>ERZ1026805.1393-NODE-1393-length-13136-cov-19.990521_pt1 | contig 13136 bp, 6 predicted proteins | sample MGYA00520883_ERZ1026805 | MGnify/ENA primary metagenome ERZ1026805 (study PRJEB33270, sample SAMEA104284476) | anaerobic digester metagenome | biome: Anaerobic digester microbiome; feature: mesophilic sludge digester; material: Anaerobic digester biomass... | reverse complement strand
TGCTGGTCAATGTCCCGGAGGGAGGCCTGAAGGCCCTGCCTTCTGTCATCCTCGTTCCGGCTGAGGGGGCAGGTACACCGGGCGGTACAGGATCTCTCTCCATTGCTTCAATCCCATTCGGGGCAACCATCCTCATCGATGGCACAGACTACGGGACCACCAATAAACTGGTGAAGGATGTCCCGGCTGGCACCCGGAACCTGACGCTCATCAAAGCGGGATACCAGCCCTCGTCGATGCTGGTCAATGTCCCGGAGGGAGGCCTGAAGGCCCTGCCTTCTGTCATCCTCGTAAAGGCTCCCCAGCTACCCGGGGATGTCGAGACCCTTCAGGCTGCTGTGGACGCTGCATCTGATGGTGACACTATTCTCCTAAAGAAGGGAACCTACCACGAGAATATCGTGATCAACAAATCGGTGACCCTCATAGGCTTTGGTCCTGGGAGTACCATTATCTGTGGCGACACCGGCGCTGAAATCATAAAGGGCGGTGTCATCAACATCACCAAACCATTCCTTCAATCATCCGGACCCAACGTCACTCTTGTTGGCATGACCATCATGCAGGGTACCGCACAGTATGGAGGAGGAATTTTCAACAGTGAGGGTACCCTCACGCTTTCTGGTGTCTCCATTACGATCAGCACGGCATCCTTCAGTGGGGGCGGTATCTACAACCAGATGGGAACAGTGGTCATGAACGGGAGCATGGTAGCTGAGAACACCGCAAAAGTTGGCGCCGGAGTCATGAACGATGGCGGAACATTTGTGTTGAACGAGGGGAGTTCGATTTCCGGGAATTCAGCGCAAATTGCCGGCGGATTGGATAACCTTGCGGGAACGGTAATCATGAACGATGGCAGTTCCCTTACCAATAATTCGGCAACTTATGACGGCGGGGGAATGTACAGCTACTTCTATAGTACGATAACCCTGAATGGAGGCACGATTACCGGGAATACCGCCGAGACCGGTACCGGTGGCGGGATCTATTCTGATTCTGACAGCATTGTCAACCTGTTTGGCGGCGATGTTTCCGGAAACATTCCCAACGACATCTATTATTTTACGTGACGATCCTATCAGAATGCACGAGATACGAGATGACAGGTGACGACGACACAACCTTTTTCGAACATACCTGTTCCTGCATACAGATAGTGTTTCGAGAGACATTTTTTTATATGCGGGATGATCTCCTGTAAAAAAGTGGATCCTCTACCGATTTGTTCCAGTAACTTCCCGCCAAAAGAGGACCCCTCCCACCTACCGCATCGAGCGGGCCACCATCAGATCTGTTATCCCGATGACGATGGAGAGGGCTTCAGGAGGATGCCCCACCAGTCAGGAGCGAAAGAGACCGATCTGCATAGGGCGAGAAAAGAGGGAGGAGCGAGAAAAATCGTAGAGTACGCATAAGGAGGTCCCGGACATTGGGTACCTGGGCCGGGACAGAGAGGGGTTCCTCTGATAGATAGGTTGATCGTTACGATCGATATGAGGTCGTCGTTCTCATCTCCCTCCGCGTATTCTTCACCGGGAAACGGATTGTCGTTTCCCCCGCATCAGGGATGCCACGACCCCCACCAGGGAGAGCAGGGAGAAGATAAGAAACGCGTAATGCAGGCTCTGGAGGAACTCCGGGAAATACTCAGGGGTGATCATGACCGGCCCGATGAACAGGGAAAAGAGCATCATCACGATCCCCATCGAGAGCATCTGCCCGACGAGTCGCACCGTCCCGTTCATCCCGGACGCCACCCCCAGATACCTCTTCTCGACCGAGCTCATGATCGCGTTGATGTTCGGGGACGAGAAGATCCCAAACCCGGCCCCAAGGACGACCAGGCAGGCGACCAGGTACCAGATCGGCGTGGATTCCGAGATGAAGACCAGCGGGAACATGCCTACGGCGGTCAGTGCAATCCCGATCGAGGCAAGCACCTGGGAGTCAATCCTGTCTGAGAGTCGCCCGGCAACCGGTGAGAGGAGTGCCTGCACTGCAGGGAGCACGATCAGGATCCCCCCCGCCTGCTCAGGGGAAAATCCCCTCGTGAGCTGGAGGTCAAGGCTCAAGAGAAAGGTCACCGCATAGGTGGCACAATAGCTGATCAGGGCAGCAAGGTTCGAGAAGGCAAAGACCCTGTTCTTCGTGAACAGACTGAGATCAAGTACCGGGAGCGGCACCCGCAGTTCATAGAGGACAAAGATCACCCCGATCACGATACCGACAGAAAGGAGCAGCACACCCTTCAGGTCAGGGACGGTCGAGAGCCCGAGCATCACCGCAACAAGGCTGCAGGCATAGAGGACCGATCCCTTCAGATCGAACCGCTCGCCCTGACATTCCGCCCATTCACCCCGAAGTCTCCAGAGGATCAGGAGGCAGGCGAGTATCCCTAGGGGGACATTGACCAGAAAAATGCTCCGCCAGCCGAGGTATCCGGTCAGGATGCCGCCAAGAAACGGGCCCATAGTGAGCCCGAGGTAGACCGCCATGATGTATATACCAAGAGCCCGGCCCCGTTCTCCGGGAGAGAATACGGAGGAGAGGATCGCAAGGGCGGTCCCGAAGATCATGGCCCCGCCAAATCCCTGGATGAGCCGGATTGCGATCAGCATTTCAGGGAAGGAGACCATCGTCATGACGAGTGAGGCGCCGGTGAAGATGGCTATCCCATACAAAAAGATCCGTTTTCTCCCGTAGATATCGGCGATCCTGCCAAATGGCACCAGGAACACGGCAGAGGTGAGCAGGTACGCGGTCGTGATCCAGGAGAGGGTGATAGCATCGAGGTGGAACTCGGCCGCCATCACGGGCAGCGCGATATTGACGGCCGATCCGTCAAAGGGGGTCAGGAACCCGGCAAGAGCAGCAATAAAGAGGACGATCCCTTTATCGGTGCTCGAAAGCGGAGGTGCAGGTGTGCGGCAGATGGCCGTCACCTCTCCAGTTGTTGCAGGGGAAGGGTTCGGGCGTTCCAAAACGGGGGGTCACCATCCATGGCATAGGATCCCTTGAGCGATCCCAGGTAGTACAGAATCGGGCATTGGATAAAAAATGGTGTTGGTTTATTCTTATGGGGCTCCATGTAAAAGAACACGACTGATAGGTGCTGTGGTGCCACCGGTGAAATTGAGCCCAGGGAGGAGATTCCCCGTATCGTAGACAACGGGGTGAATCAGTTTTCTCCACGAATAGCGGCCAGGGATTAGAGGATCAAGTACAATTGGACAACCGGGCCCCTGGAGGTCCTTTGGAGGGTCTTTACCGGCACGTAACAACAGGAGGATTTCCAGAGGGGTATCAGGAGAAACAGAATAAAACCTTGAGAGCCAGGAACAATACAAGGAGAATCAGAGATATCTGGGAACTAGAACAATACCAGGACATTAAGGGTACATCTTGAGAACCAGAACAATACGAGGAGAATCAGTGGTATCTGGAGAACCAGAATAAAACCTTGAGAGCCAGAACAATACCAGGACATTAAGGGTACATCTGGAGAACCAGAATACTACCAGGAGAAATTCTGGCTGCCCCGCATTCTTCCTTATAAACCTACATTTATCTGGAACCTGAATTCAGATGAGTATAGAGCACGTTTTCATCTTGTTATGTATTCCCATTGCTGAGGGACAGCCAATCATACATTGAAATGATCATTTAAAATCATTTCGTCCGTGACCATTCCTGTCATGACCTTCGGTAAAAGAACACATTTGTGGAACTGGAACTGCATATGGTATTCCAGGGAATACAGGTCTGAAGTGTGCCCTTTTCTTTGAAGGATCCGCTGATCACCAGCATTCCCTGTAGGGAATGATGCACCATTTTTTGGGATGAGAGCCTCTACCAGAAGTATACGTATGACCCTGGAGCGAATGATTGCCCGCCTGTTCCGGATGGACGATCGCACCTGGATGCGCCACGCAAACCCCTGGAGCGTGATGCTCCGCCTGACGGTGCTCCCCCTTCTTGTCCTTGCCCTCTGGAGCCGGCTCTGGCTCGGATGGCTTGCAGTCCTCCCCGTTTGCCTTGCCATGATCTGGGCATGGATCAACCCCCGGATCGTTCCTCCCCCTCAATCGCTCGATCACTGGACCTCAAAGGGGGTCCTCGGGGAACGGGTCTGGCTGAACCGTGATGTGATTCCTGTGCCTTCCCACCACCGGAGGGTCCCTCATCTTCTCTCGGTCATTTCCGGAGTGGGGATGATTCTCGCCCTCTTTGGTGCCGTCACCCTCGACGTGTGGTTGACCCTTGTCGGAATTATCGTGGTCTGCCTGGGAAAGGTATGGTTCGTTGACCGTATGGTCTGGCTCTGGCATGACATGCAGGAGGCTTCCCCCGAATACCAGCGCTGGAAGAACGGGAAGCAGGGGTAATTTTGTTGAACCTGCCCTCCACCAGGATGAACCTCATCGAGTTCAGGATATGCCCTTCTTTTCCGCAAAAGGAAGGGAGAACACCCCCTTTCTCATGACCCTTTACTCCACTGAACTGAGATCCTCCAGAATAGCATCTCTCGGTGACCTGATCTGATGAACGCAAGGCTCTTTCTTCCTTCCACAACTAATCCGGGGCTTCTCCTTTCGTCATGTTCATAAATCGTGGAACTGATACCTCTTGGTATTGTGGAAGGAGAGGAACATGTCAGAGTCTACCACCCATGATGGCCCGATCCGATGGAAATGCACGGTCTGCGGATTTATTTTCACCGGGGAGAAACCGCCCAAAGGATGCCCCAATTGCCATAGCCCGTCCGGGGAATTTATCCACGAGCGGGAACTGGTCCCGCTCACCTACGATGGAATACCCTTCGATGTGCTGATCATCAACGGAAGCACCCACCGGAACGGGAACACCAGCGTCATGGCCGATATTGCGGAAGAGGTGCTCAGGGAAAAAGGGGTATCCTTTCGGCGATACAACCTGAGTGAATACAAAATAGACAACTGCTGGTGCTGCTACGCCGTCCGGGCCCAGTCCTGCAATTACCCCTGCAACAATCCGAAGGATGATATGCCGGCATTCCACCAGATGCTGGCCGCTACAAAAGCCGTCATCATCGCCTCCCCCATCAACTGGAATACCATGTCAGCCCGCCTGAAGATCTTTCTCGACCGGACGACCTGCCTGCAGAACCTGTATCACCTGAAGAAACCGGGGCTCACCGAGGGGAAAGTCGCAGGGATCCTCGTCTGCGGCCACGAGGACGGCGGGATCAAGACCGCAATGGACATCTTCCTCAACCTCCAGCAGATGGGATATATCCTCGCCCCGTTCGGCATCGCATACAGGACTCACGGGGCTGAGTTCAACAGCAATGCAGACCGGGAGTTCTTCAGGAATGACGAGCTGGTGAAGACCTATGCGAGAGGTGTCGTGAATAACGTAGTGGAGCTGATGCGGCTCGATCCCGAGGGACAGCTGAAGGGAAAGATCATCCCGGTGTCGGAATAAGACCTTCCGGAAGCTCATTGAACCGGCTCAAGATGGAACTGCCACGTGGTGGGGTCCGCTTTTTCTTCTTTCTGAATAAACGCAACTCCTGATCAGGAGGGACAGCAGGATAAGTACCCCGATTCTTCATTTCCTCCAAGATGTGGAAATTCGATCCTGTGCAGGCTATTGTTCTTAAAAAAGGCTCATTTTTTGGGATTTCTGTATGAGGTCAGAAAAGGGAAGCGTGTCATAATCCCCATACCGTTCGCATAGCAAAGAATAGATTGGCACGTTACGATGTGGTGTAATGGACCAATGTATCCCAAGGAAGCCGTGCTCCCTAAAAAAAACTGCTTGCTCCCTGGAGCTTCTGCGGCAGAACAGGATTCTCCTGTCCGATCAGATTCACTCCACCAGAGCACCTTCCTCGATCTGGTGAACATTCTCTGCAACAATGTTGAATACGCCCCATGTCGCTCTCCCTTATGACGCGGAAGGATATGTCGCGTTCACGGAAAACCCGAAGGTGGAACTGATGAAAGGATGGATTACAACCATTATGGTACTGATGTGCCTCTTCCTTATGGTCGGGGCAGTCTCTGCGGCAGGCAATGCGAACTTCGTCACGCTGGTAGCAAAAGATCCGGCAACCTGGGAGCCGATAGAAGGAGGGGCCTGGGGAAGGATGATGTTCAAAGAGGTACCAAAGCCGATGTTTGTCTTCAACGGGAAGGGGCTGCTCCTCGGCCAGGATTATTCCCTCATCAATTACTTCGATCCCTGGGGATCTGTCCCGCAATGTGCCATTCTTGGTACGGGAGTTGCCAACGATGAGGGATGTGTCAATATAAAAGGGAATGCTGCCGGATTCTCCGGAAAGATCTGGCTTGTCCCCTCAAAAGACCTGACCGGGACCCAGTTCAATGCATGGAACCCGACCGAGTATCTCTTTGAGACAGCATTGATCTGATCTTCCTTTTTTTTAGAAACTGGGAAAAATCCACTAATGACCGTCACAATAGGGATGCCCTCCTGTAGGGCGTTAAGTTCTAAAATTAACATGATTCCTTTGAGGGCCACAAGCATGAAAGATGAAAATGGCGGAGGCATTTTCATATAAACCTCCTATGAGCCCCGACTTCGGGATACGGGTATAAATTATGAAAATTACGAAGTGATTTTCATTGGAAAAAGGTGGAATGATCTCCTGATTTACGCTGCCGGAATCATCACGGCATCGATAACGTGGATCACTCCATTCTTTGTCTCGATGTCGGTGATGACCACTTTTGCCCCATCCACCATGACGGTCTGGTTCTCAATGGTGACCGTCAGCTGCTTGCCCCCGACCGTCGTCAGGTTGGTCTGCTTGACCACATCTGCGGCCATCAGTTTCCCGGATACCACATGGTAGAGCAGGATCTGGGTAAGGTCTCCCTGCGGTTCTTTCAGGAGGTTTGCGACCGTCCCTTCGGGAAGTTTCGCAAAGGCATCATCTGTGGGAGCAAAGACCGTAAACGGCCCTGGTCCACTCAGGGTCGGGGTGAGGTTGGCAGCCTGGACTGCTGCAACGAGCGTGGTAAACCTCCCGTCAGCAACCGCTGTCTGGACGATATCCTTCATCTCCGGTACGGTCGTTGCCACTGGAGTCATCGTGGGCGTCGCGGTCGGAGTAGCCGGTGGAGCAGCCGGCTGGGTGCACCCGGCGCAGAGCAGAAGCGCACCGAGGAGCACCATCAAGCCAATACCAAGTACATGCACTTTCATAAACACCAATCCCCCCTTGTGAGGGTACAGAGACTTGCTGGGGGGAAATGATAAAAATATCTGACAGAGATAACGAAGACCGGTCTTCTCCCCACTCATTGTACCCCACCAATCCAGTGTCAATCCGACCTCATGTCCTGCACCGAACAATGTCCTGAAGGGCATGTAGTTAAGCGAACGAGGTACAGTGACCGGCAAGGAGGGACTGGATTCGGAGATCTTGGAGGTATTCCGTCGTAATTTTTGTGATCCCTTCGCATCAGAACATAAAATCGTAACGAATTTATACTACTATAATTAATCAGGAATTTATCCCATAGGGGGGACCTCTTTCATGCCTTCAAAAGTAGGGATAATAGTAGCTATTGCCGCCTTTTTCGCAATGGGCGTCGGAATTGTGAGCGCAACACCGGATACAATTATTCAAGGAACAGTAACCTTTGAACCAGATTTTTCAGATGATAGTGCCCCATATTCAGGGGAATTTATGATTTTAATCACTTCTATCATCCAAAAACCTGAATATGCCACGAATGTTAACATAGGTAATTATTATAAAATTTATTATATCTATCCTTCAGGACATCCGGATGTAAGATATAATGATTGTGTTGAAGTTGGAGGAAACTGGGATGGGGATTTGTATTGTGCTCCATATTTTGACAATACTCACTACATAAAAGAATGTCAATCCTCTCCAGGGCCTGGTCCCGAACCAACTAACCTTCCTGATCTTGAAATATCCATTAAAGGCCCGACTTGTGCAAATCCCGGACAATCCATCACAATTATTGATACTATCAAAAATACTGGGAATGCACCGCTTTCATCTAGCTTTGTCATACGGTATCTCTTATCAGTTGACAGTAAGTCTGATGCAAGTGATATCGAACTAGGGACCCGGACAATATCTTCAATGGGCAGTGGAGGATCCAGTAATTCAAAATCAGTTACATTAACTATCCCAGCAACCATTCCCGCTGGAACCTATTATATCCTTGCGCAAGTTGATTCGTCTAGTGCAGTCAAAGAATCTAATGAAGGAAATAATTGGTATACCGGTTTGAAGATCCAGATTCCATGCCCAGTAACAATAACACCAACAACAACAACAACAGCAACCCCAATGTGCACTCCCCCACCCTGTAAGCCAGGAGAGACCCTCATTTGTCCTACTGGTCAAAGTTGCTCAGGTGGATGTGGACTTGTTTGTGCAGTTCCACCGACAACACCACCCGGTCAACAGACTTGTTTTTATTTTAATAGCGGCCTTGAAGGATGGCAAAGGACAGGTGTCCTTATACCCTGGATTAGTAGTCTGGATGAACAAATCAAATGGTTAGATTCTTACGGTGGTGTAACCGGCGTTGTGAGAATGGACGCTTGTGATTGTCATGGTGGTTGGAGTGGTATCTGGAAATCTATTGCAATTCCCTCTAATGCAAATTCCATAACAATAAATTTTGTGAAGGAAGATGATGCCGGTGACGGAGGTTACAGGATCTTTCTGAGACCTTCTACATACGAATGGGGTGATTTCCTTAAAGAGGGGGTCATTAATCAAGGAAAATCAACGGTTACTGTCAACATACCCGATAAATGGAAAGGAAAAACAGCGACGTTACAGGTTGAATGTGTAGGTGCTGGTACAATAGCTCCCAGCGATTGGGCATGTGGGGGTAAATGTTGGTTTGAATATGTTGGTGTAGACTCCGTTTGTATAAATACAACTTCCACACCCCCCGTGGCACAACCGGATCTTATAATAAATAGTTTAACCGGATTACCAACATGTGCTGACCCTGGAAAATCAATTGTCATTACAGATAGTGTTAAGAATATAGGTATTGCAGACGCTTCAGCTTTTTCTGTTGCCTATTACTTATCATCCGATAATACTTACAGTTCTAATAGCGATTATTATTTAGGTGAACGGAGCATCAGTTCTCTCACTGCTGGATCTACTAATTCACAAACGGTTTCTATTCCATTAAACATTCCGGCTGGATCTTATTATCTAGTTGCTTATACTGATTCATCGAATATTGTTTCCGAATCGAATGAAGGAAATAATTGGGTGTCTTCAAACTCGAAGATCCAAATCCCGTGTACCCAATCATATAGTATCACCTCTACAGCTGGTAGCGGAGGCAGTATTTCTCCAAGCGGCCAGGTATCAGTCTCGGCCGGTGCAAGCAAGACATTTAGTATTACACCAAACACTGGATATCAAATCATTGATGTGAAGGTTAACGGCCAGTCAATGGGCCAGATCTCCACATATACCTTCTCAAATGTCCATGCGAACCATAGTATTTCCGTAATATTTGCTTCGACACCTCCTGATATTGGGGAGGTTTATATCAATGTCGTTCGCGTTAGTTCAGGGGCCGACAATACTGCAATATTGGTATTGAGAAGGGATGACATATTTGGAGAAGTCGTTGTAGAAAAAGGGAAAACTGTCCGGATTGCAGCAACATGTTATAATTTATTTAGGGATCAATCCGTGCGAAGTTGGGATGCAACATTAGGTATCTATGATGCGGCGACTGGAAATCCTGTATCGACACCACTGACCGTCCCTGCTCAATCCGGAGAGTCAAATTCTGAAATTTATGAGTATATTGCAACCTCGACAAGAGAATTTGAGGTATTAGTATATGTTAAGGAAAAACCCGAAATAAAGGATGTCAAACGAGTAAAAATTATTGTTTCTGATCCTAATCCAGCAGACTGCAAATGTCCAATTGCATGTGCTCCACTAGGGCCATGCCCGATATGTATTCCTGGTCAGGATAGCAATAACGACGGGTGGTGTGACACTTACATCCCTGAAGAAGAACCCAGTTGCTATCGGAAGACGTCGGATGTACCTAGTAAGTACCCCATTCTTCAGGGTAAGGTATTGACCGGCTTGAATCAATGGCGACAGGTCAATCAGAATAGTTTTATAGGTTCATTTAAAGTGCAGGCGACTGCGATTTATCTGCCCCCAGGATCTTCCGGAGGCCCCGCAATTAAAATTGGAGACACTGTTTATGTGATCCTCACTCTGGCAAGTCCCGATCCCCCGATAGTTTCTGTTGGAGGGTGTTGCGAGCTTGTTGGACCAATCAGCACTGTTGACGGGATTGTATTGAACTGCAACCAGGTAGATGACGATTATACAAGATATTCAGCATATATGAATTGTAACTCTCCCTATCCACCACCGAAAGGCTGGGTTCCTTGGGGAGGAACAGTTGACCCGTGTAAATCGGATCCTACCCCCGGTCCAGATCCAAATCCCCCAGTAGTAACGAAACTCCCGGATCTTGTGATATCTCTAACAGGGCCGACTTGTGCAAATCCAGGACAAAGTATCACGATTACCGATACCATAAAAAATGTGGGAAATGCTTCGATTACTTCAAGCTTTGTTAGCCGTTATCTGTTATCAGTTGATAGTAAATCGGATGCAAGCGATATCGAACTTGGTGCCCGATCTATTGCCTCTATAGGCAGTGGAGGATCAAGTAACTCAAAATCCGTTACATTAACAATCCCGGCAAACACGACCGCTGGTACCTATTATATCCTAGCCCAAGTAGATTCGACTTACGCAGTGAAAGAATCAAATGAAGGAAATAATTGGTATACTGGCTTGAAGATCCAGATTCCGTGTAATTCGCCCGATCCTGGCAATGTATTTGTCAATGTTGTCCGGATAACGTCAGTGAACGATGGCACAACACTGTTACTATTAGACAAAGAGGATACCTACGGTGAAGTCACAGTATCCCAAGGTACAACAGTGAGGATTGCAGCGACATGCTTTAATCTATTTAGGGATCAATCGGTGCCTAGTTGGGATGCAACATTAGGGATTTATGATTCGCAAACAGGAAATCCCGTATCGACGCCTCTTAATATTCCAGCACAATCTGGAGAATCCAACTCTGAAATCTATGAATTTGTTGCCACCGAAACAAGAGAGTTTGATGTTTTGGTATACGTGAATGAAAAACCAGATGTTAGAGATGTAAAAAAGGTTAAAATTTTTGTTAAGGTGGGACCTCAGCCTGGAAATTGTCCGACAATAGTGGAGGGAACGATTACTGATGTTGGTCCTTACCTAATCAATGAGAACTCTGGGATGCATAAAAAATATGAATTTAAAATTAAGGTAACAAAAGTCGTAAATTTAAGTAATTGTATATATCCACCTCCTTCAGTAAACGTTGGAGAAATCATAACAATAACCTATGAATATCAAAACATGTGGGTCGATTGTGCACAAGATTCAGAATGTTACCATCCTCCTTGGGGGGTGGATGTTGAGATTGGAAAATGTTACAAAGTCGCATACGCACCTGGAATTGGGGGTAAAGGAACGTGTTCGCAAATTAGTAACAGCCTACATGAAGTCGAAGAAATTAGCTGCAGTTCACCAACCCCTGCAGATTCCGATTATAGTATTTTCAGGGGAAGAGTCGTCAACCTTTATCCATACGAAATTAATTCGGGACAAGGGTCTATTCGTCATGTAATATTCAATTACGATCTTGAAGTGCTAGAAATAATACAACAAGGAAAAGCAACTGCAATAAGGAAAGGCGATGTAGTCCAAGTTCATTATGATGGATCAATTAATGATGACACATCATACTATCAGGATCCACCACCCTTCGACAATCTTCCTCAATATAAAGGTACCTGTGTTGAAATGAAAGGGACGATCCAAGATTATTTTATTAATTGTTTCCCCTATGTCGATAGTAATGCTTACACCAGGTTCCCTAGTTTTGGAGAGTTTGAATGTCCAGATGGTGGTGTTCCCCCTATTGATTGTTTAACAAATGGTGTTGAATTTGTATCGGCCACAATACCAGATCACTTGAATCCAGATTCTACAGTTCCTGTAACAATTGTTGTCAAAAACACAGAATCTGTTACTTGGGCCCAGATTACTGACTCATCAGGACAAGCAAGAATAAATCTTCGAGAGCTTTCTTTAACAGTCCCTGATGGATTTTCGATTGTTGGGGGAGGAACATCGGTTATAAAAGAAGTACCTCCTGGTCATGAATATACTTTTCAAATCTTACTCCAAACCCCTAAAACCCCCGGTGCTTATCATCCAGTATTTCAAATGAAACAATCGGGTCTTGCAATTCTATTCTGTAAAAAATTAACAAAGGAAATTATTATTTCGAATTGTGATGTTACACCACCTGATTATGCACTTTGGATTGAAAGCCGCTCTGATATATGTATCGATGCAGAAAATAAAGATGCTTACTTAAAATATAGTCGTGGCGCAATTATTCCAATACTTACAAACCCGTATGACTACGCCGAGGACATAATTAAAAAAGCAGAGGCGAAAGGGGTTGTTGTTACTACAGATAAAGAGTGGATAGTTATTTTAATTGTATCATCCTGTGTCCATCAAGCACTGGCAGCAGAATCGTCCGATGACACAGTTCAATTTCTAGCAAATGTTGGCGTGAATTTAGGTGTACAAGGATATATTGATGGGGGTAAAACAGCTGTTGATGGAATAGATAAAGTTCTTCAATATCTCGATACTATTGGTTTAGTCCTACCCGATTGGATCAATTATGATATTTATGGAGTAATCGCAATACGAGGAATGCTTGAAGACTCGGCACAAATGGTTGATTGGGCAATAGCCAATTTTGTAAGTACCTTTTTAACTAATATAGTAATTGACAAATTCGATGAAGAGGTAGAACGGAATCATCTGAATTATTTTAATCCAATAATTATTCCTCTAGATGACCCATTAGATTATACGCTACCCTTTAAATGGAGTGATGTCCTCACTGCAACAGGAGGGGGCCTTATTGTGGGTTCAACCCCAACGGGAGCCATGGTCTACGTTGATGGCGTATACAAAGGCGTTACACCCGCAA
>ERZ1026805.1384-NODE-1384-length-13192-cov-5.939179_pt1 | contig 13192 bp, 16 predicted proteins | sample MGYA00520883_ERZ1026805 | MGnify/ENA primary metagenome ERZ1026805 (study PRJEB33270, sample SAMEA104284476) | anaerobic digester metagenome | biome: Anaerobic digester microbiome; feature: mesophilic sludge digester; material: Anaerobic digester biomass... | reverse complement strand
ATCCTTACCTGTCAAAAGAAATTATCAACGAACTATTAACAGCGGGGGAACGTAACGAGAACTTTAGAAAGGTCTTTGTCGAAGGGGAAATCGGCTCGATAGAGGGCGTTGTCTTTGAAAATTGGGAGATTGGCGAGTTTGACAATTCGTTGCAGGTTGTCTATGGGCAGGATTATGGTTTTGTTAATGACCCAACAACACTTGTTAGAATTGCTATTGACAAAAAACGAAAAAAGTTATACATTTGCGAGTGTTATTACCTTAAAGGTTTAACAACGTCGCAAATATACGAGCTAAATAAAATGCACGCAGGCCAGAACTTAATCGTTGCCGATAGCGCAGAGCCCAGGTTGATTGAGGAGTTAAGGGCAAGAGGCAACAACATAGTAGCAGCCAAGAAAGGGCAAGGGAGTGTTAGCGCAGGGCTGTTGTCAATGTTAGATTACAAAATAATAGTTGACCCTAACAGCCATAACCTTATGAGCGAGTTACGTAATTACGTGTGGCTAGACGGCAGGAGCAAGATTGTTATTGATGCTTACAATCACTGTATAGACGCAGCGAGATACGCATTCACACATCTTAATAGCAACAACTTCGTAATAGCATAAGCATAGGAGCGAATAAATGGGCTTGCTAAACATATTCAAGACGAAAGCGAAAGCAGATGATAAACAGGTTAACGCCAATGAGCTGCTAAGGCTTTTGTTTTCGCAAATATCATTCGGAACGCCTATCATTGACGTGGTAAACCAGTCAAGCGCAATAGACAAGGGCTATCTTTACAATCATATTGTTTACTCGATTGTAAGGCGAATTACTACCTCAATGCAGGGAGTGCCGTGGCAGGTTTACAAGGTTATTGACGATAAGGCGGAAAAGAAATTCAAGACAGCCTTCAAGGTAAAGGATTACGAGGCTGCAATGTATTACAAGGCTGCTGCTTACGAGCCAGACGACAAGAGCGAAATCAGTAGGCTGTTAGCAGGTCCGAACGAAGCCGAACGCCTAAACGACCTTATAGAGGGGCTTGCCTCGTTCTACCTTATCACAGGCAACGGCTATATATACGGATTACGACGCTCGGGCGATAAAAGCATTATTAGGTTGTATAACATGCCTGCGCATTTGGTTGAAATTATTTTCGGAAGTTATTTAAGACCAGTTAAAGGCTACAGGCTTTCCACATTTATTGACGGCGAAATCCCAGCCGAAGACGTGTTGCACATTAAGACCTTTAACCCGAACTATAATGCTCAAGGTTCTTGGCTCTATGGCATATCACCCATCAGCGCAGCGGGCAACATTACAACGCTAAGCAATTACGCCTATATAACGCAGATAGATAACTTCGCCAAGTACGGAGTAAGAGGAATACTGAGCGCAAGCAAGGAAGGATTAACACAAGAGCAGGCGGAGCTAATCAAGGAGAGGTGGCAGGCGATTGTTGACAACAGGAAAGGCGACATAATGGTTTCGGGTCTGCCGATGACGTGGACAAATGTAGGGCTATCACCTGTCGACATGCAGATTATCGAGCAGCAGAAGTTAACCCTCCGAGACTTGTGTATGATTTACAACGTGCCGTCTCAACTGTTCGGAGATTCCGAACACTCGACTTATAACAATATGAGAGAGGCCCGTAAAGGATTAGTTACCGACGCTGTGCTGCCCATCATGGAGAAGATTAAGGACGGCCTTAATAGATTTCTTAACACAGCCGAGCAAGGCTTGCTAATTGATTACGACCTGCAAGCGTTCGCAGAACTACAGGATGACATGGCGCAGCAGGTTACATCGCTTGCCCAAGCGTGGTGGTTAACAGGCAATGAGAGACGTATTGCAATGGGCAAGCAGCCTATTGATGATGAGATAATGGACGAGGTGCTATTGCCCTCGGGCTACATACCAATGAGCGATTATTCACTTGATGAGTACAGCCAAATAGACACAACCGATGAAGTGGAGTGATGAGGCATATATCCATAAAGGCGCAACGGTGAGGCAAATAGAGAACCGCCGCAGCAAGCACTTCAAGAGCGCAAAGCGTTATGCTTTGAATGCGCTCAAAAAGGATTATACCAAATTCCTCGAGCAGGTTAAGAATGCTCAATCGGTTGAAGGGATTGTTGATGTTATTGAGAGCGTAAGCCTTGACGAGAGGGAAACCAAGAGGGCAATTGAAAGCATATACGTTGACACTGGAAAGGATTTTGCAAACTGGACTGTTGATAACCTTCAAGGCAATCAAAAGAAATCGAGCGATTACTTCGACGACTACATGCGGCGTTACGTTGAGGAGCGGACAGGCGAGAAGATTAAGAGCATTACAACGACAACAAGAACAAGGGCGATTGCAATTGCGAAGAAGGTAGTTGCACAAGCAATTGAACAAGGGCTATCGATTGATGACATTGCGGCGATGCTCAAACAACACTATTACAACGATGCGCTATATAGGAGCGTGAGAATAGCGAGAACGGAGGTTATAGCAGCAAGCAATGCAGGTTCACTTCATGGTGCGTTATCGACAGGGCTGGCTATTAAGAAGGTATGGCTTGCAACGAAGACAGGACACACGAGAGATAGCCACATGCTAATGGACAAGCAGGCTGCTGACATGCAAGATTATTTCAACGTGCCTGTAATTGGGAGAAACGGTATTGTCGAAGGAACAGAAAAGATGTTACATCCAGGCGACCCGCAGGGTAGTCCTGCCAACGTTATTAATTGTAGATGTACGATAGTTTACGAAAGGATTAAGGCATGAACGTAAAGAACTGCAAAATAGAGGTTAAAGGGATTGACCTAAAGAATAGGATTGTAGAAGGGTACTTCGCTGCCTTCGAAATAGTCGATTCCGATAATGATGTATTCGTTAAGGGGGCGTTTACAAAGTCGATTAACGAGCGGGGCCCGAAAGGCGCAAACAGGATTAAGCACCTATTTAACCATTGGGACACCGTCGGCGTATTGCAAGAATTAACCGAAGACAATTACGGGCTTCGCTACGTCTCTAAGATTGGCACTCACCGATTAGGCGAGGACGTCCTGAAGATGTATCAGGACGGTATTATTACCAAGCATTCAGTAGGCTTTCAAACGATACAGGATAAGTCGGACATAATAGATGGTGTTAGGTATCTTAAGGAAGTCATCCTGTGGGAAGGCTCTTCGCTTGACAAATGGGGGGCTAATGAGTGGACGCCCGTAATTAAGTCATACGATGACTGGAAGTTGCAGGCTAAGCGGATTAGCGATAGGATTGAGAGCCCTAACAAGGCACTAACAGGGCGCACAAATTACACTGACGAAACGTATAACGAAATTAAGATAAAGTTAAACACGTTGCAAACGATGCTTAAATCACTCGTTGAAGCGCAGCCGATTAACATCACTGCGCAGAACAATGAGCCGAAGGAGAGCAAAGGAAGCGACGATGTTAGAATCGAACTATTACTAACGAAATTAAAGGAGTTATAGAAATGGAACTGAACGAAAAGGAAAAGGAACTGCTTAAGACACTTGAAAGTAAGTTGAACGAGAAGGCAAGCAGCTACTCCGCTGCGGTGGAGACCGTCAAGGCCGGTCTAGCCGAAGTTCGTGAAAAAGATATGAAAGCCCTGGAAACCTTGCTGGTAAAGCGAATGGATGAGCTGGAAGTATTGGTAAAAGAAGTAAAAGCCGGAAAAATCGCCAATGAAGAGAAATCTTTTGACGAACAGCTAAAGGAAAAGATGATGTCTAGTTTTGACGACATGAAAGCCGGCAGGACTGTTAACTTTGAGGTAGGCGGGGACATTCGTCAGAAAGCTGCTGCAACTATGACCATCGGAACATCGGTAACCGGAGACGTTCCTAGGAAAGTAAAATTGCCAGACTTTTTCGCCCCTGCTGGCAACGGGCTTTGGGCTTCCGGATTAATTCAGGAAATCCCGACGACCGGCAACAGCGTATCAATTACCGAGCTCTACAATGAGCAGGGTGCTCCTGTATTTCACGACGAATCCCACTCAAGCGCACTTATGAGTTGGTCGTGGAGGGAGAAGAACTTCAAGATAAAGGATGTTTCGGCATACGCAAAATTCAGCAAAAACATGCTGGACGACATCGACAACTTTATCATGCAGCTGCAAAACCTGCTGATGAATAGGATTGCCATCAAGATGGATGCCGCAATGATTTCGGGGAACGAAACGACCTATCCTGAGCAGTTTAATGGTCTTGCTACTATTGCCACGCCTTGGGCTGCTGGAGGCAAGAAAACCTACAAGCCTAATGAAAAGGACGTTATCGAAGTTGCCATAGGGCTATCCCAGAGCAATAACGGCTATCCCAACGCCATCGTGATTAACCCTAGCGATTTGGTTAACTTAAAAATCGCCAAAGCAGGTAAAGACAATGCTATCCTGCAATACCCGGGGTTCGACGGAACCATCAGCGGGCTGAACACCATTGTCAGCAACCAGATTACCGCTGGCAAATTCCTAGTCCTTGATAGCAACAAGGCTAAGTTGCACGTTCGCACGCCCTACGAGATAACCATTTCTAACAGTGCTAATGACGGGGACTTCACAAAACGGCTAATCACCGTAAACATTACCAAACGCTGTACCCTTGTTATTAGCGCAAACGACTATGGTTCGGTGGTTTACGGAGATTTCACCACTGCTAAAACCGCTCTTACATTAATATCCTAAACTCCTGTCCTATGACCGATAAACTATCAGTCGCTCTTCCCATTTACCAGATGCAGCCCATAGCATGGCTTGCATTTGAAGGTCTTGCCAACCAAGTAGATGCGGGAGATTGGGAGCTTATTATTTTAGAGGAAGTAGAAGGCTCGTGCGGCGATGAGCTGTTAGAACTCTATAAGGATAGGCTGATGATGGCAGGCTGCCGGCAGGTTAAATTCGTCAGGTATCACGAGCATGTAAGGCTGTTGCAGAAATGGATTAAGGCAGCCGAGGTTATGAGCGTTAACTCGCTAGGGATGCTGCTGCAAGCGGGAGACGATTATTCACAAAAGGATAGGCTGCGAATAACAAGGCAATGCTTCGAGAATGGATACGGCTGGGTGCAGGAAAACAAGAGCATATTTATAAATTTAGATACTGGAAAGTTGGCAATGCTGGATGTTTCTGGAGGTGAAATTTTTAAAACGGGCGATGGCATGGCTATTTCTGCCGACATCATAAGAAAGGTAAAGGATAACGGGATAGTTAAAGGTGTTGACCATTACCTTTTTTCATACGTGGAAGCCGAGAATGCTAAGATTTATTCGTATATACCTGACGTTTTAACGCTTAGCACTCATGGGTTTAACCACCTTTCAAAAGCTAGGGGTGCGCTCATCGAATTTAACAAACCCCCTTTTTACGGCACCAGCCTTAAACTAGAGGATTTGGTAAGTAATGAAGTAGCTGAAAGGCTGTTGGACTTAAGGAAGGAAATACCACTAACCATAGATTTTAAGGAAATGAAGGTCAGAATGCTAACAAATCGGGGTATTTACCGAAAAGGCGAAATCTACAAGGTAGAGGAGGCTGTCGGAAGGCTTTTCATTCTTGAGCAATCTGCCGAAATGGTAGAAGAAGTGAAAGTAAAAGAAGAAAAGCAAGTTTATGAAACCAAAGAGCTTAAGCCTCAGCGGAAGACTAAGACAGTAACAGCTAAGAAATAGAACATGTACAAGCGAGTAGTACTAAGCGAAAACCTCAACGTCTTTGCCATGAGCGACCTTTGTAAGGACTGGCGATGCCAAGGCGTTCGTTACGGGTTCGATAGCATCAGCCATTACTGCATTGACACCTTCTGCTGGCGATGACGAAGAGTGATAACCACGGTTGGGCTGGTTGTGTTAATCAGCCAGCCTAACCACTAAATAGCAAAGCGTATGAAGGTAAAGATTAAAAGGGCATCGATGTGGTTTCAGGTTGGCGAAACATACGACATCGATAGTGACGTTGCAAGGCAGTTGATTGCACTTGGCGATGCCGAGAGTGTTGAACCAGATGAGCCACAGAAGGAAGTAAAGACCAACAAGCAGGCAGAGGCACGAGAAAAGAAAGAAAAAAAATAAGCTATGTACCAGATAACCTACGCTAACGAGCAGCCGCTGCACATCGATTTAAACGAGGTTAAGCAGTTTATCGGCATTTCGTCCGATGAGGAGAACGAGTTAATTGCTAAGTTCATTGATGCTGCAACCAATTTAGCCGAGGCGTTCACTAACAACGCATTCAGGGCGAAAGATGTATCGATATACACAAGTAGCGATGTTGTCTATCTAATCGGTGTTATAGATGAGAGCAAGCCGATAACGGTTACATATGCTGAGGATGGTGTTAATGCACCTTACAAGCGTGTTAACAATCGGCTCAGGATTGACAACGAAGGCGGAGCGGTGGTTATTGCGTACAGCACAAAGGAGCACTTGCCTGCGGAGGTTAAGATATTCGTATATCAGGAAGTTGCTAAGATGTATCAGCGAGGAACTGAAATAATATCAGAACCAGATACAGCATTGTTAAGTCGACATAAAATGTTGGGAATATGTTAGGCGTTCGAAAGTGGATAAGGTGTGACCGCTACGACTACACGTTGCAGGCTTACGGCGGTAAAAAGAGAAACGTTATTGAGAGTTTCTACTTCTACGGGTTCGTTAAGCAAACAGGTGGTCGTATATACGAAGGCAATGCGCTCGCAATGCGTTCGCAATGCGAAGTTAGTGCGTATTACCACGACGTGAAGAACGTTAGCATTAACGACAGCATTACGATTGATAACCTTGTCTATAAGGTTAATGCCATAACACAGAACAGCCGAAACATGATAACATTAACCTGTAACGCTGACGCCAAATGATGCCGAAACTTGAGGTAGAGACTAAGGAGGTGCAGGCTCTCATTAACAAGATAGAGGAGCGAGGCGGTGAGATTGCTGAGATGATTGCCGATGAGGTTGCTTATACTGCACTGATGATTGAGAGCGACGCAAAGAAGCGTTGCCCTGTCAGGACAGGTCGGCTAAGGGCAAGCATCAAGGCGTTTACATCAAAATCGCCTATCTCGGCTATAGTTGGTACAAACGTGGAGTACGCAAGAGATGTTGAGTTTGGGGGCAAGAGGCGGAAGGCTAAACCTTACCTGTACCCTGCTTATTTCTACTGGATTGGCAAACTAAAGGAGACATTGCAGAATGCGCTCGGTCGTTGATGTAGGGAGTAAGCTATATACTGCTGTATACAACCTGCTTAACAATATGGTTGTTAATAAAATTACTGTGCCAGTGATTGCTGCATATGGGGGTGTGGTTGACAACATGCCTGCATGGGTAAGCATTAGCCAAGTGTCGCAACGTCCGAGAAGCAATAAGGTAAGTGTCGGCTATGAAGCAAGTATGCTAATCGAATGCTGGATTAAGGGCGATGACTATCTGCAACTAACTGATATAACTAACGAGGTTCTTAACCGAATGTATAATGCTGATGAGATTACTATTGACAACCTTACTGCTTACGTTGTTGGAGAGCCGACTATAGACGAGATGATAGATGACGAGGATAACAGCGTAATGATGCGTAAGATGATAAGAATTAACATGTTAATCGAGTAGGTTATGGTGTTAGGCAATTACGCACTGTTGAAGGTTAATGGCTCGCTAATAAGCGGGCAGGTGGATAGTTCGCTATCATCGACAATCGATATGATTAACGTTGTTAAGGTTGGCGGGAGGTATAGAGAGGTTGTAGCGGATAAGGTTGCGATTAGCGTGAGCGTTACGGTGCAATACACAGATGACGTATTTACAACGCTCTGGAATGCTCACGTAAACGGCATAAGGATAAGCGTTACATACGGCGGAATTAATCCTGGAGAAAAATACCTATCGTTCAACGGATACATAAGTGCTATCAATAAGACAGATAGTAAGAACTCGTTAGCGATGATAGGAATAGAAATTATATCAGACGGTGAAGTGTTACTAAAAACTAACTAAATTAATAAGGAGAAAAAAAATGGCTGAAATTGTAAACGGAACGAAGATACTAATTAAACTCAAATTAAGCGGGACCGAGAAGCTACTCGCTGGACAGATGAGCGCAAGCCATGACATCACGGTTGATACAATTGAGACAACTCACAAGCTATCGACTGGAGGGGCAAAGACGTTCATTGCGGGAGAACATACAATAACATACAAGGTTGATTGTGTTGTTGACCCTAACGACACAACGAATGCGACCTATAGCGATGTATATACGGCATTGAAGGCTAAGTCTGAAGTAGACTACACCTACGGCGGTATTACAAAAGGCGACAAGAAGTACACTGGTAAGGCTATCATTACAGGGCTATCGCAGAGCGCACCGCAAAACGACAAGGTAACCTTCAGTATTGACCTACAGGTTACTGGCGACGAGGCAGAAGGCACTGTGGCTTAATCATTAACAAATAAAACATGGGAGTATTTGACAAGTTAAAAAAAATCACAGCGAACGTAAAGAAGGACAGCAATAGTAACGTTCGTTACATCGAGGTTGACGGCATTCGCTATGCTGTCGGCATCGGCTACATCATTGAGCTAACCAAACAGTATAATGAGCGTTACAAGGTTGACGCCTCTATCGACGAGGTGCTGCAGGGTTGCTTTGGCAACGCTAAGGTCACGGACGAGGCTATCAAAAAGATAGTGTTTGCCATTGCAGTATCAATCAACTACTACAACAAGGCTAACGGCAAACAGCCTGTTGATGAGAACTATGTAATTAACCTCATTGACGACAGAGGGTTCGGCTACGTTGGTAAGGTTGTTCTTGCAATATCGTCAACCATTACGGCTATGATGGTGGCGGGGGCAGATGACAAGGGCAAGGAGCAGGACGGAGAACAAAAAAAAAGTTAACTCTTAGAGAGTTATACAAGATAATCGGTAGTACTGGGCGGTTACCTAATGAGTTCGAACCCATGACATGGAGCGAATTCGTTGTTTGGTTAGAAGGATATAGAGAAAGGGACTACGGGGTAACCGCTCACCTGCTTCGACAGGTTGCATACCAGATGATAACCCTACATCCGTACATTGACAAATCGAAAAAACCTTACGACATATACGATTATATGACCTTCCCGACCGATGAGATTAAACGAAAAGAAGTTGAATACATAGACCCGCAGGAGCTTGCAAAGAAATGGCTGAAGAGTTAGGAAGTTTTAAAATAAAAATCGGTGCTGATAACTCTGAACTAAATCAGAAGCTAGAGCAGACTAAAACCGACCTTGAACAGGTATCAAAGTCGGTTAGCGAGTTTGGCGATAACGTTGGGGTGCTACGTCAACGCTATCGGCAATTGTCGCAGATGAGCCTTGTGGGTAAGTCAGCCGAAGAGATAAGACAGGTCGAGAGTGAACTTGCATCGTTGCGTGATGCGATGGAGGACTACGACGCAAGGATAAGGTCATTAGCGAAAGACCCATTCCAAAAAGCAGCCGAAGGAGTGCAGGCGTTCAGTAGCGTAATGGCTGGTGCTGCTGGTGTTGTAACGCTAATGGGTGGTAACGAGGAGAAGCTTAACAAGATAATGCAGCAGACCGTTGCATTGATAGCGATTGCCAACGCAGCACAGACGGCAGCGGACTTCACCAAGCAGAACGCCATCGGTATATGGCTTAAGGACAAAACAAAGGACATTGCGCTAAGAATCAAAGAGGCTTTAACGATACAAACCGTAACAGCAGCGACAGCACAGGAAACAGCAGCCAAGAGCGGGTTGAGCAGCGTTCAAAAAGTCCTTATTGCGTTACAGAACGCATGGAATAAGGCAATCGCCTCTAACCCGATAATGCTAATGGTTACGGCTATTGCAGCACTAACGGCAGCGGCGATAGCATTAGGCAGGGCGTTAAGCAAGACAACAGAGGAGAGCAACGTACTTAACACATCAATAGACGGGACAAGACACGCAACCGTTGAGGCGGTTAATGCACATAACGAGCATATATGGGCGTTGCAGAGGCTGGAAGACGAATACAAGGTGCTAAGAGGAGAGTTATCGCAATACGACGCAGACCTAAGAGAGATTAATAGGCAGCGGCAAAAGGAACTTATCGAAGCAGAGCAGCAAATGCGACAAAATGCCGAAAGCGAGATAACACTATGGACTAAGATAAAGGCTGCTGTTGCGACGCAGTTCGGAGGCATGGTTGGTGCGGCAAAGGTCTATACGAACGCAATGCAAGGCACGATTGAGGACGGGGCGCAAAGAATTAAGGAGATAAACGAGCGTTACGATGCTATCGAACGCAACAGGAAGGAGAAGGAAATCCAGGACGCAAAGAAGCGGGAGGAGGAGAAGCAAAGGCAACTCGCAGAAGCGGTAAAGAAAGGGGAAGAGGATATTGCTCGTTATATGGAGCAAAGAACAAAGGCGTACTTTCGGGAACAAAGCAAGATAACTATAGGGGTTGACTTTGAGTTGCCGCCGATCGACGAGATGTTTGGCGAAGTCGATGAATTGGTAATTGAGCCGTTAAAAGAGAAGGGTGTAGATATAAGTGAGACACTTAGCCAAGCAGTTGAGAGCGGTATAGAGAACTTAATATCAGCAACTGCAGAAGCAATTGGAGCATTCGCTGCTGGAGAAGCGTCGTTCGGTGACGTGTTCAGGGTAATCGGCGAGCAGGTTGCAAACTTTGCCGATTCATTAGGGAGGGCGTTAATCGCAGCAGGAGTGGCGTCTGATGCGTTTAAGAAATTAATTCACAAACCATTTGCAGCAATTGCAGCAGGTGCTGCACTCGTGGCAACGGCAGCAGTGGTAAGAGCGAAGCTTAAGGCGGGTCCGGGTGGCAGCGCAGCAGCAAGTGGAGGTGGTTACTCTATGCCGTCAACGGGGAGCAGGAGCAGCACAAGCGAAGGAAACTGGATAACCAGAAACGTAAGCCTTAACCAACCCGCTGTTGTTGTAAGTGGAACGCTAAAAGCAAGTGGCTCTGAACTAATAGCAGTTATTAACTCGGAAAACAAACGAAAAAACTATTAATGGCAAGCACAAAGGTAATAAAGGATGTAGATGGCAACGAGTTCACAATTGAACTGCCAGGATTTGATTTTGATAAATACAACCTTGCTGAATCGCCCATTGTGTTGCGTTATGACGGGGAGGAAGATTTGTTTTCGCCAATTCGGCGGCGCAGTTGTGAGGTTCGATTTGTTACTGACGACCCAGAACAGCTAATTAAAGATATACTAACCCTTAGCGATGTAACATTAAGCGTATATATAGATTTAGGGACGAGTAAATTCGACATATTCAAAGGTCGCTTAGCGTCAGAATCCTTTGTCTATAATTATACAGTTGAATCATTGACCATAATAAAGGTTACTTATACGGATTATTTCAGCAACTTCAAAAATATTGTGTTCAAACCGCTTGTGGCTGTATCGCAAGGAGGAAGCGAAACGGCGAACTTCCCAGAACACTTTGCGGAAGACTTTATATATAGAATGCCTTACTATTCTTTTATTGAGATATTCAGCAGAACTGCGAGTGAGTACGTGAGATATATATCGATATTAGGAGGCTCGTCAAAATATGACCTCAACCAGAACGCTATATCGACTGAAGGTCATACAGACTTTGCGATGCACTTCGCTAAGGTGCACGGAGAGGCGGTTTGGGGAAAGACGCTATACGAGATAATTGAAATGTATTGCAAGGCATTCGGCTACTATGCGACGATGAACGGCGATGAAATTTTGTTTATTCACATCCCGACGAAGGCGAATGCTGGGCGATTGGACATTATCCCATACATGCTGTATCGCTGGAACGCAACGTATAACATATACGAGGAGTATCTTGACAGCGACAGAGCGATAATACGTCAAGTATTAAGAGGCGATTACATTCAAATTGCTGACGCAAGTATTGAATATGACACATCGTATAACATTAAGGTCAAATCTGATTACGGAAGGCAAAAGGATGTATTAATACAAAACTTGTTGACAACAAAATATAAGGAGTACACACGCAAAGATGTTGCTATTTATCAATCGGAATACAAGCAGCTATACACAACACCTAACCTTGTTATTAATACAGCGGGGAATGCTATCTATACAATTCCCGAAGACGGATACATACAGATTTGGACGTTAAATCCTATCGAATCTAATATCGATGACGAATATGTTAAGCTAATACTGCCGTTATCTACAAACTACTACCAGAATAGCGCAAGGAGGGCGGCATTTAGAATTAACTATAAGTTTAACAGGTTTAGAGACGGCGAGGCCAATATAATGTGCGTTGGCGTGTGCCTGAAAACATCGTCATCGAGTGGAAAGGTATTTGTTAACAAACAACTTGTAGATATTTCGGGTTTACCTCACCTACAGAGTAGGATAACAATTCCAAACGGGCAGGAGAGTGGTGAGTATCTTATTGAGCTCTTGGGTGACGATATTAATAGTTTTTATTCGGCTGAAATATGGCTAGGCTCGGCTTACACTGCATCGACGAGAGGTGCTGTAGCGGTTAAGTATAACGTTAATGTAGAACTGTATTTCGGGAATAGCAATGGTCGAATTAAAGAATACGATGAAGGCGAGACGCTTGTAGTAAGCAATAACGCAAAGAAAGACAAGGAATTCGAAATGCCTTTCTGTAGCGTGCCGACATCATTACCATATTATTTTAATACGTATCTAATATCGACACCACAATTTGCTTACATCAACGGCATAAACTATAATTATGACCACCTGGGGAGTTACTTCAACGACGCTTGGAGAAGCGCAAAGTATTCGCTGCAGGAGTACATTGGAAGGTACATAGCAAGGCAATTCAGCAGACCTAAGCAGTTATTCGACGGAGAGGTTATAGGTAACATGCATATAGTATCGGCAACAACAACGAACTTTGACAGCGTGTTCGAATTGGACGGAAGAATATTTTCCGTAATTACGGGCGAGAACGATTTGATAAATCGGCGCACAAAGTTGAAAATGGTAGAAATGGTTAGAGAGGTTGAGGCGATTAGCGAGCATCTAATGCTAACCGAAGAGGATGAATTAATAACAACAGAGACAGGCGACTACGTAATAAACGAAAAATGGTAAATATATGGCACTGAAAAAATTTAGTCAATTCTCAACGAAAACGAGCCTAACTGATAGCGATTAC
>ERZ1026805.1382-NODE-1382-length-13202-cov-7.905834_pt1 | contig 13202 bp, 10 predicted proteins | sample MGYA00520883_ERZ1026805 | MGnify/ENA primary metagenome ERZ1026805 (study PRJEB33270, sample SAMEA104284476) | anaerobic digester metagenome | biome: Anaerobic digester microbiome; feature: mesophilic sludge digester; material: Anaerobic digester biomass... | reverse complement strand
CCTCCCTGAAGACCGGATCGTTTTCGGCTCCCGATTCATACTCAGCAATGTCGATACGGAAGAAGAGACGCTCTATCAGATCGTCGGCGTCGACGAATCGGACATATCGCAGGGCAAGATCTCGATCGAGTCACCCATGGCAAAGGCGCTGATCGGCAAAAGGCTCGATGACGAGGTGATCGTGGACACGCCCAGCGGACAGCGGGAATTCGAGATCGTCGAGATTCTGAAAAGCTAGTCTTTTGTAAGAACGCCGTTCGTTTTTTCAGTCTGACTCACCCGAGGGCCGTCTCTGCGGACGGCTGACGAACGCGGGAGAAAATAGATGTGCGGTCGAGCGGTCATGGGGTCTTTCCCCACCCGCACCGGAGTCCGGTAGACCTCCTCGATGGTGCGCCGGGTCAGGACCTCCTCCGGCGTCCCGGCCGCGCGGATTTCTCCCTTTTCGAGCATGAGCACCCTGTTGCAGTACCCGCTGGCCAGGTTGAGGTCGTGCAATATGACCAGGATGGAGAGCCCGGCTGTTACCGACAGGGAATCTATCAGATCGAGCACCCGGATCTTGTGGCTGATATCCAGGTGGGCCGTGGGCTCGTCCATGAGGAGCAGCTCGGGCGTCTGCACGAGACCCTGGGCCAGGTATGCGCGCTGCATTTCCCCTCCGGAAAGCGCGTTTACCTTTCGGGTGCGGATATGCGCCAGGCCGAGCAACTCCAGGGTTTCCGCAATGATCCGGCGGTCTTGCTGTTTCAGGGGAGAGAGCCTGCCGGTGTGGGGATATCTCCCCAGCGAAACGAATTCCTCCACGGTAAAAGGAGGGGGGATCATGCGGAACTGGGGGATTACCGCCACCCTGCGCGCGAACTCCCTGCGCGGCATGCCGGAGATGTCATCGCCGCGGAATCGGACCGTACCGCTCCATGGCTTCAGGATGCGGCTTATGGTGCGAAAAAGAGTGGTCTTGCCCGCTCCGTTGGGGCCAACCACCCCGGTGATGCCTCCGCCGGGGACCGCGAAGGTGACGTCTCTGATGACCGGGGCTTTCTCGTATCCCGCCGTGACGCGCTCGACCGTAAGAATGCTCATGTCAGGCCACCTCGGCGGGACGGGATTTGAGCAGATAGACTACGAAGAAAATACCGCCCGCTATGCCAGTGATGACCCCCACGGGCAGCTCCAGGGGCCTAATGATGACTTGGGAGATGGTGTCGGAGAAGATGAGAAAACCCGCACCGGCCAGCATGGATGAGGGAATGACGTAGTGATGGTCGGCGCCGGCCGCGGCACGCATGGCATGCGGAATGACCAGTCCGATGAAGGCGATGATGCCGGAGAGCGCCACGCACACTCCTGTGATCAGGGATGCGCACACGAGCAGAATCGCCCTGGCCTTCTTGGCATCCAGGCCCAGGTGGTACGAGGTCTCGTCTCCCAGAGAGAGCAGGTTGAGCTCCCTGGCGAACAGCGGGAGCCCGAGCATGACGGGCAGCATCAGAAGGAGCATCTTGAGGGAGCCCGGCGGCGGCGAGCTCAGGGAGCCCATGAGCCACAGGATGGAGGCGTGTACCTCTCGGGAGGAAGCCACGGCGAAGATGAACATGACGAGCGAGGAGAAGAGAAAGCTCATGATGATGCCGGCGAGGATCAGCATGCTGTTGGAAAAGCCTTTCAGCGAGGCCGCACCGAGCACGGCGCCGATGCTCAGGCAGCAGCCGGTGAAGCAGATGAGCACCATGGGAAGGCCGCTGATGCCGAGCAGGATGGCGATGACCGCCCCCAGCGCCCCGCCCCCCGAGACTCCCAATGTGTAGGGCTCGGCCAGCGGGTTGCGCAGGATGGCCTGGAATACGACCCCGCACACCGCCAGTGCCGAGCCAACCATGCCCGCGGCGGCGATTCTTGGAAGTCTGAGCTCCCAGATGAGCGTCCCTGCGGTCCCGCCCTGTCCGGGGTGGAGCAGCGCGGAGACGACCTCGCGGGGCGGAAGGTGCATTCCCCCGGTGAACAGGCCGAGCGCGATACACAACATGAGGAAGACGAGCAGGAGCAGGAGCACGAGACCGCGGTTCACGGCGCCTCCGGGTAGAGATGACCGATCATGGTTTCAAACGCCGCAAGGAACATGCCCGGGGTGGGCTGGCAGACGAGGTCGGCGTTCAGTGAATATACCCTGTTGTTCCTGACCGCACTGATCATCGCGAACCGGGACCACGGGGCAGGCTGATCCATCGGGCCGTCCATGCCGCTCACCGTGAAGATGACCTCCGGGTCGCCTGCGACCACGTTCTCCACATTGACTCTGGGATACTTCGCCTTGAGCTGTCCGAAGATGTTCCGGCATCCAGCCAGGCGGATCAGCTCGCCGGTATATGTATCATCTCCTGCCGTCACCATGGGGTTCGTTCCCATCTGCCAGAACACTCGTAACGGTGCACGCCCGGCCGTCCGCGCACGCAGGGCATCCACTTTCCTGCGGATGTCCGAGACGATCGCGGCGGCTTCATGCTCCCTGCCGATGACGGCGCCCAGCCGTATGAACTCGCTGCACATGCACGAGAACGATTCGCATCCTTTGAATACCACCACCTCGATCCCCAGCGCTTTGAGCTTCTCGATGTCGGCCTGTTTATTGGAATCCATGCTGGCCAATACAAGATCTGGCTCGAGCGCGCAGATCTTCTCGAAGTTCAGCAGGGTGAGGCTTCCCACCACCTCATGGTTCCGCCGGGCGTTCTCGGGGCAGAAGCTCGTGACCCCCACCAGCCGCCCCTGTTCCTTGAGATCGTAGATCTCCCGGGTGAGCGACGGCGCGAGTGATATGATCCTCTGCGGTCCCTCTGCCCGAGCGGGCGCAAAGCCCGATACGAAAAGAACCGTCAGAATGCCCATGAATGCAATAGCCTTACCCATGATCGGGGTGCTCCCCATTCCATCAGGAATCTGTGATGAACACTCTAATCACAGAACGGACAGCCAGGCAAGGTCCAGGAACCATAGGGTCAGACCATGGGGTCAGGTCTTGACATGTGACAGAAGGGCGCCCATCGGTCAGACCATGGGGTCAGGTCTTGACATGTGACAGATGGGCGCCCATCTGTCACATGTCAAGACCTGACCCCTCCATGACCCCTCCACTTTCTTCTCGATTTTCTCCTGATGACAGGTGAAGAAATACAGGATATAAAGAAAGTTCTTCCCCGCTCAGGTGAATATATTCATATTCTTCCTGCCGAATCGTTTGAATGCACTGGCTCTGCGAGTCGGTTTTTGAAGGGTGTTATCGTCTCATCTCATTGAAAGGAGAACAGGTTATGAAGAGGGCAAAATGGATTGCATTGGCGGGAATGGTTCTCATTGTTTTCATGACGGGATGCCGCTGGGCGAACATCACCGTCACCATCCTCCAGACATCAGACGTGCACCACCATGCGAGCGGGTATGGGCCGTTTCTCGATTACACCCCGCTCGACACCTCAGACAACGATTCCGTGACCGGCGGGTACGCGCGGCTGGCAACCCTCATCAACAGCATCCGCGAGGAGCAGGCGGCCAAGTGCATACCGACTCTGCTCGTCGATTCTGGCGACTTTTCCATGGGAACGGTGTACGACTTGAGCGCGGCAGACCCGATCTCGCTGAAGTTCTTCAGCATGATGGGCTACGACGCCGTCACCCTGGGCAACCATGAGTTCGACTGGTCGCCCTCCGGGCTGGCGATGCTGCTGTCCAACGGGGCGTCAAACGGGTTCAGCGTACCGGTGGTGGCCACCAACATGGTCATCCCCGAAGGCAATGTCCTGCAGACCGTAAAAGATTCCGGGATCATCGTGGACAAAAAGATCATCAGTTACCCTTACGGGATCAAGGTGGGCATTCTGGGCGTCATGGGCCCGGACTCGGATTCAAAAGCGCCGGTGGCGGCTCCCGTCACCTTCAACCACGACTACGCATTCATTCAGCAGCAGGTGAACGACCTGAAGAGCAAGTGCGTGGATCTGGTGGTCGTCCTGTCCCACGGAGGTGTTGGGAGCAGCGGAACAGGTGACGACGCAGACCTTGCCGCGAACGTCACGGGCATCGACATCATTGCTTCGGGGCACTATCATACCGCCACAGCCGATGTCATCATCGCCGGCGAATCGAACACGCTCATCTTCTCTCCCGGCGAGTACGGCGAATACCTCAGCAGGCTCGACATCACCTACAACATCCTGACTCGTAAGATGGTGGGCTACAAGTTCACCCTCATACCGGTGGATGACGACGTACCGGGCGACCCAGCGATCCAGGCCATGGTGGAACAGTATCATGCATTCATCAACGCAGGCATCGCCCAGCTCGGCGTCACCATGGAGAGCCCCGTGTCCAGGACAGGCTTCCCCGTCGAGCTCCTATCGCTTCAGGAGTCCAGCCTCGGGAACCTCGCTGCCGACTCGATCCGGGCCGTAGCCAGCTCCCTGGCGCCCCTGAATGATGGGAACCCGTGCGATTTCAGCGTGGTTGCAAGCGGAGTCATCCGTGACAATCTCTATCCGGGCACCACGGGCTTCATCACGTTCGCCGATATATACAATGTGCTGCCGCTTGGCATTTCCCCGGACACCTCGCAGCCGGTACCGGGATATCCCCTCATGTCTCTGTACGTGACGGCAGGCGATCTCCGGAACATCTGCGAGGCGGCGCTGACGGTCGCCCCTGTGATCGGCTCAGACTTCTATCTGAACTTCTCCGGCCTCCAGATATACTACGACCCGATGTACGCCCCCTATTATGCTGGCGTCAGGAGCGTGGCGCTCTACGATCCGGCCGATACGTTCTGCACCGGCGAAGCCGTCCCGATCGACCTCTCGGACACGGAGACGGTCTATCACTGCGTGGTCGATCTCTACGCCCTGCAGATGATGGGTGCGGTGACCTCCATGGGCCTGCAAATCATCCCGCGCGACGAACACGGCGAAGTCATCGACCCGGCGCTGTACATGACCAGGCGGCTCGACGCGAGTCTCAACCCCGGCGTTCAGGAGCTCAAGGAGTGGATGGCGCTGCTCTACTTCCTCAAGGATGCATTCCCGGCCAGCGGGTACGGCATCCCCGAGCTCCTCTACGGCCAGGACGGCGCCGCCCTGGGACGGATCAATTTCCTGAACTGAGGGGCCCGTCCCTTTCCTCGCAATCAGGCCTGACCCTTCTCAGAGGCGTCGTGCCTCTGTCAAGGGGCAGGCCGGTCTTTTTTGGAGACGATGCATCTCAATGACCGCCCCGGTCCAGTTTTCTCAAGGCCATGCAAACATGAGTTGACTTGTCTCCGGTAATTCCTTAAGGTCCGGCTATGGATTGGGATGCGCTGAAGAAGAAATATCCCGAGGATGCGGACGGGATCGACAAGGCCCGGCGGATTCACGCGTCCGTTGCGGAAAAGGTGCGGGAGCTCGATATCCCTGCCGGGACCGACGCCGGACCGGTGTCCGAAGGGATCATCCGGGCCCTTCCCTACAGCCTGCTTGCAGATGCCTGCAGACAGGCATGGATCGAGGTCATGGGCAATGAGCCCGGTGTGGACCTGGAAACGGCCCTGAAATCCTTTGTCGCGGATGAGCCGCTTCCGGAGGTCGGAAAAGACGATCAGGATATCCTGCCCATGTTTCTGCGGCCCGCGGTGACCGGGTATCTCAGAGCCCTCCGGGAGGCGAACGTCATTCCGGAGGAGTCCGTGCAGGGCGGAGGGAAATGCCCGTTCTGCAGCACGTATCCGAGGATCGCTTTCGACTCGGAGGCCTCCAGGGATCTCATCTGCCTTCTGTGCGGGAGGCGGTGGAGGTTCAGAAGGGTCAAATGTCCGTTCTGCGGCAATGAGGATCACAACACCCTGGGGTATTTCGACGTGGAAGGCTCGGAAGGCGTGCGTGTCCAGTACTGCTCGGAATGCAAACACTATCTCAAGGTGGTCGACACCAGAAACCGCGTTGCCTGCGACGCCGAAACCGAGGATGTCCTGAGCCTGAATCTGGACGCCGCAGCTCAGGAAGAAGGGTATCTCTGATCCGTCCCCGCCACCCGTGAACTACCTTCCTGTATAAAATCGGGAGGGTGTGTGAAAATTTCCTGCAGATCCCGCCGATCGACTGCGTCTATTCCGATCGGGGAACCGACCGCTTTGAAGGGAATTCTTCGGGTGCGTAACCGTGACTGCACGACCTTACGCCGCTTCCGCTTTCGCCTGCTCTTTCTTCTTCCTCACGAAGTGGGTGACCCAGATGCTGACCTCGTAGAGTATGATCAGAGGTATGGCGAGCATGATCTGACTGAACACATCAGGCGGGGTCAGGATCGCGGCAACAATGAACACGATGAGAACGGCGTACTTGCGGTTCCTTCTCAGCATTCCGGGATTCACGATTCCCATCTTGGCGAGGAAATACATGATCACGGGCAGCTCGAAGGTGATGCCGAATGCCAGCATGAGCTTCATGACCAGGCCGAGATAGTCCCTCATGGCCGGCAAGGCTGCGATATTGTCTGTCTGGAACCCCAGGAAAAACTGGAAGCCGTAGGGGAACACGACGTAATACGCAAAGCTCACGCCCGCCAGGAAAAAGAGCGTGGCAATGATCATGAAGGGCAGCACATAACGCCGCTCGTTCTCGTAGAGCCCGGGCATGATGAACTTCCAGATCTGATAGAAGATCACGGGAGATGAGAGCACGAGGCTGGAAAAAAAGGCCACTTTCAGATAGGTGATGAAGGCCTCGGGCAGCGAAGTGTAGATGAGGTGGCTGTTTTCCGGCAGCAACCTGGCCAGAGGCGATACCAGGAACTCAAAGATCCGCTCCTTGAATGCATAGGTTGCGACAAAGCCCACAGCCACGGCAATGACGCACTTGATGAGTCTCCAGCGAAGCTCCTCGAGATGATCGTGGATAGGCAGCTTGTCCTCTTCCAACCCGTTATTCCTCTATCTCGCCGGGACGGTACGACATGAGCTCGTCCTCGCTTTTTTTCTTTTCAGGCTGCTCCTCTTCCTGCTGCACAGGCGCGGACGCATCGTTCGGCGCCGCGGTACCGCCCTGCTTGGGCGCAGGTGCGGCGGCGGGCTCGGCAGGGGTCTCCCTGGACGCCACGTCGATCTCTCTCTTGAGATCGTTGGTCGCCCTCTGAAATTCCCCCATGGCCTTTCCGATAGTCTTCGCCATCTCGGGCAACTTCTTTGGACCGAGAATAATCAAGGCTAACAGAAGGATGAGAAGGAGCTCCTGACCGCCGATACCGAACATGGTATGACCATATAAGGCTTTTTCCCACGGGTGTCAAATCAAAGAACGGCGGGCTTTTAGCATTTGACTAATACCGCTGTGTTACATAATCTAGACACTGCCATGCAGAGAAGGACCATAGCACGGGAGATCCATATGGAGGGGGTCGGTCTCCACAGCGGCGGCCTGATTACGTTGACCGTGCGTCCCTCGCGGGAGGGGATTGTGTTCGTGAGGGGCGGCGAGAGAATTCCCGCGTCGCCGGAGAACGTGGTTGACACCCGGCTGAATACCGCCATCGGACGCGGCGGAGTGACGATCTCGACCGTGGAACATCTCATGTCAGCACTGTACGGGCTCGGCATCACTGACTGCGAGGTGGAGGTCTCCGGTGCCGAAATCCCCGCCATGGACGGTTCGGCGCTCCCTTTTTATAAGATGCTCCTGCAGGCGGGCCCGCAGGATGTTCCCGGGGAGGCGCCCGAAATCTGCATCGAGAGGACCGTAGCGGTTGAGGACGGGGCCTCGTGGATAAAGGCATGCCCCGGTCCCTTCAGCATCACCTATGAAATAGATTTTTCCGCCCGGGCCGTCGGCCGCCAGCAGTACTGCTACGACGGCACGGACTACGGCGGCCGGATCGCCCCTGCCAGGACATTCGGGATGCTCAAGGATGTGGAAATGATGCATGCAGCAGGGCTCGCTCGGGGCGGCAGCCTTCAGAACGCCGTAGTAGTGGACGACGAGCGTGTGCTGAACCCGGAGGGGTTGAGATTCCCGGACGAGTTCATCCGCCACAAGGTACTCGATCTCCTGGGAGATCTCTGGCTCATCGGCGCTCCACCGGTCGGCGTCATCCGGGCATACCGGGCGAGCCACCGTCTCCACGTGGCGCTGGCCCATGAGCTCGTCTCGCTGTACCGTCCGCGGGACAGGAGACCTTTGTGATGACGAAGAGAACCAGAGAAATCATCTACATCGTCGTCATCATCGCGGTAATCGCCTTTTTGAGCATCGCCCAGACGAACATCCGGAACATCCAGGCGCTGTCTTCCATCCGCAACCTCGTCATCTTCGGCCTGATCAGCCTCAACATCGTGCTTCTGGTCCTGGTCATCTTTCTGGTCACCCGCAACCTCGCGAAGCTCCTGCTGGAAAGGCAGCAAGGGATGCTCGGCACGAGGCTCAGAACCAAGCTCGTGGCCGCGTTCGTCACGCTCACCATCATCCCCACCACGGTCCTGTTCATCGCCAGCATCATATTCCTGAACCAGAGCATGGAAGGCTGGCTCTCCAGCGAGGTGGAGACCGCCATCGAAGAGTCCATGAACGTGGCGAACATCTACTACAAGGAGGCCTCGGCCGACGCCATCCACTACGCGAGTTCCATATCCGATGAGATCACGGAGAGGAGGCTCCTCAAAGAAGAAAATCTCGAGATCCTCAAGAGCCTGCTCGAGGAGAAGATGGTGCTGTTTCGGCTCTCGGCCGTGGAGATCTTCTCGTCACAGGGAGAGGAGCTGGTGAAGATCGTGTCCCCGGACATCGGCGTGGCGGGCCTTCCCTCACCGGATTCGAGCCTGGTGCTCTCCGCCATGGAGGGCAAGACCATGTCCATCGTGGTCCGCACCGGAGACGCGGACATTATCGAGGGCATCGTGCCTATCCGGTCGTCGTTCAACCTCAAGGACGTGGTGGGCGTGCTCGTTGCAGACTATTACATACCGGAGAGCATATCCGGCAGGATGAGCATAATCCGTTCCACGTTCACGGACTACATTCACAGCCTCAAGCTCAAAGGCCCCATCAAGACCAACTACATCATCATCCTCACATCCATCACGCTCCTGGTGATCTTCTCTGCCGTGTGGTTCGGCATGAACATCTCCAAGGGGCTCATCAACCCCATAGAGAAGCTCGTGGAAGGCACCCAGCGGATATCCCGGGGCGATTTGAGCTTCTCCATCGACGTCCAGTCCAACGACGAACTGGGACTTCTGGTCCAGGACTTCAATACCATGGTGAACGACCTCACGGAATCGCGCAAGCGTCTGGAGAACGCCTACAACGAGCTCACCTACCGCAATCGCTATATCGAGACCGTGCTCACCAACATCTCGACCGGCGTCATCACCATAGGCCGGGACGACTGCATCAGCATGATCAATCCCGCGGCCCAGAGCATGCTCGCCATTTCCGAGTACGATTCGATGGGGAAGAGGTATCATGAGGTGCTCAGCGACGATTACATCTCCATCGTCACCGAGCTCATCGAGCCTCTGAAGAAGTCCCAGGGCATCGCCACCCAGAAGCAGATCACCATATCAGTGGACTCCAAGAGACTGACGCTGCTCGGACATGCATCGTTTCTCCACGACGACAACGGCGAGCACATGGGCATGGTGGTGGTGTTCGACGACCTCACGCAGCTCCAGAAGATGCAGCGCATGGCGGCATGGAGAGAGGTGGCCCGGAGGATCGCCCATGAGGTAAAGAACCCGCTGACCCCCATCCAGCTGTCCGCCCAGAGGCTCAGGCGCAGGTATCTGGACCGCCTCGGGGAGGAAGGCCAGGTATTCGACGAGTGTACCCGGATCATCATCAATGAGGTCGACGAGATGAAGCGACTGGTCAACGAGTTCTCCGCATTCGCGAAGATGCCCTCGTGCATGCCGGCCCCGGGCGATCTCAACAAGGTGGTGCAGGACGCCGCGGCGCTTTACCGGCAGGCCCATCCGAAGGTCTCCTATGAGCTCAGGCTCGACGAGACCATGCCCAGGGTGGAAATAGACGCCCCGCAGATGAGCAGGGCGGTCGGGAACCTGCTGGAGAACGCCACCACCGCTGTCCTGGAGCCCGGAAACACCCCGAGGAAGGTTTCCATCCAGACGAGCTACGATGCCGATGTGCACATAGCCACCCTGGAGATCGCCGATACCGGCGCCGGGATACCCCCCAAGGCCAAGGAAAGGCTGTTCGAGCCCTACTTCTCCACGAAAAAGGGAGGGACGGGACTGGGCCTGGTCATAGTCAATCGGATCGTCTCGGACCACAACGGCTTCGTCCGGGTCAGGGACAACACGCCTACAGGCACGATTTTCAGTATAGAGCTGCCGGTAAAGGAGTAGTGCATGAAGCGTTCTATTCTCATAGTGGATGACGAGGAGAGCATCCGGTTCTCGCTGAAGGGCGGGCTCGAGGATGAGGGGTACCACACCCTGCTTGCGGCCAATGGAGAGGAGGCTCTCCAGATCATCGAGAGCCATGAGGTGGATCTGATCCTCCTGGACATCTGGATGCCGGGCAAAGACGGCCTGCAGATCCTGGAAGACCTCAAGAAGGACGGGTTCAAGCCGCCGGTCATCATCATGACCGGGCATGGGTCCATCGACACCGCCATCAGGGCTACCCGGCTCGGCGCCCTGGACTTCATCGAGAAGCCTCTGGACCTGAACAAGATCATCATCACGATCAACAACACCCTGCATCTGAGAGCCTTGGAGGAAGAGAACGCCCTTCTCAGGAAAAAGGCGGAAAAAGACGACGAGATCATCGGAAACTCTCCCGCCATCAGAAAGCTCAAGGAGCAGATCGACAGGGCGGCCCCCACGGACGCCTGGGTGCTGATCCTCGGAGAGAACGGGACGGGCAAGGAACTTGTGGCCAGGAGAATCCACAAGAACAGCCTGAGGGCCAAGCAGCCGTTTGTGGAGGTCAACTGCGCTGCGATCCCGCAGGAGCTCATCGAAAGCGAGCTCTTCGGTCATGAGAAGGGCGCGTTCACCGGCGCCACGGAACGCAGGCGGGGCAAATTCGACCTGGCCAACAACGGCACGCTTTTCCTGGACGAGATCGGCGACATGAGCCTGCCCACCCAGGCCAAGATCCTGAGGATCCTGCAGGAGCAGCGGTTCGAGCGGGTGGGGGGCGCCCAGACGATCCAGGTGGATGTGCGGGTGCTCACCGCCACCAACAAGGACCTCGAAAAGGAGATCGAAGCGGGCAGGTTCCGGCAGGACCTCTACTACCGCCTCAACGTCATCCCCATCTACGTGCCCAGACTCGCCGACCGCAAGGAAGATATCCCCGAGCTTGTGGAGCATTTCCTCAAGATGTATTCTTCTCTCAAGGGCGGGAAAAAGAAGACCATGACCGAGGGCGCGGTCAAGAAGCTCATGCAGCACGACTGGCCGGGGAACGTGCGCGAGCTCAAGAATATTGTGGAAAGGCTGGTGATCATGACGCCTGGGGATGCGATCACGGTTGACGATATTCTCCCTCTGGGGTCAAGAGCTGCCTCCGAAACCGACAGGCTCATCGACATCACCCTGCTCAAGGACGCCAGAGCGGAATTCGAGAAGATGTTCATCGAAAAGAAGCTCAAGGAGTGCGGGTACAACATCTCCAAGACAGCAGACCTCATCGGTGTCGAACGAAGCAACCTGCACAGAAAAATCAAGGGCCTGGGCATCGATGTGGGATGAGACGGGCGCGGTCAGGAAGGATCCCGGGGGCAGGCTGAATATCGCGCTGGTCTACCCCAACACCTACTGGGTGGGGATGTCCAACCTCGGGCTGCACACCATGTACCGGGTGCTCAACGGCCATCCGTCCATCCTGTGCGAGCGGTTCTTCACCGACTCTCCACGCTCGGTCGAGTCCTCACGGGCGCTGCAGGACTTTCATATCGTGGCGTTCAGCGTCTCCTACGAGCTGGACTGGATCAACATGATCCGGATCCTGATCGACAACCGTATCCCGGTGAGAGCCGAAGAACGAAAGGGAAGGCCCATCGTCATGGCGGGAGGGGCCGCGGTGACCATTAACCCCGAACCGGCGGCCGATGCATTGGATTTCTGCTTTCTGGGGGAGGGCGAGCCTCTGGCTGACGCGCTCTTCGACGCCTTTTCTTCGGGCGGCGGCTACCAGGGGTTCCTGGAGAGGCTCTCGCATGTGACAGGCGTCTATGTGCCGGCGCAGACGTACCCGGTCTACGATGGAGAGCGGATCAGGGAGTTCGCCGGCCCCAGGCCCGTCATCTCCGTTGTGCAGCCCTTCGAGGAGCCGGGCCACTCCGCCATCCTCACGGGCAGGACCGTGTTTCAGGACATGTTCCTCACCGAGATCGCCCGCGGCTGTCCGTTCAACTGCAAGTTCTGCACGGCCCGCGAGATTTATTCCCCGTTCCGGCCCGTGGAGATGAGCCGCCTGACGGCCATATTCGACAAGGCCGCGGCGTCGGGCAGGAAGCTGGGACTGGTGAGCACCTCGCTCAACAACCATCCCCGGCTGACGCAGCTGCTTGAGGAGATCGGGGCCCGCAAGCTGAGGATCGCACCGCCGTCTCTGCGCCTGGGAATGCTTTCGGAGGAGCTGCTTGCGTACATGAAGGCTTCCGGCGTCAATGAGGTCACCCTGGCGCCCGAGGTGGGATCGGATACACTGCGCGCCGCCCTGGGTAAGCGGGTGAGCGGCGAGGCCATCCTCGAAGATGTGGCTTCCCTGGTCAGAAGCGGCATCAGAGACATCAAGCTCTATCTCATGGTGGGGCTTCCCGGCGAGAGGCAGGACGATCTGGAAGCGGCGGTGGATCTGGTGAAACGCATCCGCCAGACCTTCATTCAGGTCTCCCGGGGAAACAGGCGGATCGGCAGAGTCTCCGTGAGCATCAATGCCATGGTGCCCAAGCCTCATACGCAATACGAGCGGGAGGCCATGCTCGATCCCGGCGAGGCGAAGAAGAGAATCCGGAAGATCGTAAAGGGCCTCAAATCACAGAGCAACGTGACGGTGAGCTTCGAGGGTCCCAAGTGGGCATACATCCAGGCCCTGATCGCCCGCGGCGACCGCCGGGTCCTCGATGTCCTTCTCGAGATGGCGGTGAGCGACCAGTCGCGTTGGCAGGACGTCCTCAAGCGCTGGCCGCGCAACCCCGACTACTATGCGCTCCGG
>ERZ1026805.1379-NODE-1379-length-13235-cov-7.061305_pt1 | contig 13235 bp, 12 predicted proteins | sample MGYA00520883_ERZ1026805 | MGnify/ENA primary metagenome ERZ1026805 (study PRJEB33270, sample SAMEA104284476) | anaerobic digester metagenome | biome: Anaerobic digester microbiome; feature: mesophilic sludge digester; material: Anaerobic digester biomass... | reverse complement strand
GAGGCGGGAATGGATGGGAGTCGAACCCACCGCGGCCCGCAACGCGACCCGCCACCGGTTTTGAAGACCGGGAGACCCACCGGGACCTAGCCACTCCCAAGAATAAGGATACCTCTTTGAGGGATTTTTGACAAGGAAAAAAAGAGGCAGGTTTACGACCTGCCTCCAGGAGATCCAAACGGAGATTATTCAGCAGGATTACCGATAATCTGTTCGATATGATCCAGAACATCCTCAGTCAATTTATTAACAGCCTCGGCTGCGCCCATGTTTTCGTCGAGCTGCTCAAGGCGTGTGGCACCAGTAATAACACTGCTGATTTCCTTGCGGTGCAGAATCCAGGCGATGGCAAGCTGTGATGGGGTAATCCCCAGTTCGTTGGCAATTGAGGTCAACTTGCGGACGATCTCGATCCGTTCGGGAGTGATGCGATCGCGCATCCATGCCATGTTTTCCATGGCTGCACGGCTCCCTTCTGGTATGCCCTCGTTGTACTTGCCGGATAAAACACCCTGGAAAAGAGGACTGAATGTGGTGAGACCCAATCCATATTCCTTGCTGAGGGGGGAGAGTTCCAACTCAACCCGTTTACGATGCAGCAGGTTATATTGGGGTTGTTCCATGCTGGGCGGAATTAATCCATATTGCCGGGCAATTCCAATTGCCTGTGCCACCTGGGATCCCTCCCACTCGGATGTCCCCCAATATAAAATTTTTCCCTGATGAATCAGGTCGTTCATCGTACGAACAACTTCCTCTATTGGAGTGTCCGGATCATAGCGATGGCAGAAATATAAGTCCAAGTAGTCCACCTGCAGACGCTTGAGGCTGGCGTGAATGGACTCCCAGATATGTTTACGTGACAGCCCCCGTCCATTGGGACCGGGCATGGTCGGCCAAAACACCTTGCTGGAAATCACCAGGGCGTGGCGTGGTAAATCCTGGATGGCTTTGCCCATCACAATTTCCGCCTGCCCACCCGCATAGACATCGGCATTATCAAAGAAATTGATTCCCTGTTCGTAAGCTGTGTGGATTAACCTGGATGCTGATTCTTCAGCAATCTGGTTCCCAAAGGTAATCCAGGCTCCAAGTGATATTTCACTGACTTTCAGCCCGGTTCGTCCTAATCGGCGATAATGCATGGTTGCTCCTTTCTGGTTGGTTATGGATCAATCTTCACCGGGAATGGGGATAATTAATCTTCTTCCTCGCCTATACCGCGGGGCAGCCACTTGGAGGGGTTTGCCCTTAGGCGGTGTTGTCCGCCGCCGCGATTGTGTAATTCATCAAAACCTTCCGGTTTAATGAACATGTTTTCACCATCCAAAAGGGATGTAATTCCTCCCTGGTGCAATTCCTGGCGCTTGTTCTGGCAGTAATGGCAGGTTTTAGGGTCATGTGGTTCGTATTTAATCGGTTCTTCATAGGTCGTGATATAACCCTCATAGTTGCGCAAGACGACTTTATGATCGGAATAGCTGACCAGATAATTGGGCATAACTGGAATTTTTCCACCGCCACCGGGAGCATCCACTACATAAGTCGGAACAGCATAACCGGATGTATGCCCGCGCAGACCTTCAATGATCTCAATGCCTTTTCCAACCGGCGTACGGAAGTGTCCGGCGCCTTCAACCAGGTCACATTGATAGAGATAATAGGGGCGCACCCGGATTCGAACCAGATCCTGCACCAACCGGCGCTGGATGTGGACACAATCATTCACACCTGCCAGGAGGACAGACTGATTGCCAAGTGGGATTCCGGCATGGGTCAGTTTGTCAGCAGCCTGAGCCAATTCAGCAGAAATTTCATTGGGGTGGTTGACATGGATATTCATCCAAAGGGGGTGATACTTTTCCAGGGTTGCACAGAGTTCATCGGTGACACGCATTGGCATGAAGACAGGTACACGGCTGCCAATGCGGATAATTTCAATGTGAGGAATTTCACGCAGCCGGTGCAGCAGCTCATCCAACAATTTTGGCGCCAATGTGAGTGGATCTCCTCCCGAGAGGAGCACATCACGCACCTGGGGAGTATTTTTGAGATATTCAATCTGCATGTCAAAATCGGTCCGGGAGAATGTCGCATTGGGATCACCCACAATCCGGGAGCGTGTACAATAGCGGCAATAGGTTGCACATTGAGTGGTGACAAGCATCAAAACACGATCAGGGTAGCGATGAACCAAACCCGGGACCGGGGAGTGGCGGTCTTCGGCAAGTGAATCCTCCATCATACCGGTGAATGGGGAGATTTCTTCCGCCTGGGGAATGATTTGTTTGCGGATGGGATCATCCGGGTCGTCAGGGTCAATCAAGGAAACAAAATAAGGTGTGACATCCACCCGGAATAAATTTTGAGAACTCAATGCTTTACGTTCGGTTTCAGTCAAAATAAGGATTTTTTCAAAATCCTCGACCGTATTCAGACGGTGGCTGAGTTGCCAGCGCCAGTCGTTCCATTTTTCATCCGGAACATCAAGAAAAACAGAAGCTCGTTTGGAAGGGAAGGGTATTGGGCTCATAAAATAATCCTAATTATTGGTAAATTTGGAAGGTCATACTGTAATTTGTAAATAATTATTGATGTCGTATCCGGTGATGCCAGTAATCATCATCCCCATCCGGATGTGAAGAAATCAATAATAATATGGGGGATCATGATCAGTTCGAAAGAAACCTAAAATGACGGTTACCGGGAGCTGGTCAATCATAACGTAATTGTAATGAATACCTGCCATCCGGTCAACCGATATTGTTAATAATTTGTCAGAACTTCCCTCACTGCATTGACTTCAAATTTCGGGCATGTTATGATAATCCCCGGATGTTTAGCAGTCAGAAGGTTGGATTGCTAAAATGAGGTTGAGATGGAATCGTTGACTGAACGCCAAAAATTTATATTAACCCTGGTGATCCATGATTTCACCCGGAGTGCGACTCCAGTCGGGTCCCAACACCTGGTAACGCGTTATCACCTGGACATGAGTCCTGCAACGGTTCGCAACGAGATGGCGGTATTGACGGAGCTGGGTTATTTACGGAAGCCGAGCAAGGTGGCAGGCAGTGTCCCCACGGAGGAGGGTTATCGTTTCTTCGTCGGGCGGTTGCTTCGCGATACTGAATTGCCGGAACCGGAACAGCGTACCATCAGTCATCAATTCTCCCAGATGCCACAGGATATGGGGCAGTGGGTTCGTTTGGCGGCTTCGGTATTGGCATATCAGGCTCGGGCCGTTTCGTTGGTCACAGCACCTCATCCAATGGATGTCCGCCTGAGGCACCTGGAATTGATCTCCACCCGGGGGCGGGAAATCCTGATGATTGTTGTCCTGACAGGCGGAGATGTACGCCAGATCATGATCACAAGTGAAAATCCCATCCCGCAAGACCAACTGTCTGCGATTGCTCAACGGTTGACACACCGGATGCAAGGCAGCGATCTTACTTCCATGCGAGTGTCGGCAATGGAATTAAACGGATTTGATCAAATTGTTGCTTCCAGCCTGGTGGAGGAAATGGAAGATGTGGAACGATCCACCACTGGCGAGGTGTTCCTTGATGGCGTCAGCCATGTGCTTGCTGAACCAGAATTTGCCGGTTCTGAGGATGCCTTGCGGGCAATTCATTTACTTGAGGAACGCTCACTTTTCCAGGATCTATTAGCACGCACCATGTTGAGTGAACATATTGGGGGAGTTCAGGTATTAATTGGTGGGGAGGGGGCAAGGGAAGAATTACGACCTTTCTCCATGGTTCTGGCAAATTACGGTGCCCCGGGTTTATTAACCGGTACGCTGGGTGTGCTTGGACCCATGCGAATGTCATACGGACGATCCATTTCCGTAGTTCGCTTTTTATCCAGCCTGCTCAGTAACCTGGTAACTGAAACCATAGCGGAAGAAATCCCAGCTTATACTGAGGAGGTGGATAAGGAATAATGGACAAGGATCATCAAAAGAAAAAAGAAATTCGTAAAGAAGGCAGCCAGCAGGCGAACATTAATGACAACGTGGAAGAAAAAGACACCCAAATGAATTCTGGAGAGATTGGTTGTACAACTGAAGAAGTTCAGGCAAGCCCAGCTGTGCGGAAGCAGCACAGACATACAGCCAAACCTGTCGAAGAAGAAGTGGAGATGATATCAGTGCCATCGCAGGATTATCATGCCTTGAAGGAGGAATTGGAAAAATCAAAAATTGAAGCTTGTGAAAACATGGAAGGCTGGCAGCGTGAGCGGGCTGATTTTTTGAATTATAAAAAAAGGATCGAACGTGATCAGAAGCTGGTTATACAACAAATAACGGCTGATGTGGTTCGAAAGTACCTGGAAATTTTGGACGACCTGGAACGTTCATTGCAACATCGTCCAATGGAAGGCGATGGAGAAGCCTGGTCGGATGGGATCGAATTAATTTATCGCAAGTTGTTGAACATGCTGCAATCCGAAGGAATTGAACAAATTCCAGCCGAGAATCAGCACTTTGATCCCACCTGGCACGAGGCTGTGACACATGAAGACAGCCCTGACCATCAAAGCGGCGATATTATCGCTGTTTTACGGCAGGGATACAGAATCGGAGACCGGGTGATCCGCCCGGCACTCGTAAGAGTAGCTCGTTAGGAGGACTATTACATGGGAAAAATTGTCGGTATTGATCTTGGCACGACCAACTCGGTGGTCGCAGTCATGCAAGGAGGAGAACCAACCGTAATCACTACTGCTGAAGGAGAACGGTTGATGCCTTCCGTCGTGGCAGTCAATAAAAATCATGAACGACTGGTTGGGCGCCCTGCCCGTAACCAGGCGATCATCAACTCGGAAAATACCATATTTTCCATCAAACGCTTCATGGGGCGGAAATATGATGATCCGGAAGTGCAACGCACGATCGGGCGCGTCCCCTATAAAGTAACCAAGGCACCCAATGGCGATTTGCGTGTAGTATTGGATGGCAAGGAGTATTCACCTCCCGAGATCTCAGCTATGATTCTCGCCAAAATGAAAACGGATGCTGAATCGTATCTCGGTGAGGCTGTGACACAGGCAGTCATCACGGTTCCGGCATACTTTAATGATGCTCAGCGAAATGCCACCAAGGATGCTGGCAAGATCGCGGGTTTGGAAGTACTACGTATCATTAATGAACCCACGGCTTCCTCATTAGCATATGGTCTGGATAAGAAGAAGAATGAAATTATTGCCGTGTACGACCTGGGCGGAGGTACATTCGATATATCCATCCTGGATGTCGGTGAAGGTGTTTTCCAGGTCAAATCCACTGCTGGTGATACCTTCCTGGGTGGAGATGATTTTGATTTACGCGTGATGGATTACCTGATCGATGAATTCAAGAAGCAAAGCGGCATTGATCTGCATCAGGACCGCCAGGCGCTTCAGCGTTTGCGCGAAGCTTCGGAGAAAGCTAAAATTGAACTATCTTCAGTCATGCAGACTGAAATCAACCTGCCGTATATCACCGCAGATGCAACGGGTCCGAAGCATCTGGTGATGACACTTACGCGTGCCAAGCTCGAGCAGCTGACTGCAGACCTGGTGGAAAAAACCCTGGGTCCTGTCCGCCGGGCACTTTCGGATGCAGGTGTCAAGCCCTCGGATGTGAATGAAGTTGTGCTGGTTGGCGGTATGATTCGCATGCCAGCTGTACAGGAAGCCGTCCGACGGGAATTCGGCAAAGATCCCCACAAGGGAGTTAACCCGGATGAAGTGGTTGCGATTGGCGCTGCCATTCAAGGTGCTGTTCTGGGCGGTGATGTCAAGGATATTTTATTACTCGATGTGACCCCGCTGACACTTTCGGTTGAGACCCTGGGCGGTGTTGCCACACCGATTATTGAACGCAACACAACCATCCCAACCCGAAAAAGCCAGATTTTCTCCACGGCATCCGATGGACAGACTTCGGTGGAAATCCATGTCCTGCAGGGTGAACGCCCGATGGCGAACGATAACAAATCACTGGGTAAATTCAATCTTGATGGGATTCCGCCTGCTCCCCGGGGTATTCCCCAGGTGGAAGTTACGTTTGACATTGATGCCAATGGCATTCTCAAAGTGACTGCCCAGGATAAAGCCACAGGGCGCAGCCAACATATCACCATTACAGCTTCTTCCGGATTGAGTGATTCGGAAATTGAGCGGATGCGACGTGAAGCTGAAAGTCATGCAGACGAGGACCGCCACCGCAAGGAATTGGTTGAAGTTCGCAACCAGGCTGATACCGTCATTTACACCGTTGAAAAAACCCTCCGGGATGGCGGGGACAAGATCAGCGCGGAAGCACGTCAGGAAGCAGATTCCGGTGTACAAAGGCTGCGCTCCGTTATGACCGGTGACGATGTGGAAGCGATTCGCAAAGCCAGCGATGACCTTGGGCAAATCATCCAAAAGATTGGGGCATCCATGTATCAACAGCCGGAAACCCAGGGGGAACAACCCAATCCTCCGCAGGGTGGACCTGGTGAACCTCCCAGTGGAGATGATGTGGTGGATGGTGAATTCCGCAATCTCTAAAAAATGAAGTAGAATAAGGGGCGGGGTGTGAATAACCCCGCCCCATTTATTTTTGATTGAGGGATTGAATGACGCAACGCGATTATTATGAAATCCTGGGTGTTCCGCGCAATGCCTCGCAGGAAGATATTAAAACAGCCTTCCGCCAACTAGCCCGGCAATATCATCCTGATGTCAGCCAGGACCCGGATGCCGAGGAAAAGTTTAAGGAAGTAAACGAAGCATATGGTGTCCTTTCCGATTTGGAAAAACGGTCGACATATGACCGCTTGGGTCGGGCTGGACTGGGCGATATGAATGGAATGCCGGATTTTACGGTGGATTTTGCGGATTTGTTTCAGGAATTTTTCGGCTTTGGGGGTGTGTCGCAAAGTGCCCGCAGAAACATGCCGCGCCGTGGGGCGGATTTGAATTACCAGGTTTCTCTGACCTTTGAGGAATCCATCTTTGGGGGTGACAAGGAGGTATCCTATGTGCGGGAGGAAACCTGTCATTCCTGCAAGGGATCCGGAGCGGAACCTGGAACAACCCCCACGCGCTGTTCAACATGTGGCGGTAGGGGAGAAGTACGCCAGGTAAGGCAGACATTTTTGGGTTCGATGGTTCAGGTCACACCCTGTCCAACCTGCAACGGCAGGGGTGAAGTAATTTCCACAATATGTAAAACCTGCCGGGGAAGGGGCTTGGAACAACGATCCGTAAAACGGGTGGTTCCCATCCCGGGTGGTGTGGATACCGGAACCCGGATTAGACTGGCAGGTGAGGGACAGGCTGGGATTAATGGCGGACCGAATGGAAATTTATATCTGGAAATTCAGGTGCAACCGCATAAGTTCTTCCGCCGGCGGAATGATGACATTCTCCTGGATTTAAAAATCAATATTGCCCAGGCAGCCTTGGGGGCGGATATCATGGTTCCCACGGTGGATGGACAGGCAAAATTACGCATTCCCGCAGGCACTCAACCAGGCAAAACCTTTACGCTGAAGAATAAAGGTGCCCCTCATGTGCGTGGCAGCGGCAAGGGAGACCAAGTGGTTATCATTAATGTGGAAATCCCTTCCAGTTTAAATACTGAACAACGGAAATTATTTGAACAACTGGGAACAACTTTGGGAAGTGAGGTTCGTCCCCAGGAACGCAGTTTTTTGGATCTTTTGAAGGAGGTTTTTGGTGGCTGAGGCTCGATGGTTGGAGGTATCCCTGCTGGTCGATGATGAATTGGCAGAAGCAGTGGCAGAGGTGCTGGATCGGTATGTATCGCAGGGTGTGGTGATGACCCGCGAGGTAAAATTTAACGATGAAGAGGATGAAGGCACACCTTATGGTCCAGTCAGAGTATATGGATACCTGATTATCGATGAAAATCTGGAAGACAGCCACCAGAAGCTGGAGGAAGCACTCTGGCACCTGGGACAAATCCAACCTCTGCCCAAACCGGATTATCGTCCGATTGAGGACCAGGATTGGATGTCCGCATGGAAGAAGTATTACCACCCCATTCCCATTGGACAAAAATTGATGGTGCTTCCAGTCTGGTTGGGATTGGAATCACCGGACCGGATCGCGGTCAAAATCGATCCCAGCATGGCATTTGGAACAGGCACTCATCCCACCACTCAATTATGCCTTGCATTGATTGAAAAATATGTAAAACCCCACCAGTGGGTGATTGACGTTGGCTGCGGATCAGGGATTTTATCCATCGCAGCCGTCCTGTTGGGTGCCCGGTCATCACTTGCGGTGGATATTGATCCGGCTTCCATTCGTTCCACCAAAGAAAACAGCACCGTCAATGGGGTGTTGGATCAAATGGAAATTGGTTTGGGTTCCGTTGCTGAAATATTGCAGGGACAATTTTCTCATCGCAAGGCGCCTGTTGTCCTGGCAAATATTTTGGCGCCGGTGATTATCCGCCTATTTGATGGAGGATTGGCAAAATTGGTGCAGGTGGGTGGAACCATTATCCTTTCCGGAATACTCCAGGAGCAGGCTGCTGGTGTGATTGCTGCAGGTGAAGAAAATGGTTTGTCTTTCGTGGAACAAATAAACATGGGGGATTGGGTTGCTCTGGTCATGGCACATCCCATCCAATAAATGATCTGGTTAAAATGAATGCAACATGGGAAAATCAAATCCCATGTTGTTTGTTTAACCAAACCTGACCAGAATCATAACCATAAAAATTTCTCTTAAAAGAGATTGGTTTTCAATCAATCTGTGATAGACTCATTTCCGGAATTAAATGGTTCCGATATTTTTGGAATGGAGTCATCCATGGAAAATACGCATCAATATTATGCAATTGATATCGCAGGCGTTCATCGCGAATTACGCCTGTTTGAAGCCAAGCCTGGGTTGCGCATTGCAATATTAAATATCCTCGGGGATACGGAATTGGTGGTGGCGTGTGCCAAAGCCCTGGCTGTCAAACTTGAGAAGATAAATTATGACTTTTTGGTGACTGCTGAGACTAAAAGCATTCCTCTGGCACATGCATTATCAGTTGAAACCGGAAAACCATATATCATATTACGAAAAACATACAAGCCTTACATGGGGGCGGCACTTCAGGTTGAAACCCTATCCATCACCACGGGTCAACCCCAGGTTCTGTATCTGGATGAAAAAGATATACGATCCTTGGAAGGGAAACAGGCTGTAATCGTGGATGATGTCATCTCCACCGGTTCCACACTCCAGGGGATGCGCTTAATCTTAAATAAAGCTGGGGCACAAGTTGTGGCGGAAGCTGCCATCCTGACAGAAGGTGAACGCGCCAAATGGGCTGATATCATATCACTGGGTCACCTGCCGGTATTCACAGATTGAAATTAATCCAAAATATCCCATTCTGGATTATTCTTCTCCAGTCTGGACGAATTCCAGTTCCAGGGGAAGGCACTCACACCTTTCACGATATGACAATCAAAAACATCCGCCATTTTACCGAAGGCGGATGCATATTCGTATTCCAACCGGGAGATAAACTCATCGAGACGGGAATTTTCAACAATATTTACGGTGCAGCCGCCAAATCCAGCGCCGGTAAGCCGTGCTCCCACACATCCAGCCAAAGATGCTGCAGTCTCCACTAAAAAATTTAATTCCGGCAGGCTGACTTCATAGTCATCACGCAAAGAGCGATGGGAATCAAACATCAGCTCACCAAATTCAATAATTTTCCCATCTCCCAGCAAGCCGACCCCCCGTTCGACCCGAGCACACTCACTCACAACATGCCTGGCACGTCTGGCAATAACCGGAGGAAGCTTGTGAGCCAGCAGAGTAAATTCAGCCGGTGATACATCCGAAAGGTTTTCGATTTCCTGCATCTCTTTTTTTAATATGGCAAGGGCTTCTTCACAATCTGCCCGGCGGTTGTTATATCCGGATTGTGTTAATTTTCGCCGTATTTTGGAATCAGCAACGACAACGGAATAATTCTTTGGGATGGGAACCGGGTAATATTCTAGAGACTTCGTATTAAAATACAGGGCGTGTCCTTCCACACCGTTGGCAGAGGCAAATTGATCCATCAAGCCGCTGTTGACGCCAATATAAACATTTTCTGCTTCCTGGCAAAAGCGGGCGAGTGATAACCGATCCAGGGACCATTCCCCCAATTCCTGCCATAAAGCGGCAAAAGCAACCTCCAATGCAGCAGATGAGCTTAACCCGGATCCAATGGGGATGTCAGATGTAAGGGCTGCCTTAATTGGGGTTATCCTGTAGCCATGGGATTGCAGAACATGAGCAACACCAGCCGGAAAACATGCCCAGCCGGGCAAAGGCAGTCCGTTGATGTCCAGTTTAAGAGCCAATTGATCCAGGTTGAAACAGACGGATTCTGCCAGATCAATGGCGTGCAGTTCGATTATATTTCCTGTATGTAGCAGGGCAGCAAGTTTAATGGAACGGTGAATGGCGGCTGGTAAAACAGCGCCACCGTTGTAATCCACGTGCTCCCCCAACAAATTTATCCGTCCAGGCGCAACACACAACCACTCTGCATCAGGAAGTTGAGTTTTCAGTTCTTTTATGGACATAAGCCTGCCTGTCAATCAAGGCTTGTTTTTTTGCATGGGTTAATCGTTTTAATGCATATTCCCGCCGTTGTGCAGTGGAACGGTCAGGCTGGGATTCCACATAGACCAGCCTGACGGGTCGGTGATGCCGGGTATATGCCGAGCCGATGCCCTGGTTGTGTTGAAATTCCCTGCGGATGGGATCGGTTGTCCAACCTGTATAATATGAACCATCAACACATTCCACGATATAACAGTAGAATGCCATTGCCAATCCCTTAATCGTTTTTCTTGCCTTTACGGGGGCGGATACCAAACAGACGTCCAAACCTTTCACCTGCCGAGGGTATTTCCGGTTGTTCAACTTTCTTTTCCCAGTTTCCCAGCTGGCGTTGTTTCCACCATTCATCCCGAAGGGAATGCATTTTCTTTAATAATTTCGCCAATGATTCTGAATTTCCTTCTGCGATTGCATCTCGAATGGATGTAAGCGAAGCAATCAAGTTGTCGAGGACTCGCACGACATTCTCACGGTTGTAGATATAAAGAACGTCCGGCTTGCTGCTATCTTCCTGTAAAAGGGTTACTGTACTGGAATAAAAAGCCCGTCCAGTGAGTTTCTCCGCTTCCCGCCAGCCGGGTTGGTTTGATAAGGCGTTGAGGAGGGCGGCAGAGGTCAATCTGGGTAATAAGTCCACGGCAGCCATCAAACCATCAGATTCGTATGGGTCAACATAAAACGGACGGGCTCCAATCAGGTGAGCCAGATCGTCCGCCAGCCTTACTGCGTCAGCATGGGTATTGGGAGGGCAGGCTGTAACCACCAACCCGTTTTTGAACAAGTCCACATGGGCTGAATCAGTACCAGTTTCAGTTTCATGAAGATATGCCGGGTTGAGGGTGGGCATAAAACTGACAAAATAACGGTCTTCCGGCAGGAGGGTTTTTATCAATTCGAAGACAGCCACTTTCAAAGGGGAGGTATCCAGGATCACGGATCCCTCCCGCAAATCAGGAGCAATACTTTTAACCGTGTCCTCGACTTCATCCAGCGGTACAGCCAGGATAACAACATCCGCATCTTTGACCGCGTCTGAATATCGCGGATGAACTTTTTCCACCGCCCCCATTTTTTGGGCTTTTTGTGCCTGCACAGGATCGGTATCCACACCAAAACGTGTGATCTGATCCTTATACTCACCGAGTGCCAGACCAAATGACGCGCCCAATTGTCCCAAACCAATGATTGTAACTTGAACTGTCATACTATACCTCCAAGGAGCAATGTCCAAAGGGTTTGCAAGGCTGGATACATTGCCCAGCCGATTACATCAAATCCAAGCCTGCCTGGAATAAAAACCAGAAATAAAAGGATCATCGGACCATATGGTCGGATGGTTTGTAGAAATTTTCCAATGGCAGGCGGAAAAAAATAATCTGCAATTTTATCGCCATCCAGTGGGGAGATGGGCAGCAAATTGAATAAAAACAAACAAAGATTAACCAAAATAATCCGGGTCAGGATGGTGTGGAGGGATGGAAATATTCCAGTACCTGTCTGGTAGGGGACCAATTGCAGGCGCAAAGGAATGGCTATGAAGGCAGCCAGAAGCAGGTTCGAAAGGGGACCTGCGATTGAAGTCCACATGAGTGCGGCGGGAGAACGCCGGTTGAGAACCTCCACGTTGACCGGTACTGGTTTCGCCCAACCAAAACCTGCAAAAATCAACATTAAGGAACCAATGATATCCAGATGTCGGAAGGGATTCAGTGAAAGCCGCCCATACATGCGAGGCGTGTCATCGCCAAGTCGATCAGCTGTCCATGCATGGGCAAATTCGTGCAGCGGCAGGGATATGAACAATGCGATCAGGTTGGCAATCAGTACGGAGGGGGTCAGTCCCAGCATAAATCAGATTATAACATGGGTGGTATAATCCCAAAGTGTTACCAGATCTGACCCTTGGTGATGTTTTACGTTTGAGAAAACCACACCCATGCGGCAGCTATGAGTGGAAAGTAATCCGGATGGGTGCTGATATCGGTCTCGAATGCTGTCAGTGCAGCCGCAGGGTGCTGTTGACCCGCCGCGAACTGTCAAGACGTTTACATACAGTGGTTTCCAAGGGAAACACATCACCTGATCCGGGATAAATCATCTTTTATCAGCGTGGTTGTCCTCCCAATGGATCGCGAGGATTCGAGGTATAATTTTTCATATGCCAATTCTGGATTCGCATGCACTCGAATTTTTCAGCCGCAGTACAGAGCAAACCCGTCGGTTGGGGATGCGACTGGGAGCACTGTTACAATCAGGTGATTGCATCTGCCTGTCCGGGGATCTGGGCGCGGGTAAAACCACATTTGTGCAGGGAATTGCCCAGGGATGGGGCAGTCTTGACCCGGTATCCAGCCCGACCTTTGTGCTTGTCAATCAATATCGCCGTCCAGCGGGGGAAAGCTTATATCACCTTGATGCTTACCGGATTGCCAGCCCCATGGAAGCAGAGGACCTGGAACCGGATGCCATGCTGGCACAGGGAGCTCTGGTCATTGAATGGGCGGAGCGCATCCAGCAAATACTTCCCAAGGAACGCTTGTGGGTACAGCTCCGGTGGCTGGCGGATGAACACCGGGGAATGCTTCTGACTCCCACCGGATCCC
>ERZ1026805.1355-NODE-1355-length-13425-cov-5.958265_pt1 | contig 13425 bp, 9 predicted proteins | sample MGYA00520883_ERZ1026805 | MGnify/ENA primary metagenome ERZ1026805 (study PRJEB33270, sample SAMEA104284476) | anaerobic digester metagenome | biome: Anaerobic digester microbiome; feature: mesophilic sludge digester; material: Anaerobic digester biomass | place... | reverse complement strand
AAGCCAAAATGGTAGGTGAACTGGTCAAGGTCCACGTAGGGGGCCCAGGAATCGAACAGCCCCCGGTTGTCGACGAGCAGTTGGACGATCATGGTGTGCTGGTACGAGTCACCCCACAGTGGCACGTCCAGCGAGCGCACGATCAGCAGGCGAACGGCCACGACAAGGACGAGCACCAACAGCAGGGCCAGGTCGGGCCAGGCGGCTTCCGAGTGGAGCCACAGCCGGAACCCGGTCCATGCCTGCTGCGGCCGCCAGCTACGGTTCTGCCAGGCCAGGGCCGCCACGCCGAGCCCCGCCGGCAGCCAGGCGTAGAGGGGGCCCAGGTGCAGCCCCACCAGGTCGGTCCACAGGAGCAGCACCGGGTAGAGCGCCAGGCTGATGCCGGCCGCCAGTCCCAGCCTGACCGGCCAGTTCAGGTCCCGCTCGCGCATCAAGCAGTTGAGGAGTGCCCAACCGGGCACCACAAACAGCAGCCCGGCCGCCAGCAGCAGCCCCAGCCCGGCTATACCCGCACCCAGCAGGTCAAGGAGGGTTCGCCCCGGATCGTACGCCAGGCCGAAGGCCAGTTGCCGGTCCTGTGGCTCGTGGCCTGCATAGGCAGCACCGTTCAGGTAGGCCTCGCCGCCGCCAGTGGCGACGCGTGCCCCCGCCTCGTCTGCCTCCAGGAATGCGTAATAGTAGCGGCCGTGGGAATTGCCCTGGACTGGAAACGAGAACCGGTAAAAGCTCGGCGGCTGGCCCCCGGGCACCTGCAAACTGGCGGTGGCCAGGTCCGTTGCGGACTGAGGGTCACTGCGCAGGTGCAGGGTCAGCGTGGGCTCGGTGCCGGGATCGGCCGCCAGCAGCAACTCGACGCCCGCCAGACCGCCGTGTTGGGCCACAAAGCTTTGCCCCACGGGCCTGCCAGGTGCCAGCGACAGCTCGCTGCCCTGTTCCCAAAGGGGCTGTTCGGCATCCAGCAGCTTGCCACCGGAGAAGGAACAGCCGGCCAGCGGCAGGAGGAGCAAAAGCCCGACCAGTCGAATCAGGGCGCGCCTCATTTTCTCTTCTCTTGCTCCCACTCCAGCTCCAAGGAGCGTATGCGGTAGAGCGTCTCTTCCATGATCTTGCGATTAAAGCGAATGAGGTCGGCCACGAGGCCGATGAGACACACCTGAAAGCCGACGATGGACAGGATCGCCGCCAGGATGAGGGATTGCAGATTGCCGGCCGCCCCTGCCCGGGTGATAAAGAAATAGAGAAAGCGCAACCCGATGAGCACTCCGGCCGTGATCATGACTATGCCAAGGGACATAAAAATGCGCAAGGGCCGGTAGAGTCCGTAGGTGCGCAGGATGATGATGCTCGACTGGGTCAGGTACTCGGGCAGGCTGCGCATGAGGCGCGACGGCCGGGTCTGGGGATTGGTGCGGACCGGCACGTAGGTAATGGCCATCTGGCTGGCGCCAGCCTGGATCAAGGACTCCAGGGTGTACGAGTACTTGCTGAGGATAAGGGTGCGCAACGCGGCGTCGCGCGTCAGGGCCCGGAAGCCGCTGGTGGCATCGGGCACCTGGATGCCGGCTGCCTGCTACACAACCCAGCTGCCGAACCGCTGCAGCGCCCTCTTTAGCGGAGAAAAGTGGGCGAGGCTGGCAACCCCCCGATCTCCGACGACAATGTCCGCCTGGCCGGCCAGGATGGGCGCTACCAGGCACTCCACGTCCTCGCCCCGGTACTGGTTGTCGCCGTCGGTGTTGACGATGATGTCGGCATCCAGACGAAGGGCCGCCTCCAGGCCCGTGAGAAAGGCCTTGGTCAGACCGTGGTTGCGGTGGAGGCGTACCACGTGCTCGACACCCAGTGATTCCGCCAGTTCGGCTGTTCCATCCGTGCTCCCATCATCAATGACCAGCACTTTGATCTGGTCGATGCCGGGCACCGTACGCGGTAACGCCTCGAGCGTACGGGGCAGGGTCTCTGCCTCGTTGAAGCATGGGATCTGGATTACGAGCTTCATGCCGTTGTCCCTCTTGGTCTCCCGCGATTCTTGCAAACTATCCTACCACGACCCGGGCCCCATGCCAAATCCTTGCGGACTGTGTGCTGTTGCCCACTATGGCGCAGCTTTTGCCCCAGACAGGGATCAACTACTGAAGGATGGGCTGCGCAGCCTGAAAACCAGGCGGTTGGTGTGCACGCTGTGCGGGATCATATCCGAGGCCGGTCGTGGTTACAGGTGGGGAGCTACCGTCCTCGCGCCAGCAGTGCATGCCCATTGGCGCAGGCTGCCAGTTGTGCTATAATCTCGCTCAGGTCTCGGTCAGAAGGAGAGAATGTTTTGCGGACAATTATGGCGTACGTCTTGAGCGCGGGACTGCTCTTCAGTCTCGTGCTGGGCTGTGCTCAAAGCACAACTTCCACTTCGGTGCCGGCGGCGACCGCTTCCGTCGTTCCGTCAACGACGGCCGTGGCCGGGGTCGCGCCCAGTGCGACAGCTCGCCTGACCCGCATCCCCCGCCCCTCAGCCACGGCCAGCCCCACGCCGAGCGCCACTCCCAGTCCTCTGCACTCGCCGACTCGCCGGCCGACCCGCACGCCCCGCCCCTCAGCCACGGCTAGCCCCGTGCCAAGCACCACCTCAAGTCCTGTGCCCTCTCCGACGCCTTCCCGCTATCCAACGCCGATCGCTTCCATCTTTGGCATGCACATGGAGGGTGAGATGGCCCGCGGCAATGAGCTGGATCTGGCGCTCGACGCCGGCCTTCGTTGGGTGCGCTATCGCGTTCTGGACTGGGATAGGATCGAGCCACAGCATACAGATCCACCGACCTATCACTGGGAGGTGGTGGACGAGGCCGGCCTTCAGGAAATGGCGCGGCGTGGGATAACCGTCATTGCCCAGGTGCAGTTTACCCCTGAATGGGCCCAGGCGGCCCCTGGCTCGTTCTGTGGGCCGGTCAAGGACGATGCCTTCCCGGACCTGGCTCGCTTTCTGCAAGCGGCCGTCGCCCGTTACAGCGGTGCTCCCTACCACGTACGCTACTGGGAGCTGGGCAACGAGCCCGATGCGGGCCTGGGGCTTGTTCCTCCTCGTTCTGTGTTTGGTTGCTGGGGGGATCCCGGCGACGAGTATTATGGTGGGCGGGCGTACGCCCAGATGCTGAAGGTAACCTATCCGGCCATCAAGGCCCAGGATCCGTCAGCCCTCGTGCTCAACGGCGGCCTGCTCCTGGACCGGCCCTCGGGTGGGAACGACACCCACCCTCGTTTTCTGGAAGGCATCCTGGAGGGCGGGGGAGGCGACTATTTCGACATCCTCAGCTTCCACGCCTATAGCCACTATCTGGGTCCCCGGCAGATGGGCAACCCTTCCTGGCCGGGCTCGCCGACAGTGATGCCGGCCAAGGTAGCCTTTATCCGCGATCTGCTGGCACGTTATGGGCACGGAGACAAGCCGCTGATGAACACCGAGTCGGCACTTCAGTGCGGGGAGCCCACGGCGGAATGCCTGGACATGCAGGCTGTCCACGCCGCCCGCAGCTATGCCGAGGCGATGTCCTTGGGGCTGGTGGCCCAGATTCATTACGCCTGGATCAACGAGCACTGGAGGCACACAGGGCTCGTCATGACCGACCTGGAGACCAAGCCTGTATACTATGCCTACCAGGCGGCTGCTTCCTTTCTGGCGGGTGCCTCTTACCGCGGGCCTGCGGCAGGCTATCCCGCTGGAGTGCAGGGGCTGGCCTTTATTACGGCCGCTGGAGGGGAATTGCTGGACGTTGTGTGGTCGCGAGATGGGCAAGCGCGGGAGGTAGAGCTGCCGGAAGGAACGTTGGCCTATGATCATCACGGCAAGCCCATCCCCATCGATGGCGCTCTCGTCCTCACTGGCGATCCCGTGTACGTCGTGCGAGGGGACGGAACTGCGCCCTGATTGAAGGCTCCGGCTCCTTTTACCTGTCCTCCGACGCAATCCTCCCCGCCACGCGCCAGATCAGGAGTAGGAGAAGCAGGCCGTAGACCACCGCCAGGCCCAGGTAAAAACCCTTGGTACCCAGAAAGTAGGGCCGCCCCAGGGCCATGCGCTCCAGGAGCAGATCGACCTTTTCCCGCGTGCGAAGGGTATAGTGTGTCTGGAACGCCAGGTTGCCCGGTACCTCCTGGCCATTCACGTAGGCACTGCCACCCTCCAGCTCCGATTCCGGTCCATAGACGGCCTTCACGGCCTCGCCCGGGCCGGACTCGGGTGATTCCAGGTAAAAGTAGAACGTTTTGGCCTTTGAATCACGCAGCGGCTCGAATTCGACGGCATAGGGAACCCCGGCGAGGATCTGTTCCGGATCGATTGTAGCCGTCCAGAGGTCCGGCCCGGCATCAACCCCCGCCCGCAGGTGAAACGTGAGTGGTTGCCTGGCAGGCAAAGCTGGAGGCTGCAGGAACAGCTCGATGCTGTACAGCCCGGGGAGGGGTGCCCTCCAGGCCTGGCCCACCTGCGTGTCGCCTGCCACCTCTGGAGACAGGTCCCCGGCGACGGCATTGCCCCAGGGTGGCGCATTGAGGCGATCCACGCCTGCCTTGATGACGAGCATCAGTGCTACCAGCCACAGAACCGCCATCACCATCGCTATGGCGCGCCGGCCGGTCATTGTCCTTCTCTGGCGCGATACACTGTCATCCATAGAGTCTGTTCTCCTGAGAAGTCGCGCACCGGCTCATAGCTGGCAGCGAACCAATCGCTCTTTGTTACGTCAGCGAAAGCATCGCGATGCAAGATCACGTAATCGGGCGCCATTGTCTGGATTGCCCACACGGTTGGCTCAGCATAGGAGGTCGTCTTGCCGAGCTGTTGAGCAACATCGGGCTGGATCAATCCCGCAAAGTCGAGCATGGTGCGGTCGGAATAGTAGCCGATAATGCCCACCTCCAACGTCCCTACCGTCGCATTGATATCCGTGTTTTGGTCGAGCCATTCGCCAATTTCGCGGTACAGTGGTTGTCGCGAGTCAGGTGACCATGCGGCGCGCAGTGTCACGCCCAAAAGTGGCGACAAAAGGACAATGATCAGCAAGCCGGTGCCCACTACGACTAGCTCGCGAGACACAACTCGAGCCAGCAGCCTCGCGAGGGCTCGTAGACCCTCGGCGACGAGTATGACCATGGCGGGCAGGAGGGGAGTATAGTACCAGAAGTAGGCGCTCACCCCCAGCATGCTATAGGCCAGGAAATAGGCCGCCGTCCAGGTCAGAAGGGGCAGCCAGTGGTGGGCCTTCCGGGCGATCTGCGCCAGCCCGACAAGCGCAAGGGCAAAGTGCACCCATACAAAGGGCATGCGAAGATAATTCCTGACCAGGGTGACAAACCGTTCCGGGAACGAAGGACTAATGGCCATTAGCCCTTGCTGCTGCTTTGCCAGGAGGGTCACCGGGATGGGCGAGCCGTAGTAGAGCCACAGCCCGCTGAACCAGATGCCGGTAAGCGCCAGGTACAGGATCACTGGCCGCCAGGGAACGATGCGGCGGGAGAAAAGATGGTAGGCCGCCAAAACTGCTGCGGCAAGGAGTCCATCCGGGCGGATCATGGCTGCGGCAGCCAATGTCACGGCCGCTACCTCCAGCCGGGACCGATCGTAGGCATAGAGACCGGCCAAGACCGATGCGACGTACAGGCAACTCTCTGATCCAAAGGTCGTCACGGCCAGAGGAGCGATGCTCAGGAACAGGCCACCGGCCAGGCCCACTGGCATCTCGTTATGAGCCCGTGCCTGGAGTACCAGGAGTGCCGCGGCCAGAACAAGGGCGAGGGCCGAGAGACTGCTGGCCAGGCTGGGCAAATCCGGCCAGGCCAGGCCCATGCCCGCGAGTAGGAGGCCGTACAGGGGTGCTGTGGTGCTCAGCGTCCGCTGCCCCACGTTATAGACAAAACCATTGCCCTCGAGCAGATTCCGGGCATAGCGAAAGGTGATGTATGGATCGTCGTAACCGTAACGCCCGAACAGCGCCACCAGGACGCCTACCGTCACGATGCCTAACACCAGGGCGACGCGTTCTGAAACGAGTACCGACGAAGTAAGGGACCAAGACCGGCGCTTCCCAATCATTTGCACCTGTGTACGTCAGGCAGGGACGTCATCCTTACCGTGTTTCTCCCGCGATTCCTGGCGGCCGCAGGGGCTCGGGATAAAGATAAAGAGGACTGGAGCCGACAAGGATCGTTGTCAATTCGTCCTTCTGCCCGTCCGCGACATCGTACACCCAGTTCTGGGTGCCGTATTTGTCGACCACCAACACGCGAGTCGCCAAAAAGGTCAGCGGGTATGTTAGCCCGTCGTTGGTCCATGCCACAGTGAAGGGCTGTCCACTGCTCTGGAACTGGTAGGCTTCCATGGCCTCTGTACCCTTTTCCTCTGTGGTGAGAGCGCGGAGGTAGATGGATTCGGCCAACCGATCAGTGATAGTCTGATAGGCATAATAGGCCGGCTTGCGGGCCAGGTCGGGATACAGCAGGCCTGTTTTCCAATATCCTGGATCCTGGTCGACGAGCAAAAACCAGGACAGACTGAGCAGATCGGCGGCCATGGCCTGTACGTAGAGGATGGGCACGTAACGGCTCTGGATTTCGTCCGTTCCAGTGTTTACGTTTTCTACGCCCGCTTCCGTGCAGATCATCGGCTTGTGCAGGTCAAAGGCCGCCAGCTTATAGCGCAAGAACCTGGTCTTGCCGATGAGGCCAGGGCCGTAGGGATCCCACTTGGAGGCAAAGGCCGTGGGATAGTAGTGAAAGTTCAGTACGTCGAAATACTCGCCTCCCCCACGCTCCAGAACGCGGTCCAGGAAGTCTTTTATAAAGGGTCCGCCCTCTTCTTCCCAGAAATCAAAGCACAGACCTCCGATTAGCACCTGCGCCTCGGGATCGACCTGCTTGATAGGCTGGTATACCGCCGCCAGCATGTCGGCATAAGCTTCAGGGTCGGTTCCCCAGTAGCCCAGGCCCGAGTTTACGGCCCAAAGTAGGTCGCCGTTGTCCGGCTCGTTGTAAAATTCCCAGAGTTTGACCCCATAAGGTGGGGAGCTGTACCGCTGGACTGCGGCAACCACAAATTCGACAAACTCGCCGATAGGTACCTTGTCGATAGGGCCAGTGGGAGTGGTCGCGGCCCAGGACGGATTGCCTTCGATGGTGAGGATCAAATCCATGTTGCCGGCTGCAATCCGGGCCAGGCCCCGCTCATAGAGCGCGGGCCACTGGTATTCGCTGGGGCTCGTGTTGGCCGGTTCGACTGCTGCCCAGAGCAGCGGAATGCGAACCTGGCCGACACCTGCCGCGGCTGCTTCGGCGACCTGTGACTCGGTGCTGTCGTACATCTGAATGCCAAAACGGGTATCCGGATCGCGAAGTGCCGGGCGCGCCACAAGGGGGAGCAAGAGCCGCCAGCCTTCCGCCTGCGCTACCTCGACGGCCCTTGCCGGACCGGACTCGGCTGGGTCATAACGGGACACTGAGGAGCGAGCTGGCGACCCGGGGAACAACAGGAGCGCCGCGAGCAGTGCCGGCAGCCAGCTTGTCTTCGGGCGCCGGGTCCCTCCATCGCGCGGACGGCCAGGATGCATCGCCTCGCGCTCCTTGCCGCGGCAGCGTACATCGTGCATGCTTCTCTCTGTCGCCCCCTTTGTCCGTTTGCTGTGCTCCAGGTTCGCGCGAGAGGCCATTATAGCATCTTTGCAGTTAACCGGCAAATGCTAGTCAGACCTGATCGGCGGTGCAGCAAGAGCCAGGGGCAGCCATGTACCGTGGCAGGCAAAGAAGACCGAGATCTCGTGCTCGCCGTCCGAGACGCCGGAGATCAGCAGCCCTTCGTCGGTCATCTCTACGCCTTGCTGGACCAGTGGCCCACCATCCCATAGAGTCAAGCCGTCCATGATCACCCGGGCATCGAAGCGGTAAAGGGGCAGCAGTACCTGACCGCTTGTTCCCGGAGGGCTGGCCACCCTCAGACCAAGCTGACCGCAGCCCGGGACTTGCCACGCCACGTCGAGGCTGCCTCTGCCCATGGGCAGGGAGCCTTGGGCGAAGCTGAGGCCGCCAGGATGGGGCTCGACCCGCCACCCGGTGGGGCCCAGGACCATGCCTCCCAGGACGTGGCTGGATAGGAACCAGGTGGGTGATGCACCCCACGCATGGGACAGGCTGTTCCCACGGGTCTGTCGCGGCGTGTACAACTCCCACCACGTAGTGGCTCCCAGGGCCAGCATCGCGCCGTATCGCTCGCGGATGACGGCCAGCGCAGCCGTTGTTGCCCCGCCCGCCGCCAGCCCCTCCAACACGTGAAACATCCCGAGGGGCTCACTGGCCGAAAATCCCTCAGGGCTAAAAAAGGGCACGATCTGCCGGCTCAGGGCAGCAACCGTGCAGGCACGTCGCTCCGGAGGCACCACGTCGTAGCGCAGAGCCCACGCCTGGGCATGTAGCGTGGGCTCGACCAGCACTCCGTCCACGCGGCTGGTGGCGTAGCAGCCCTCCACAGGCAGGTAGAGGACGTCGTTGATCCTTTGCCGTACCGCAGCGCTCCTGTCATGATAGTGCTGAGCCCCGGCCTCGTTTCCCAGCGCCTGGGCCATCTCGCCCATCTGCCATAGCACTGCCGAGTACTGGGCATTCAGGGCCGTGGACTCCCCGCTCCTGCTGCTCCAGGCCGACCAGTCGACGAGGGCCGACTCGGACCAATGGGCAGGCGGCACGTTCATTAGCCCCGATGCATCCTCGTAGCTTTCCAAGAAGCCAACAAGCCTTTGCGCCGCCGGATACAGTTCTGCCACCACCTCAAGGTCCTGGCTTTGCGTCCAGTAGAGGTAAAGTCCCTCGATCCACAACATGCCGAAATCCAGCATCTGCCCGCCGGGCCAATTCGGCGCAAAGCCGGGTGGGCGCCCGTCCTCGTCGACGGCATCGGCCAACTGGCGCAGACCACGGAGCAGCAGGGCCAGATCCCCAAACGCAACGCGGTTCGCGTGGTAGGCAATCATGGCATCACCCCACCACTGACCCCGCTCCCTCCAGGGCGTGTCCGTGTAGGCATCCGTCATGTTGACCTGAACGGTGTCCACGCCCATTTGCCAGATGGTATCTAGCAGTGGATCCGAAGAGGCAAAGGTGCCAACCTGCTCCACCGGGTAGAGCTCTTCCTGCACGTGCACACCGTGCAGTTGGACCGGGCCGGGCCCCCACACCTGGAGAAGCAGATATCTCCCTGCCCGAGCATCTATAGTCGTCAATGAACGCCGGGTGCCGTCCAGGATCCAGGAGTCGACCTGGCTCCACAAGTTCGAGACCAGTGAGCCTGGGTTGGGCAAGGGCCGTCCCTCCGTCAGGCGCTCGTCCCATCCGGCGTCGATCACCGTGCCCGCCGGTCCTTCTGCCTCCACCGCGACCCTGCCATGGAGGGTGCGGCCAAAGTCGAGGACCAGGTAGCGAGGTGCGCTGCCGGGGGGCAGGTACACCTGGGCACCTACCTCTTCCAGGCTGATCTGCGGGGCCGTATTGCCACCGGGTAGGGGATTGGCCAGCAAAGTCCGTCGTCCCGGATCATGGCTGGCCTGGATGCCGATAGCCGCCGAGATTTCCAGGCCCCCCTCTTCGATGGCCACCACCCGCCCACCCATCGCCGTTGAACCGGCCGGGTAAGGAACATGGCCCGCGTCGCTTGCCTGGGCCTCTGGCAGATGCGTTGAAAAGGCGGCGTCGCCCGGCACCGCAATCTCTAATCTGTGCGGCCCTGGCGAGAGCCAGGCTTCTGCCCGAAGCACGTCGGGACGGCGTGGCTCGTTCAGGGCACGCCAGGTCAGGGGCGGCCCACCATCCAGCGCGAGCGGTCCCGCATCCAGTGCCTCGACCCGCAGTAGGGTCGGCCTGGTAGTGGCAGTAACTGCCAGGCTGTAGGTGACACTGGTGGTATCGGCGGGCGCCTCCAGCTCGATGAGTTGCCAGCCCGGCGACAGGAGCCCGCTCTCGATCACTCCGGTGGGCAGGCGCGGCGTCTCGTGCAGTTGAGGGATTGTGCGGGGTGTGAGGGCCGGAAAAGGCGTCGGTGTGATCTCGATGGCGGTGGGCCAGGAGCTATCGTCAAAGCACGGCTCCAGCCATCCGGCCGGCAGCTCCCTTAGGTCCAGGAGCTCCATGGGGCCGATGAGCCCCAGCTCCGAGATCAGGGCTGCCTCGCGGTCCCAGGCGGGCGAGAGGGTGGCTTTCCACTCGGCCGCAGTGGCAACCACCGTCTGCCAGCACGTGCCGGTCCATCCCCGGGCGCTTGCCTGCAGGGCGGGGCGCAGCGATTCGGAGCGGCGCACGTTGGGCGCATACTGAACGAGGATGGCCAGGAGGTGCGAGCCAGGGGAAAGGTCGCCCACGGCCAGGTTGTCAAACTCCTGCCGCACCCGGGAAAATCTTGCCGGTCCGCGACCCAGCCAGTGGCCATCCAGCCACACCTCATAGCGCGTATCGGCAATGATGGAGAGTTGCACGTCGGCCAGGCCCGCGGGCAGATTGAAGGTCTGGCGGAAGAGCGCTACGGCTCCCGCACCTGTCTCACCCGAAGCCCAGATGGGCTTGCCGCCCAGCACGGTCGGAACGCTGTCGTCTGCGCGAGGCGAGGCGGCCCTGGTCTTTCCGATCAGGGGACCTATGCAGGCGTCGGCCAGGAGCATCATCGCCAACATCACCGGCAGGGAAGCAGACAGCCGCTGTCGTGTCGGCCTGACCCGCGAGGGGGCGGGTACTGCTCCTCTGTGCGGCGATGCTACATTTCCATCCAGCATTTGACACCCCTGGGGCTCTGTGCTAGAATGTCCGCCATGCTCCGAGGAGGTGCCCGAAATGAAGTCTAATCGCCACCGCCGGCTGCCGTCCACGTGGCTCCTTTTGATGCTCACCATCCTGCTGTCCGTACTCCTGGTGCCGGGGCCGCTCCCTGGCCAAGCATCTGCGCAGGCCGAAGCGTACCGCTTATATCTCCCCAGCGTTTCCTTTGACTCTGGCTACCCGCGACCCTTTGGCGTAGAGTGGCTCAAGGCGCCCACGTTGGTGCAGACCTATACACAGCACGCCGATAATCTGGGCTTGAGCTGGATCCGGTTGCACCGTGTAAGTTGGCGCGCCGTCCAGCCAAACGAAGGGGACCCCTACGACTGGTCGGTGTTGAGCACGCTGGAGGCCGAACTCGTGGCCGCGCGGGAGGCGGGTTTCACGCCCATGGTGATCGTCCATCACAGCCCCAGGTGGGCTACCATCAACCAGCCCTTTGCCACCGATTGTGGCGCCGTCCGCGCCGACAAGTTCCAGGCCTTTGCCGATTTCATGTCGGCGCTGGTCACACGCTATAGCCAGCCCCAGTTCAACGTCCATCACTGGGAACTGGGCAACGAGCCCGACGTCGACCCCATCCTGGTGCCCACCGATCAAGTCTTTGGCTGCTGGGGTGATATCAACGATCCCTACTACGGCGGACGCCATTACGGCGAAATGCTGAAAGTGGTTTCGCCGGCTATCAAGGCGGCGGATTCCCATGCCCAGGTCATCAACGGCGGTCTCTTGCTCGACCGGCCGGTCTCCTCGCCCACCCAGGGCAGTCCTCATCGCTTTCTGGAAGGCATTCTCCTGGCCGGGGGTGGCCCCCACCTGGACATTGTGGCATATCACGCCTATCCTTCCTACACCGGCGAGACGGGGGATGCCGACCTGGCGGCTCACCTCTGGCAACCCTGGGGTGGCTGGACGGTGGGCAAGGCACGCTTCCTGCGCGAGGTCATGGCTTCTTTTGGCATTTCGAAACCCCTGCTCTTGAACGAGACGGCCTTGGGTTGCAACCCCGACTGGTATAGCTGCAACCCACCTCCCGCCGCGTTCTTTCAGGCACAGGCCGATTATCTCGTTCGTACCTTTTCCCGCGCCCGCAGCGAGGATGTCATCGGCTTTGTCTGGTACAGCTTGAACGAACAGGGTTGGCGAAGCACTGGCCTCTTGGACGAAACCGGCGTCCCCCGGCCGGTGTACTGGGCCTATCAGCAGCTTGCCATTCAGCTCAATCGCAGCGTTTACGAAGGGCCCGTCGCTTATGGTTCGGACGTTGAGGCTTATAGCTTTGTGAGGGCAAGGGATCGTGTGCACGTCGCCTGGTCGCTCGATTATAACGCGGACACCATTAGCGTGCCCCAGTCGGCCTTCGTGGCTGCCTACGATCGCGACGGCACGGCGCTGACGCCCGTTGCCGTGAGTCCGTACTATCAGGTCAACGTGGGCTTCAGTCCCATCTACCTGGTGCTTAGAAAGTAACGCCGTGGGACCACCTGGCGGGTCGTCCTGGGCTAGCCGAGGGAGCACACGCCCGGTCGTCCTGGGCTCGCCGTGGGACGACCCGCCGGGTGGTCCTGGGCTCAAGAAGCAACGGCTGGCACAGCTCACCTCAGTACGCCCCGCGGCCCTTGATCACTGCTCCCAGCGTTTTCCAGAGGATGCGAACGTCGAGGAAGAAGGAATAATTCTGGATGTAAAAGATGTCTTCCTCGGTGTGCAGGTGCATGGGCTTGTCGCTGCGGCCGTTCACCTGCCACCATCCCGTGAGGCCCTGGGGAACGACGAACCGCTGCCGCTGCCAGGGCTCGTATTGCTCGACGATCCACGGCAGCTCCGGCCGGGGCCCCACCAGGCTCATATCGCCCTTCAGAACGTTCCATAACTGTGGCAACTCGTCCATGCTGGTCCGGCGCAGCAGCCTTCCCACCCGGGTAATCCGCAGGTCCCCCGGCACTTTGTAGATAGGCTCACCCTTCTCGGAAAAGGCGAGCGGTTCCGTCTCGGTTTCCTCGGCACCCTGGATCATGGAGCGGAACTTGACCATCGAGAAGAGCTTGCCATTTTCGCCCACTCGTGACTGCCGGTAGAGTACCGAGCCGGGCGAGTCCAGGCGAATGGCGAGTGCTATGACGGCCAGAAGGGGCGCAGCCACCGGCATCATGGCGCACGAGAGGATCAAGTCAAAAACGCGCTTGACCCGCCGCTCAAAGCGAGTAAGGCCCGCCTTTTGCAGAGTGATCACCGGCACGCTGGCAAACTCCTCCAGCCTGGTGCGGAACAAGAACGACTTGAGGTGGTCGGGCACGATGCGTACCTTGGCCGGGAGCGACTGGAGGTCTGTCAGCAGCCGGAAAAAGCCGTCGTAGGTCGCTATGGGCAGGGTGACGACGACCTCCTGGATCTGCCGGCTGTGGACCTGGTCTTCCATGTCGCGCACCGAGCCCAGGACGGGATAACCTTCTACCTCTGCGCCTGGCGGCAGCCCGTCGTCCAAAAAACCCACCAGCTCCAGGCCCGTCCAGCGATGGCGCTCGAGCATGTGCGCCATGTCGCGGCCGATGGGGCCCGCACCCAGGATCAGAACCCGGCGCTGCATGT
>ERZ1026805.1346-NODE-1346-length-13471-cov-7.853980_pt1 | contig 13471 bp, 13 predicted proteins | sample MGYA00520883_ERZ1026805 | MGnify/ENA primary metagenome ERZ1026805 (study PRJEB33270, sample SAMEA104284476) | anaerobic digester metagenome | biome: Anaerobic digester microbiome; feature: mesophilic sludge digester; material: Anaerobic digester biomass... | reverse complement strand
GCATGTATCAAGCACGCCGCCAGCGTTCATCCTGAGCCAGGATCAAACTCTCCGCTAAATTTTCACCCTTGCGGGTGTATTTTACGGAAAAAAAAGAACGACTAGGCTTACTTCCTATCACTCTTCAGTTGTTAAGGTGCCGATGACTTCTGAGGGCTGGATTCTACCCGCGTCCCGCACCCCTGTCAAGGGGTTTGCGTAAAAAATACCGATGTTTTTCCACTCGCTGTGTTCCATGGTCAACACCGGTCTTTTTCATGTCTTTCTGCGACCGCCGGCACTCAGAGCCGCTCCCTATTCGTTTGTTATGGATCTTCTTGCACTAGATCGCTTCCATACGTTGGGGTTTTATTCTACCTCGACCCCGTCCCTTTGTCAAGGGGAGATCCGGTAAAATGGCTCGCTGAACCTGCCAGGGTTTCCCCTGCCGTTCCAGCTTATTGCTCCTGCCGGTCATTATCCAACCCGGGACCTCCTTCGAGGCTGCCCGTCTTCGTTTGTTATGGGTCTGCTGTCTTTCAGCGAAACCCGTGCCGTTTTTAGGCAACGGGCGCAATTATACCGCGACCAGTCTTTCTGTCAAGGGGTAAAACCAACGAATTTCATTTTCCGTCAATATACCTGACAATCATCACAATCACACCTTCCCATCCCGCCTCCGGCAGTTTTCGCAAATTCCAAACAAGATCAGGTGATTGGTGACAATTTTAAACTGATGATCCTTTTCGATCGCCTGGAAAAAATCAGCCACCCGCTCATGCTCAAGAGTCTGCACCGAGCCGCATACCTGGCATACCAGGTGATGATGCATTCCCTCAGTCAGCAGCTCATACACTGCCGCTCCGGTTCCCATATCGGATATGGAAACCTTTCCGGCTTTCACCAGACGTTCCAGCGCCCGGTAGACCGTGGACGAATTGACCGCAGGCAGCCGTCCACGAATTCTTTCATGGACCTGAAGGGAAGTCAAATGATCATTTCCTTTTTCAAATATTTCCAGGATGATTTTTTCCACTGATGAAGCGCGCATTTGATTTCCTTTCATATATTGAGCAAGTAATTGCATATGCAAATATTTGCATTATACTTCATTTTCATTTATAATATGCCAGTCCATATTCTACCATCCTTGAGAACGGAGGATTTCCTTGCTTCTTTCACCTGTTCCGTCCCCCCAACCCATGCACATCCCGGATGGTTTTTTATCCATCCTGGTTTCCATCGTCTTTTGGATCCTGTCCCTTCTGCTGATCGGCATCGCCCTGAGGAAGACACGCCAGTCGCTGGCTGACCGTCAGGTGCCATTGATGGGTGTCCTGGCGGCAGCAATATTTGCCGGGCAGATGTTAAACTTCAGTGTCACCGGCGGCACCTCCGGGCACCTGCTGGGCGCCGCCATTGCCACCATCCTTCTGGGTCCCTGGCAGGCAATCCTGGTGATGACCTCGGTCGTTTCAGTGCAAGCCCTTTTGTTCCAGGATGGCGGCATCTTTGCCCTGGGCGCCAATATCTTCAACATGGCAATCATCGGGGTGTTTGTCTCCCATGCAGTTTACACACTGGCATCCCGCCTCTTTAATCATTCAACCCGCGGCTTGCTTCCTGCCAGCTTCCTGGCAGCCTGGGCATCCATTTTCATCGCTTCCCTGTCCTGTGCTCTCCAACTGGCACTTTCAGGCACATCCCCGGCGAATATTGCCGTTCCTGCCATGGCTGCCATCCATGCCCTGATTGGAATCGGTGAGGGCTTGATTACCACGGGTGCCGTTGCCTTCCTGCTTGCCGCCCGCAAGGACCTGTTGACCATCCCCGGAGCAGGCAATGAAAACCATCGCGGCATCCTGTTGGGTGGAATTTTGACCTCGATTGTGCTGGTTGTGCTTTCCCCGCTGGCATCCAGCCATCCCGATGGCTTGGAATGGGTGGCTGAACAGCATGGTTTTATATCCGCCGCCCGGGAAGCTTTTTACAATATCATCCCTGACTATGCCATGCCGGGAATCTCCAATGAAGCCCTGGCAACCATCGCCGCAGGCATCATCGGCATTGTGATTGTATTTGGCGTAGCGTTTGGTATAGCCCGCACGGAAAAACGAATTTCCGCTTAATTCCTTTCCTTATTAAAAATGCTTCAGAACCTTTATACAAACCAGCTCAGCCGGATCCATCAACTGGATGCCAGGGTGAAATTATTGTTCACCCTGGCATTCATCCTTTTCCTCAACCTGACACCCCACCAGGCGTGGGGTTCTTACCTGTTATTCTGGTCGTTGATCATCACCCTCGTTCTGCTCTCCCGCATCAACCCCGCTCTGGTCATGAAGCGGGCATTGATCTGTCTGCCGTTCGTTCTGGCAGCCTTTCCACTTGTCTTCGCTGGTCCGTCACCGCGGGTTCCCATTTTTCTCCCCCGGGGGATGATGATCCATTACAGCCCGGAGGGTTTGGGGCGTTTCATCAGCATTGCCGTCAAATCCTGGATCTCTGTTCAGGCGGCTGTCCTGCTGACTGCAACCACCGATATTCCGGATCTTTTAACCTCCCTGCAGCAGTTAAAGATCCCACCGGTGTTTACCGCCATCATCAGCCTGATGTGGCGGTATCTTTTTGTTATTATGGATGAGGTCAGGCGCCTGTTGCGGGCGCGCAGCAGCCGCACCGCAGCCGGCTGTGGTAAAAAACATGCCGGAGGCTCAATTTTCTGGCGCGCCCGAACCACCGGAGGCATGGCGGGCAGCCTGTTCCTGCGCTCGCTGGAACGCAGCGACCGTGTTTACGCTGCCATGCTCTCGCGGGGATACACCGGCGAACTGCCTGCCAGTGAAGCAGCCGCCCTCCCCCGGAACCAGAAATGGATTTTGCTGGCTAGCATCCTGGGTTTGTCCATCCTGTCCCTGTATGGCTTTTTAACCGGAGGGTGAACCATGAATCCCATAATTGAAATTAACCATCTATCCTTCCGGTATCCGGATGGGAAACAAGCCCTGGATGACATCCATATGTGTGTCCTCCCGGGTGAGAAAATCAGCCTGATTGGCGCCAACGGTGCCGGCAAGTCCACCCTTCTGCACCACCTCAATGGCATTCTGACCGGAAACGGCGGCATCCGGATTGATGGGATGGAGATGAAAAAACAAAACCTGGGGCGCATCCGGGCTTTGGTGGGTCTGGTCTTTCAAAATCCGGATGACCAGTTGTTCTCCCCGACTGTCTTCGAGGATGTGGCATTTGGTCCCATTTATCAGGGTTTTGACAGGAAGGTCATATCCAGGAAGGTGGAAGCAGCGCTTGAAGCTGTCAATATGGGTGAATATGCCGGGCGAAATCCTTATCATTTAAGCAGCGGTGAAAAAAAACGGATTGCAATCGCCACTGTCCTCGCCATGCAGCCAAAAATTTTGGTGTTCGATGAACCCAGCTCCGGTTTGGATCCACGCGCCCGGCGTGAATTCATTGAACTCCTGCAGAAAATGCCCCAAACCCAGGTTATTGCCACCCACGATCTGAATCTTGCACAACAACTGACTTCCCGAACCATCCTGTTGTATCAGGGAAAAATTGTGGCAGATGGAAGCAGCCTGGAAATCCTTGAGGATCATCAGTTGTTATTTAATTTCGGTCTATATTAATCTCATTAAATAAGAACCAAATGATCCTGGATACCCGCAAGTTATTTTGATCCCAAATCAGGCAAAAAAAAGGAAAAAATGTCTTGAATTCCTGGCATCTTCCAGGCTGGGGCGTTAACCGCCACAATGGAAATCCCGCGGACCTGCCTGCACACCCGGTACTGGCTGGCAGCTGTTCAACGCAGCTGTAAGGAGGAGTGCAAGAAATACTTACAGCAAGAATAATATGATTTCAGTAATGCACCGGAATGCTTACACCCACTGGATTTCACCGGTGCTGGTGGTATCATACCCTCCCAGCTCATCAATCTCGCGGCGCGCTTCAGCGGTTTGCAGCCATCTGAGAATTTCACCCACGGCAGGCTGGGCAAACCTCTCCTCAGGTATGACCAGGCAATATTCCTCATTTGCCAGAGGGACGAACGCCAGATCAAAAGCTTTTGCGGCACCCTCCAGACCCAGCCCGGCATCAGCCTGACACTCAGCCACCGCCCGCGCAATTTCCGAATGAGTGCGTTCCTCTTGTTCATATCCCCTGATCATGTGGGAATCCAATCCCAGTTGTTTAAGTTGTGCATCCAGCCAGACGCGCGTTCCCGATCCAGGCTGCCGGTTTATGAATCGGATCTCCGGTCTGAGTAAATCCGCCAGGCTGGAAATCTGATGCGGATTACCAACCGGCAGGATAAGCCCCAGGTGGCGGTTTGCCAGGCGAATCAAAGCCACCCGTCTGCCCGGCAGCAAACGCTGGATAAATGGAATATTATAGGTATCCGTCTCCTCGTCCCACAGGTGACAGCCAGCCAGGTCGGCTTCACCCTGCGCCAACGCCATCAATCCCCCCAGGCTGCCGGTGAAATGGATTTGGAGAGTAAACGGCGGCTCCATGCTCTGGCAATGGACAGCCAGCCGCCCCACCGCCAGGTCATGGCTGCCGGCAAAACGCAGGGTGGCTTCCGGGATTGGAGAGGGTTGTTCACCCAGCGCCCGCCAGCGATCCAACGCCAGCCTTACAGCTGATTCCACTTCATCCGGGGTATAACCCGAGGTCAGCACCTCCAGCAGGAAGCTCTCCGCCCGGTGTACCAGCACAGCGCGCCGCAGAGGCAGATGATTGGACGAAAGGGGGGCATCCGCCACGCATGTCCCCTGCCCCACCCGGCTGACCACCAGACCCTGGCGCGCCAGCTCACGGTATGCCCGCTGGACCGTCCCCGGTGTGCAGTTCCAGCGCGTCATCATATGGCGGACGGGTGGGAGCCTGTCCCCGGGTTTCAACCTGCCCGCCAGGATTTCCGACCGCACCCATTCAGCAATTTTCTCATACAGATATGATCCGTCCATCCCACCTCTCCAATTTACCGCAGCAGTACAGGCAGGAAAATTGTCTCCACCTCCAGGACCGAAAAAGAATCCATCCATTCCGTGGAATTTCCCCAACGGTTGACTGCTATTAATTTAATTTGATGATCTCCCTGCCCCAAACCATAAATCGTCAGGCTGAATAATTCATCCACTTCATCATAGATGCCGTCAACTGCAGGCACCGGAAGCCAGGCTCCGTCATCCAGGCTGTATTGCACGCTGGTGATTGTGTTAATGGTCATGGATGGACCGGTCGGGGAAGTCCAGGGGATGTCATTGACAGATCCCGTGTAAGTGACGGTGGGATTTGCTCCGTTATCATTCGGTTGGCTGGTGATGGTGAACGCCGGAAAGGTATCCACCGGGTCCAGCAAACCGTCGCCATCAGAATCACGCATGCCCACCTGGTGGCGGCTCACATCGCAGACACCACTGGAAGTGCCGCCGGTGCGCATCAGACAGCTAACCGTGACACATTTGGAACAACCCCCCCCGCCATCATGACAACCTCCCTCACAGTTTACATTCTGGATGCCCAGGTAACCCATGACAGACCTACAGCTGCAGGTGGCATATCCGGGGGTGTAATATTCATCCCCGGCTCCAAAATCGTGGGCGAATTCATGCGCAGTGACGCTATCCATGTTGCCAATTCCCCAATTATCATTATCATAAGTCATGACAATTACCGGCGGACCCATGTAAGTATAGCCGAAATAATAATCTGAAAACATCCCGTCAGCGTCCTTCAGGCTGTCCACCACGAAAATCAGGACTGCCCAATCGGCATCCTTTGTCTCCCGCAGAGAATTCAGGTACGCATAGGATTTGTCGATCCAGCCCGATTGGGTAAACCCCAGGTAGCTGAGTGTCTGTGAGATCCACACATTATCCTGGTATGAAGGCAGGCTGATCGGCTCAACCGTGGTTGGAATCTGCAGGTTGATGTCATAGACAAATTGCAGGCTGCCACCCGGATTGAAGCCCACCCACCAGTTCATGCCCTGCTGGATTTCACCCACCACCTGGTTCATACGGGCTGCATCCCAGTTTTCACCCGAACCTGCACTTTCCGGCAGGATGATACCCACCGCCACCCTGCCCGCCATGAAAGCGGACAGGTTGTAATATCCTGGTGCTCCGTTGACGGATTGGGGTTGTTCCTGCAGCTCCACTTCAACTGTACGGGTATCCCCCGCAAGTGGATGGGCTTGCGGGCTGATGAATTGAGTTTCCTGCGGCTGGGTATGATTGACATTCCAGACCCGGGCAACCAGGGCGGTCACCGGGTCCATGCCGGAAACAAATTTTTCATCCACCCCATCCCGGTAAATGGAAGCTCCAGGCAATGAATCCACCCCCCTGCTGTCTGGAAGAAAACCAATGACTACCCGGGGAGGAAACACATGCACCACACAACCACCGGCATCATCCAGGGCTGTGAAACCCTTCCCGAACGGCTGATCGAAAATTACCAGCACATTCGGAACGCAACCTTCCGGATCAACCGCCGGCGAAGCGGCAGAATTAACCCGCAGGTTCGGTGGATAAACAATACTCAAAATGAAAACCCCCATCAACGCCATCCATGGGATTTTATTTGTCACGAATATACCTCTAAAGAAATATGAACTCTTCCCAATATTCAATCTTTGATATTTTTACGAAACAATCTCCATTATACTTGGTCACTCCGTTAATCACGGATTTTTTGTGGAGATTATTAACCCATATTAATTGTAATTTTTAAGCCGTTTCGTTCAGCCTGAACAACACTTTTACCGGAACCAGTGGACATCCCCCAATATAGCACCAATAATGACTGCCCATCAATGGGTGAACGCAGGTCAAGGTGAATTTAAATCCCTCGGGGGCAGGGCTGAATGGCTCCCGTAATACCCTACAATAGTTGAAGGTGTCGCCCGGCTCTGCTGCCCGCTTGATGGGCAAATATCCCTCCATGCCGCCCAAACCCTTTTAAAGGGAACCATTCCTTATGGTCAACCGTCTCATATTATGGTATTCTAATTTAAATATCACAACCGATCGGGGTGCCCCCATGTCTGATGAAATTGATTATGAAATAAATCATGATGATGAAGAACACCCGCGCCGCTGGCGGTTTGACTGGCTTCTGCCAACCTTCCTTCACCCCCGGCGCACACTGACCGCGGTGGCAGAACAGGAGAAGCCTGTCTGGATGCTGCCCATGATTCTCCTCAGCGTGTTAATTCTCATCTATGTCCTGGCTGCCGGACCTGTCCGCAGGCAAGCTGCCCAGATGAATATGAACAATAAACTTCCTCCAGGATTTGAATACTGGCTGCCGGAAGAGCAGATGCGCTACCAGGAAACCGTATCACGATCTGCCGGATTTTTCACCACCCACGTTACACCTGCGCTGGGCAGCCTGGCTGGTTTGTGGATCGGCTGGTTCCTGTTGGGCAGTCTGCTCCACCTGGGTCTGACACTGGGAGGCAGCCGGAGTTCCAATCTCGGCGCCCTTAACCTGGCGGCATGGGCATCCCTGCCGCTTGCCCTGCGGGCTGTTGTCCAGATCATTGCTGTTCTTGCCACGCAAAAAATCATCAGCTCACCCGGGCTGGCAGGGTTTGCCGCTGCCGAACCCACCGGTTTTGGCGCCTTCATGGCATCCATTCTGGCATTAATTGACATTTATCTGATCTGGCAATTTATTTTGCTGCTGGTGGGGGTCATCCCTCTTTCCGGTTTGAAACGCGGTAAAGCCTGGATCATCACCACCATCATTTTCCTGATCATCCTTTCCCTGCGCGCGCTTCCCGCCTACATCAGCATGCAGCTGAGCAGCCTGAAAATGGGTGGGGGCTTCTTCTTCTTCTAAAAAATGGAAAACAGCACCTTCATCCAAATCCGACAACTCCGAAAAACCTACATCATGGGTCGCTCCAAGGTTCACGCCCTTGACGGTGTGGATCTTGATATTCCATTGCATTCCTTTACCGTGGTCATGGGACCATCCGGTTCCGGCAAAAGCACCCTGCTGTACCTGTTGGGCGGACTGGACCGCCCAACTTCCGGCACCATTCAGGTCAACAGCCAGACAATAGAAAAACTCGATGAAAATGCGCTTGCCATTTATCGCCGCCAGCAGGTGGGATTCATCTTCCAGTCCTTCAACCTGATTGCCACCATGAGCGCTCTGGACAATGTGGCTTTCCCGATGCGCTTTTCCGGGATTGCCGGCAAGGAACGCCGCAAACGCTCGCTGACCGCGCTGCAGCAGGTGGGGCTTGAAAAACGTGTCCACCACCGCCCCACCGAATTATCCGGTGGGCAGCAGCAGCGGGTTGCCATCGCCCGTTCGATGGTGAACAATCCCTCCCTCATCCTCGCCGACGAACCCACCGGCAATTTGGATACCACCACCGGCTATGCCATCATGCTGCTCCTGTCGGAACTTCACCGTTCAGGGCGCACGATTGTTGTCGTCACCCATGATATCCGCATCAAACATTTTGCCACGCATTTTGTTTATCTGCTTGATGGCAAAATCGTCTCTGAAGCCGAGTACGATGCCGCCTCAGTATTTCAAGGAGAAAATATTTCCCAATGAAAACACGCCCCATTCTTCCCCTTCTTTTTGTTCTTGTCCTCTCCCTTGTTCTTTGCCCAACGGTGGGCGTGCAGGCTCAAGAGGCGACCGGCACACCAACCTCAACCATCACACCCACGCCGACCCGGACCAACACGGCTGTGATACCGGTGTATAACCGCCCCATCGTGGTGATTTCCTCATACGGTGCAGGGGACAACCCCATCGAGCCGGGTCATGAATTCAACCTGCAGGTGATCTTCCACAACTCGGGCGGGGAGGATGCCACCAACCTGATTGTGGTTTTCCAATCCACCGACTTCTTCCCCAAGGAAACCGGCGGGGTGCATGCCATCCCGTTGTTGGGCGCGGGCGGCTCCAAAACCGTCAACCAGCGGATGCTTGCCACGGATGATCTGTGGGGCAGGGCGATCGGTTCGGTCACGGTGAGTGTCTCCTATGACCTGCCGGATGGCAGCACTTCCTTCAGCGAAACCTTCCATCTCACCATCGATCTCAAGCAGCCCAATTGGGGACCTCTGGCTCCCACCAGCACCCCCACCCCCATGCAGGTCAACCGTCCCCAGATCGTGGTGGATGGTTATTCCTCGGATATTGATCCCCTGCAGCCGGGCACCATCTTTGATTTGACATTAAACCTGCGCAACCTGGGTAATGCCGACGCCCGCAACGTGACCATGGTTCTGGGCGGCGGAGTCAGTATTGATGCTTCCGGCACTCCCCAGCCCGGCGGCGTTTCCGGGGGCAGCAGCGATCTGGCAACCTTTGCCCCGCTGGGTTCTTCCAATGTCGTTTTTCTGGGAGACATGACCGCCGGTTCCGTACTGGCGCCCACCCAAAAGCTGATTGTCAATGTATCCGCCCTCCCAGGTGCCTACCCGTTTAAAATTTCCTTCGTGTACAACGACCCAAAGGGGTACCGCCTTTTGGATGACCAGGTGATCACCCTGCTCATCTATCGCCTGCCGCAGGTTGACATCAGTTATTACCGTGATCCGGGTGTCTTTTTCTCAGGCATGCCCGGCACCATTCCCCTGCAAATCACCAACCTGGGTAAAAATACCACCGTCCTGGGTAATATGAAGATCACCTCGGAGAATGCTGATCTCACCAACAATGTGTCATTGGTGGGCAACCTGGATCCCGGCGGGTACTTCACCCTGGATGCCAACATTGTGCCCTTCATGCCCGGTCCCCTTGACCTGCTGGTGAGCATCAACTACACCGACGATTTCAACCAATCCCGCACCATTGAACAAACCCTGACCATTAACGTGGAGGAGATGGCAACCGAGGAAGTGGTGCCCGGCATGGACGATGGATTCATCCCCGAACCGGAGCCGGAGACATTCTGGCAAAAGGTGGTGCGGTTCTTCAAAGGCTTGTTTGGTCTGGACAGCGGTCAACCGGAGACGGAGCCGACTCTGATTGAACCCGCCCCACAGGAGGAAGAACCGCTGATTAATCCCAAGGGATAGGAGTTCAGTCATCATCATGCGTTTTTTTGACCTGATAACCCTCATCTTTACTAATCTGGGGCGGCGCAAGGGACGCGTTGCCCTCACCGCCGTGGGTGTGGTGATTGGCACAGCGGCTGTCATCATCCTCGTATCGCTTGCCATTGGCTTGCAGCGTTCCGCAACCAGCCAGTTGTACGGCATTTCAGACCTGACCCGGATTGAAGTCTATCCTGATTACAGCGAGGCAGCCATGGATAAAATTCCCATGCCCGAGGGTAATGGCAGGGCAGGTCAGGTGCAAATGATCACCCCCAAAACCATTGAAGACATCAAAGCCATTCCCGGCGTGAAGGAAGTCATTGCCCGTGATTATCTGAATGGTTCAGCCGTGATGAAATACGGCAGGTTGGAGAATTGGGCATCCGTCATCGGCGTCAGTGTGGATAACCTTGATGTTCTCGATTACACCCTGAAGGAAGGAATCACTGAACTGGAGCATGGTACGGCTGTCATCGGCGGCTGGGTGGCGAAAAATTTCTATGATCCCCAGATGCGTCCGGGGCAGGAACCACCTGAACAACCCGAACTCCTGGGAGAAAATATCCGGCTCGTGATCAGCAAATGGACCATGGATGGGATGGAAGTGAAGAAAACGGTCAATCTGCGAATCGTGGGGGTGCTGGCTGAAACCCGCAGCGAGAGTGACAGCTTCCTCTTTGTCCGTCTCGATGATATTACCCCGTGGAACGAATGGATCAACGGACGCAGAATCAACCGCAACAAGGACGGCTTCAACAACCTGGTGGTCAAGGCATACTCCGCAGATGAAGTGATTGACATTACCGAAGAAATCAACAACCTGGGTTACATGGCGTATGCCTCGCAGTCCTACGTGGAAGGCATCAACAGCTTTTTCATCGTCCTGCAAATTGTGTTTGGCGGAGTGGGCGCCATTGCCCTATTGGTGGCTGCCATCGGCATCGCCAATACAATGACCATGGCAATTCTGGAGCGCACCCGCGAGATCGGCTTGATGAAAGCCATTGGCGCCTCCAACCGGGATGTTCTCAGCATCTTTCTGGGAGAATCCGCCGGGATTGGTCTTCTGGGCGGGCTGGGAGGTGTTCTGATCGGCTGGCTCGCCGGACAAATGCTGAACGCCGTCGCCCTCAACTTCCTTGCCAACCAGGCAGCCGAGGGAGGTGCAGCTGTACCCTCGGCAGTGGTTGTTTCACCCCCCTGGTTGCTGCTATTTGCACTGGCATTTTCAATTCTCGTGGGTTTGATTTCCGGATTGTACCCCTCACTGCGCGCCGCCGCCCTGGTGCCCGTAACTGCCTTAAAATACGAATAACAGGCAGGCAGGTGTGCCTGCCTATCAACCCCAATGCAGGAAAAACCCGAAATCCAGGAAAAAATCATTCTGACCTGCCTGTGGGAGGAATATGGACTGGCTGTTGACCGGCTGGAATTCCTCCCATGGGGAGCTGATGTTAATACTGCGGTTTACCGGGCTGTCGCCAATGGCAAAACTGATTACTTTATTAAATTAAGGAAGGGGGATTTCTCTGAAATCTCCGTTTCCCTGCCTCACTTTCTGAATGCCAACGGCATCCAAGCAGTCATTCCCCCGCTGGAAACCCGGGATCACCGCCTGTGGGTCAACCTGGAACCCTTCCGGTTGATCCTCCAGCCCTATGTGGAGGGCAGAAACGGCTATGAAGTGCAGCCTTCCACCGCACAATGGATTGAGTTCGGTCAGGCTCTCAAGCAAATTCATTCGCTCTCTCTGCCTGCCGCCCTGGTCAGTCGTATTCCCAGTGAAACCTTTTCCTCCGCATGGCGGGAGATGGTGCTTGATTTCCTGCAGCAGGTTGAAGTGAAACAATTTTCGGAGCCGACTTCGGCAAAGCTGGCGGTGTTCATGAAGGAGCATGGTGCAGTCATCCGCAGGATTGTGATGCGAGCCAATCAACTCGGAGAGTGGATATCCAGCCGCCCGCTGAAATTCGTCCTCTGTCATTCCGATATCCATCCCGGCAATCTGCTGATCTGCCCGGACAATCAAATTTACATCGTGGATTGGGACAGCCCCATCCTGGCACCGCCTGAACGCGACCTGCAGTTGATTGGCGGCTGCCCAACCTGGAACCAGCCGGATGAAATCACTTCCTTCCGTCTGGGTTATGGTGATTCGAAGCCGGACCCAACCCTGCTGGCATATTACCGCTATGAACGCGTGATCCAGGATATGGCTGCATTTTGTCAGCAAATTCTGCTGACCGGAACTGGCGGGAAGGACCGCCAGCAGGGATACCAGTACTTCTGCAGCAATTTTCTGCCGGGGCATGAAATTGACCTGGCGCATGAAGTGGACCGCTTGTCGGGAAGAAAACAGCCCTGAAGATTGGAATTTTCCAATCCTGTAACACGGTTTTACTGTTTCATGATTTAATCAATCCACGATGACCAATTTTGAAGGTTCTCCCCGTAATCATGGATTGTTCACCCGTCTGCACAACCCCCAAACCCGCCGCAGCACCATCCTCATGCTGGTCATTGGGGGCATCTTCACACTTTCCACCTGCCTTCTGCTGGTTTTTGCCTCCCTGGTTCCGCCGCTGCACTCGGTTGAATCGCCTTATGCGCCACTTTTGGAGGGCACCTGGGTATTGGCAGCGGACAGCCCGCGGCCTTCCGGGTATGATGTTCAAATCACCTTCCACCGTGGACGAAGCCTCAGCCTGGTGGATCGTTCCACGGGGGAGGGTTTGAGAGCGACCTATTCTTTTATAACGGAGGACCGGATCGCCATATCCATCATGATTGGTTTGCCCACTTATGAATTTCAATTTTCAGTATCGGATGATACCCTGCATGTCATTCCCCCGGCTGAATTAGGCTGGCAGCCCATCACGTTGATTAAAAAACAATAGTCAGACCTCCGGCGGCAATTTTCCTTTATAATGAATGCAGGGAACCATAACAGATAGACAATTGGTATATTTGTTTTCAAGTACGATGACGCATGACACTATTCGCGTCAGCGAAACGGACGCATAATTTTATTGGATTTCATATCCTACCTGTTTTGTCCAATTTTTATTGGATCATTTATGTAAGGAGGAAACGATGCCCCCAAAGGGACGAATTGTTGTAAATGAACTTATTTGCAAAGGGTGTGAGTTGTGCGTGGACGCCTGCCCCCAGCAAGTCATCGCCCTGGCGGTTGAGCGTATCAATGCCAAAGGCTACCATCCAGCTGAACTGGTGAAGGAAGGTTGCACCGGCTGCGCCATCTGCGCCACTGTCTGCCCGGAAGCCGCCATTACGGTCTACCGGCAACCTGCACCTGCCAAGTAAATCCATAGGAGAGAAAAATGGCTCGTCAATTGATGAAAGGCAATGAAGCAGTCGCAGAG
>ERZ1026805.1330-NODE-1330-length-13599-cov-8.501477_pt1 | contig 13599 bp, 13 predicted proteins | sample MGYA00520883_ERZ1026805 | MGnify/ENA primary metagenome ERZ1026805 (study PRJEB33270, sample SAMEA104284476) | anaerobic digester metagenome | biome: Anaerobic digester microbiome; feature: mesophilic sludge digester; material: Anaerobic digester biomass... | reverse complement strand
GCGCTGGGCTGGCGCTATCCCAACCCGCGCATGGAGGAACTGTACGGCACCGAGGCGATGGGCGAGACCGCTGAAAACATTGCCGAAATGACCGGCATCACCCGCGCCGAACAGGACGCCTTTGCCGTGCAATCCCACCAGCGCGCCGTCCACGCCATCGATTCCGGCATTTTTGCCGGTGAGATCGTACCAGTCAGCATTCCCCAGCGCAAGGGCGACCCTGTGGTGGTGGACACCGACGAGCGCCCCCGCGGTGACTCCACCCTGGAATCGCTGGCGCGCCTGCGCCCTGCCTTCCGCAAGGACGGCACGGTGACCGCCGCCAACTCCTCCGGCTTGAACGATGGCGCCGCCGCCCTGCTGGTCATGTCCGCCGGCAAGGCGGCTGAACTGGGTCTGAAGCCCCTGGCGCGCGTTGTGGCTTCGGCTGCCGCCGGGGTTCCGCCGCGCATTATGGGCATGGGACCTGTGCCTGCCGCCCGCAAGGCGCTGCAGCGCGCCGGTCTGCAGGTTTCCGACCTGGGTCTGGTGGAGCTGAACGAAGCCTTCGCGGTGCAGGCACTGGCGGTGCTGCGCGAACTGGGCATTTCCGAGGCGATCACCAATGTCAATGGCGGCGCCATTGCCCTGGGGCATCCGCTGGGCTGCTCCGGTGCGCGCATTCTCACCACTCTGCTGCACGAGATGAAACGCCGCGCCCTACAGGCGGCGAAGCCGTACTACGGCATGGCGACCCTGTGCGTGGGTGTGGGTCAGGGCGAAGCGGTCATCGTCGAATGGCTGGACTGACCGGAGCCGGCTGATGCGCGTCCTCGTCACCGGATCCACCGGTTTCATTGGTGCCGCCCTGTGCCGGGCGCTCCTGGCGAACGGTCACCAGGTGCGCGCCTTTCACCGTCCCACCAGCAACCCGCGCCTGCTGCTGGATCTGCCGGTTGAACACGCTCTGGGCGACCTCAGCCGCCCGGAAACGCTGGATGATGCCGCAGCCGGCATGGAGGTTGTCTTTCATGCAGCCGCCCAGTTGGGCAGGTCCGGCGAGGGGCTGGCGCGCATGTATGCCATCACCGTGGAGGGGACGCGGGCGCTGCTGCAAGCCTGCCGCCGGGCAGGGGTGGAGCGCCTGGTGTACACTTCCAGTGTGGCTGCCCTGGGGGTGCCGGAAAAAGCACCGCATGCCGCCGGGGCGATGTTGATGGACGAGAATCACTCCTGGAATTACCGCCCGGACCACTGGGCATATGGGTACACCAAACACCTGGCGGAAATGGAGGTGCAGAAGGCGGTGGCTGAGGGTCTGGATGCGGTGATTGTCAATCCGTCCTACGTGCTGGGTGCGGGGGATGTGTACCGCCAGTCCAGTTCGCTGATCGTGCGGGTGGCACAGGGCAGGCAACCGGTGCTCACCGAGGGCGGTCTGAACTTCGTCCACCTGGATGACGTGGTGGCGGGTCATTTGGCGGCGCTGGAGCGCGGGCGCACCGGCGAACGCTACATCCTGGGCGGGGAAAACCTGTCCATTCCCAAAATTGTGGAGAAAATTGCCGCCGTGGCAGGGGTTTCAGCCCCCAGGGTGATGCTGCCGCCGGGTCTGCTGCGCAGGCTGGCAATTCCGCTGGGCTGGCTGGAGGGTTTTCTGGATCTGCCGGTGCCGGCGCAGTACTTCCGCCAGGCTGGCGATTATTATTATTACGATATCCGCAAGGCGAAAGATGAACTGGGCTTGCTGCCCCCGCTCCCGGTGGACGCGGCAATCCGGGCGGCGTATGAGTGGTTTGTCAACGTGGGGGCAATCAGGAAACAGGGTTAATAAAAGGGCTGCCCGGTTTTTGGACAGCCCTTTTTGGTTAACAAATCAACTTATTCGGAGCAATGACCCGGACCGATCAAGCCCCGGTTATATTGATCCAGGGTGGATGCCAGGGCGGTCATAATCGCCTTCTCATCCTTGGTGAAGTGGTAATCAAAGGTGTAGGTGTTCAGCCAGTATTCAGCCTCTCCCATTGTGACGGCAATGATGGAGACATCCGCGCCATTTAATTCATTCAACACGGCGGCAATATACTGTTTTGCCAGAATGACATAGGCGTTGCCGCCCCTGGGATTTAACCACAACATCTGGTACCAGGATGTTCCCACATTGCCGAAGAACTGGGTGTTCTCGCCGATCAGCGCCCAGGTGTCATCATAGGGAGCCGGACCGTAGATGGAGTGGGTCTTCCAGTAACCCTGGGTCAGTGAACAGCCTTCATCGCAGGGAGTCTCAACTTCCACCGTCCATTCATCAATGATGGTCGAAAGATCGTCGAGGGTCAGGGTTGCGGTATTGACGGTCGGGACCAGGGTGCATTCCTCACCCCCCACGAAGTCATGGCTGTAGGAGACAGTGTATGGAGAATCTTCTGCGCATACCTCACCCATATCGCCGTAGAGCGTATCGGTCAGGTCAACGCATTCGTTGACCACGGTTCCAGGGACCAGGGTGACCGGCACGGTTGTCTGGGCAGCCAGTTCAGTATCTCCTTCTGAATTGATCTGGCGGTAGACGGATACCGTATTGGTTGCCGGAACGTCACCTGTCACCACAGCCGAGTAGGTGCAGTTGATGATATGACCTGGAGACAGATAACCGGGCAAAGGATAATCGCAGGTGATGACCGCCCCCGGAATGGACTCCTCAATCGAGGTGATGTAGGGGGTCATTATGCCTATGTTTTGTACGGTGATGGTTCCACTGACGGTGATGTCGGTGTCAATCACATCGGTCACCCAGGCGGTTACATCATAGTTGACTGTGAAGACTTGACCGGGCATCAGCAGCAGGTAAGTCTGGTCAGCCACCTTGGAGAGATCCCATATGTATTCGCGGTCAAAGGAAGCTTGAGCTGTCTTGGTAACATCCAGAATCAGGGTGTTGATTGTGATGGGGGGTTTGATTCCAGCCGCCTCAACGTGAGCTGCTGTCGAAAACAGGCTGAAAATCAACAGGAATAACATGACTTTGGCGATGGTTTTCATACGAACTCCTTTCAAAACAAAAAAAATGAATAATGGAAGCATAGGTTGAATGCTGGTCACAGTCAAGGCAGATGAGACATACCTTCCCTCTGCCTGCATCCGGTTTTTAACAAAAAAACCAGCAATCCATGGGATTGGGTCGGTTTCGCCATTGGCTCCCTGGTGGTCTTCCCCGTGTGCACGGGTTGGGCGACCATATCTTACCGCCAGTTCACAGCCATCCCTGTTCAATTATCATCCGGGCGCCTGTTATGCAGGCTGCCGGATATAAATATATTAGCATAATATTGACAAAAATAATAGTAGTTAAATTTAAATTAATGTAGAATCGGGAATATTTTAAGATTTATTAATTTTGGAAAAAGGGATTGAATCTGGGATTAATGATCAATTATAAATAGAACAAATGTTCTTATATTACTTGGATAAGGCATCCCAGCTTTTCACCCGGCGGTTAATCGTAAACAGGAAGACAAGACAGAGCAGCGCCAGGAGAGCCAAAATTCCCTCAATCTGCCAGGTGCCCCAGCCAGCCAGGACGAGGCGCACAGCCAGGGCATCCGTAAAGGCGTGCAGCAAAACGGCGCCGGCGAACCACAACCAGCCCATCCGGGGGGCGCGGCTGCCTTCGCGGGGGTTCAACGCCAGCCAGACCATCACAGTCAGGGTGATTTGTAAAATGATGGCGAACAGACGTTCGGCGGCGCCAGCCAGCGGCAGGTGGAAGGGTGTGTTAAAAAAGGGATCCAACTGTGCCTTTGCCTGGGCAAGGGACAGCGTGTCCAGACCGCCGCTGCCTCCGCCGCGCACGACCAGCATGATCATCAGATTGATCAGGGTCATCACCCCCACAAGGAGGGATTCCATGCCGCCGTGCCCGGCGCCCAGGGTCAGGGCGGCTTTCCAACTGGTGCCGCGCTGCTTGAGCAGTTTGAAGCCCACCCAACGGGCGGATTCCTCGCATAACCCCGCCAGCAATCCGAGGAGGATGGCGTAGTTCAGTGGGTAAATGGATGGGTCCAGCAGAAATTTCAGGTTGGAAGGCAGCAGGTTGATGAAGCTGAGCAGGGGCAGGTGGACCATTTGCGAGCCGATGAAAGTCAGCACACCGGTCAGCAGGATAATCCAGCCGGGCTTGAAGCGCCGCAGAAGGATGACCGCCAGCGACACCGGCGCACCGATCTGGATGAGGATGGTGAGGATATGGGAGAAAATGACCACGGGAAAACCTTTCGGCTATTATAACCCAGGGAATCCATTCATGGATTTGCAGGTTTCACGTGAAACATCCTTGCGCAGGGTGCGGTCGGAGTGTGACCCCACCACCCCATGTTGCAGATCCCAGCATAGCCCCGCAATGACCGGCGGAGCGCAGGAGCTTTGGCGAATGCTCAACGGCGGGGTGAATCAAAACCCAACCGGCATCCGGTCATAAATGAATTTATAAAAATTAACCACGACGAATGATTTTTGGGCACATTCCATATCATAGAAAAGCCCCCAGAAGGAACAATACAATGATTGAAAAAACCATTCCTCCTAATACCAGGGAATAATTTTTCGGTTCAATCTGCCCCTCCCGATCCATTTTTCTGATCAGCGGGAATAAACGCCAAAAAAAGGACAGGGTCGCAATTGCCAGCGCCAACAGGCTTAATCGCTGCAGGTTGAGGTCTGCAAACAGGACAATACCCGCCAGCAGGAACAGGAAAATTAATTTCGCGCCAGCCACCCAATAAACCAGGTATTTTACAAAATCATGAATTTCCGGGTACTGTTTGGATTTCTCCCAGGCGGAAAACACACCCACCGCATTGGCTCTTTTTGATCCGGGGGCAAAATATAATGCAAGCACATTGGATGTCTCCAGAATGATGAAGCCGAAAATGATAATTTTTGCAATCATGTTGTGATCTCCGAAAGAATATGATCCCATGATGGAAAATCAACAGGAAAAAGACTTCAGATCATCATTCCGGGTACACAGGGAAATATTTTTACAGGCAGGCTTCCTTTTCGACTGTCCATTCCAGCCGGTGGAATCCTGCATTTCGTGAAAATATGATCCGGCAGGAACCCGGGAAGGTCACGCTTGTCTTTTATTGGATTGCTTGATGATGCTTTGGGTTGCATACCAGCCTGTCAGCATCGCGATGGGCACACCGGCAGGGGAATACGCCCATTGACCTGCTTGATAAACATTGGGAATGGGGGTCAGGACAGATTTTGGAATATCCTTCAATGTATTAATTACAGGTGGGGGTGTTTCAAACGACCACCCGGTAATCGCACCCTCAGAGCTCCCAACTATTTTTTGGATGGTCAGTGGAGTGGAAGAAAATTGAAAAAGGATGTCTTCAGCGATGTTTTTATAAATCGATTCTGAAAGGATGCGGATTACCTGGTTTTCAAAGGTTTTTTTGAATTCATCATACCAACCGGCTTTCTCGACATGTTTAAGGATCTGATAATCAAAAAGACAGCTTATCATCAAGCCTGTTTGCCCCTGCGGGGCAAGGGTCTGATCCCGAAGGACGGGTACCGAAATTTCGTAGGTATTCAATTGGAGATATTTTTTCAACCAATCGAGGATTTCCTCTTTCGATAGCCGATCGAAATTTTCAATCAAACGAAGCCTTTCTGCCTGGTTTGTCTCTCCCAATCCTTGCCGGGAAGGGGTGTAGAATAAATGCTCTCCTCCATTCTGGCGAAAATATGAAGGCGGGCGGTTGACAGCAAGGTACAGGATGAAGGTTGATTCAGCCCCCCTGGAGGATTCTATTCGCTGGGATTCGGTTTCAATTTTGGCGGTCGTGTTTACATCCAATCCGACCATATTCAGACAGCGATACATCGTTTTCAAATCCGCCGCCCAAATCAAATGATCATAGGGATAAGCCTGTCCTTGCGAGTCAATTACTTTGAATTCAGATGGAATAATTTCCACAATGTTCGTATTGAGTTTCAAATCCCCGCCCCGGGCAAGGATTTTTTCTTTCAAGAGATTGCCCAGAGCGCCTGTCCCACCCTTTGGATAGAAGTAATCCAGGTAGACATAAAAATACCCCAGGGCAAAATAAGTGGGTGTTTTTCTAAAAAAGTGCTGGATGATGATGTCCATCAATGATGGATTGGCTGTGAGACTCTTCAGAAAATCCTCCATTGGCATATTGTATTGATTCATTTTTCTTAACACTTGTAAAAACTTAAAGGTCCAGGGGATTAATTTTCTGAAAATAAATTGCCTGTCACTCTTGAAATCAATAAAATTCGGATTGTCAAATTCGTATAATACTCTGGTATATTCAGAAAGCTGCCGAATGACGGCGATCGTTTGATCAATTTCCTCCCTGTTTTCAGGGTACAGATGGACCAATATCCGCTCATATTCCTGCAAATCTTCCATGGAGTGAATTCTGAATATTTGATCCTCGATTCCAATGGAAATCACATTTTCAAGTAAATCCCATTGAATCCCCAGGTCATTTAAGATGGGCTTGACAATTCCGGAATTGACAAAAGCCCGTGGACCCGAGTCAAAGAAAAAACCGTCAATCTCAAAAGTACTTACCAACCCTCCGATTCTGGCGTTCTTGTCCATCAATAGAACGTCGAAATTTTCCCGGGTCAAATACGCCGCAGCAGTTAAACCTGCCATTCCAGCGCCTACAATGACAACCTTTTTATTTTCATTTTTCATGCAGACCACTCAAATCCATGCTGATATCCCATAATTTCTCGGCAGCGCGTTGATCCAGCGCCGGGGGGGCGGGTTCTTCCACGGTGGTGAGGTTAAAGAATTTGCCCGAAACATTGTTCAAATCCGGGGAAACCCCCAAATAGTAAAGTGCCTCCACGGCAATATCGATTGGTCGTGCCGATTGATCCACAAATATGCTCTTGATCTTTTTATACAACCAGCCGTTGTTTTGACCGCTGTTTGTCTTAATATTCCCGGGATGCATCGCATTAACGGTTATCCCGGTTCCCTGAAAATAGGCGTTTAACCTGATCATCGAAAGCAATTGCGCCAATTTTGCGGCGCCATAACTGTTAAGACCCGAATAATGATGCCTGTCCCAGAATAAATCATCGAAATGTAATCCGGATGCGGCAAATCGATATGCCTCAGAATTTACAAACAGGATCCGACCGCTGTTTTGCGATTTTAGTTTTTCCAGAAGGTAATGGTTTAGAATAAAAGTACTGAGATAATCTGTCTGAAAGACTGCTTCAAGATGATTTTCTGTCATCGTTTTCTTGGTCAGATACAAGCCGGCATTATGGATGATTACGTCAATATTTCCTTCGAGGGCTGCCAATTGCTTTGCCGCCGAATGAATATCTGATAATTTTAGAAAATCAGCGAGGAAATATGTGCAATTTGCATTAAATTCCCGTCTCAGGGCATCACATAATTCTTCTGATTTCTTTTCATTGCGATTGATAAATAATAAATCCGCCCCACGGGAGGCATATTTTTTTGCAGTGGCGTAGCCAATCCCTGAAGTTGCTCCAGTAATGACCACGAGACGATGGTGGAAATCATCCCGGCAAATTTTTGGATCCAACGTCAGATTATGGATCATTGCAAAGATATTGGACCATTTATATTCCTTTAAATATGGGTTCAACTGACCTCCGGGGAAGGTGTTGATGTTGCAAGGAACAAACCATGGTGTAATTAATTATAATCCATTTACGACAAATATTATCAATCAGATAATCTTGCTACAATTGGCATCACATGCTGAAATTGAGAAGAATAAGAGATTGCCACGCCCGGTTGTACCCCTATGAGACCCCGCTGAGGGCATTCCAATCTCTCTTTTTATAAGAGCGAGGCATCCGGCAGTTCCGTGTCGGTGCAGGTATGATCCCGTTTGCGGATGCCTCACCCCTGCATTGCGAATCACTGTGTGATCACCCGCCATGAATTGCCGCAGGGTGCGGTCGAATGTTGACCACACCCTGCCATACCTCTCCGAAATGTTTCACGTGAAACATCAAATCTCCTGCCGGTGGAAAATCAACACCGACGCAGCCAGCGCCATGACAATCAACCCCAGGCAGACACCCAGCGCTCCCCAGGCGGATCCTTCCAGACCCATCGCCAGCTTTGCCGCCCATTCCAGCAGACCGCCGGTGAGATGATCCCTCACCGCTGGAATCACTTCCACCAGCGCCAGCACGATAATAAACCCAAATGCGGTTCCACCGGATGCCAGCGTGGAGCGGCAGAGTGTGCTCGCCAGCAGCGTCAGGGATGCATACAGGCTGAAGTACACGAACAACAGGGCATTCATGGCAATCCAGCCGCCTGCCGGCATTGGTTCAAACAACAACGAGGTGTAATACCAGCCGGCTGCTGCAGCCAGCAGGGTGCCGATGAAAAAGCTGACGCCCAGCGCCGCCGACTTTGCCAGGATGAATGCCGTGCGGCTGAAGGGTTTTGCCAGCACCACTGCTGCCGTGCCCTTGTCCTTTTCCCCCGAGACCATGGTCATGCCCATCAGCACCGCCAGCAGCAAGCCGAACTGGGTCAGGTTCTTGAGATACTGGGAGACCGCATCGACCACGCCGGGTTCGGGGATCAGACCGGCGAGCATTTCGGCGCCCGGGATCAGGGCAAACATTTCCGGCATAAAGCGGGCAATCAACGGGGAGGACAAGCCAAATGCAAAAAATACCACGCAAACGATCAGCAGGCGGTGTGTGCGCCGTTGTTCCAGCCATTCCTTGTAAAATGCAGTTTTCATGATTGCACCACCTCCTTGCTGTTTTCCACGATGCGCAGGAACACATCCTCCAGCGAGGGTTTAACCTGCTCATAGTGCGTCACCACCAGCCCCAGAGCCACCGCCCGGTTGAGCAGCTCGCGCTGGGCGGCTGCCAGGTCGTTGACAGTTACAATCAGGCGTTTGCCGTCCACCTCCACGGAGCGCGCCCATTCCACCAGGCGGATTTCCTCCACCAGCCGGGTGGAATCCGTGCCGTTTTCCACCTCCAGCAGCAGCATCGGCTTGGCGTAGCGGGCGATCAATTCATCCCGCGGCGCCTGGGTCACCAGCCTGCCGTGGTCAATGATCGCCACGGTATCACAAACCCGCTCGACATCCGCCAGAATGTGGGTGGACATGAAGACCGTACACTGCCCGCGCAGCCCCTCGATCAGGTTGAGGATGTCCTTGCGCCCGGCGGGGTCAAGTGCACTGGCGGGTTCGTCCAGCAGCAGCACCGGAGGGCGGTGAAAGAGAGCCTGCGCCACACCCAACCGCTGCTTCATGCCGCGCGAATAACCCCCCACCCGCCGCTTGCGCGCCTCGATCAAGCCGGTCAATTCCAACAATTCGTCCGCCCGTTTGCGGCGTTCCTTCCCCGGGAACCCGTGGATGCGCCCGATATATTCCAACATTTCAATGGCGGACATCCAGGGGTAAAAGGCGGGATCCTCCGGCAGGTAACCGAATTTGCGGTTGATTTCCGGGGATTTGCCTGCCTCCATGCCGTCCAGCCATGCCGTGCCGCTGGTGGCATGTGCCAGACCGGTGAGGATGCGCAGGGTGGTTGTTTTGCCGGCGCCGTTGGGTCCCAGGAAGCCGAACACCGCTCCCGATTCCACCGTGAGGCTCAGCCCATCCAGCGCCCGGAAGGATCCGAAGTTCTTGATGAGGTTTTCGGTGCGGATCGCGCTCATGACTCCTCCCGACCCAGCAGAAGGTACAGGATGGGTCCAAATAAATTGACAAATACGATGATAATAGCCCACATCAACTTGGAGCCGCGGGTGTGTTCCCGTTTCACCAGGTCAACCAGGGCGAAGACCATCAGCCCGACCTGGATGATGATCAGGGGGATGAGATAAGGAAGGTAGGTTTTGATGATTTCCATTTTTGGATTCCTTTCGAGGTTGCGAAATATGTCTTTACAAACCCCGCGGGGGTGTAACAATCCCTTCAGCCGGGAAAAAAAAGGATTGCTTCGCCCCCGCATGGAGGGGAAAATGTCAGAATGGTTGTCAGGATTCCGGGGGAGTCTCGGCGGGCTTCGACTCTTTTTCCTGGATATCGCGGCGGGCATTCTGTGCCAGGGAAACAATGCCGCTTAAACCACCCAGGTTCATTGTGTCCACCGCGCTGGATGGAACGATCACCAGGGCGCCCTTTTCCTTCAAGCCTTCAAAGAGCATGTTCATTGCCCGCAGGTGCAAAGCGGTGGGGTTGTTAATGTATGCCTTCGAGGCATCGGCGAAGCTGTGGGCAATCTGCATTTCCGATTCGCCCAGGATGACGCGTGCCTGGCGTTCGCGTTCCGCCTGCGCCTGACGGGACATGGCATCCTCCAGCGCCTGCGGGATGATCACATCGCGGATCTCCACCGACTGCACTGAAATTCCCCAGGGGGTGGTGCGCTCATCGATGATTTTCTGCAGATCAGCATCCATCTTGGCGCGCCCCACGAGGATATCCGCCAGCGGCATCTGACCGATCACCTCCCGCAGTGCGGTCTGCGCTGCCCAGGTGATCGCCACCCGGTAATCCTCCACCTCCAATGCGGCTTTCTCGGCATCCCACACCAACCAGAAGAGCACCGCATCCACATCCACGGGAACGGTGTCCTTGGTGAGGGTCTTCTCGGCATTAAACGGCGAGACCATCACCCGGTGGTCAATCCAGATCGGTGTCGTATCCAGGATCGGGATCACCCAGAACATGCCCGGACCGCACAGCTTGTGGAATTTGCCCAGGCGCAGGACCACCGTCTTTTCCCATTGTTTTGCCACCTTGAGTGCAAACAGGAAATAGACTGAGAGCAGCATCATGGGGATGAAAAAGAGGATGATATAGGCATCCTTGATGCCAGCTTCATCCATGAGGATGGCGCCGATGAGACCGGCAATGAAGAAAATCGTACACAGGGTAATGGAAAGGGCATTGGCATGCAGCGCCTCCATTGCTTCGGCGTTCATGCGTGCCAGTTGGGATTGCTGGGTTTGAGTTTGGGTCTTGGGTTTTGTACGCATATTAAACCTCTGAGTTCGGTTTGGGGTCCGGCGCCAGATTTGATTGGGTTGGATCGCCGGTGGCAATCAATCGGTTGAGTTCGTCCAGCGCTTCCTGTGGGCTGCAGCCCAGCTGGGCGAGTTTTGTCAGATAATTCCGGGTCAGTTCCTCCAGGCTGATTTGGCGCAGCTGCTGCAGGGACTCGGTGGTGGGATGATCCCAGATGTACGTGCCGCGCCCGCGCTGGGTGGAAATCAGCCGGTCCTCATGCAGCAGGCGGTAGGCACGGCTGACGGTGTTGAAATTAATACGCAGTTCGGTGGCGAGTTCCCTCACGGTGGGCAGCTGGTCGCCTGGTACCAGGTGACCGCTGAGGACCAGCTGCTGGATCTGGCGGGCAATTTGCAGGTAGAGGGGCTCGCCGGTATGAAAGTCGAGTGTAATTTTGCCGGAAAGGCGGTTCAATCCATCATTCTCCCTTTTGTATCATTGGCTTATTGTCTGATTGTATCATTGTATATATTGTATCACGGGAAAGGTGGATGTCAAGAGGGGATATTCATCGTAAATGACAGGGGGGAGCCGTCATTGACCCTCACAATGGGTGCGGCAGTCTCGCGCAAACACCACACGGCAGGTGAAATGCCTGCCGTGTGGTCAGGCAGCCGCAAAACCTAGCGCAGTGTAATGCTGCCAGATCCCTGATCTTCGATGATGATATGAATCCGTTTGGCAGCCGTCTCCCAGCCGGCGGACTGCCAGACGCCTTCCCTGGCACCCCTACCGCTGATTTTCTCATAACGCTCCGCCACATTCACACTGCCGGAGCCGGATTGCAGCACCTCCAAACGCACCTCGGCATCCGCCGGGACTATAAATCTGACACTGCCCGAGCCGGTGTCGCCCCGCAGTACCAGCTCCACGTCCCCGCCGATATTAACCTGCACACTGCCGGAGTGGGACTCGAAGCGCATCTCCGTCCGGGCACCATCCTCAATGTCCATCTTCAGGCTGCCCGAACCGCCAATCACCTCCGAGGGGTAGGATTCCTGCGAAGCGGGGAGGATCAGCTTGACCGATCCTGATCTGACATCGATGAAAAAATTCATCAGATCCAAACCTGACAGGTTGGCATTCAGCGAACCCGATCCGCCATCAATGTTCAGGTCCAGCGGCAGGTCGGGAGTGATGCCAATTTTCCAGTCCATGGGTCCGGTGAGCGACAGATTCAAGTTGGGGCGTTCGTAACCCAGCGAGACGGATTTCTGCTTCTCCCCGCTTGTCGTGAAGATCACCCTGCCGGCATGGGTCAGGCTGGCATCGATCAGGTTCGTCGAGTTTTGCAGAGGGGTGATGGTGGAGGGAAACTCCACCAGGTCCAGGTCAAGCCGGGCGGATTGCGCCTCACCGATTGGCTCGGAGAATTGCTCGGTAACCACCCGGGGGGTGATTTTCAAGCCCAGTGCCGGGGCACCGATGAGCATGAAGACCAGCAGGGCAATCACCAGCAGGGCAATCAAGCCGCTGATCCAGGGAAGGCGCCGGGCAAAGAGGATATCCAACCCGATGACAATCAGGATGACCGGCCAGAGGACCCCCAACATCGCCAATGAAAGGTTGGGAATCAGGTTGAAGCTTCCCAAAAGCCACAATACACCCAATCCGATAAGCAGGATGGGCCAGAACAGGGAACGATATGGTTGTTTATTATTTTCCACGGTTGCACTCCTTATGGGCATCTTTCCAATCATGCCCCCATAAATATCATACGCTTTTTTAACGGATTGGTTGCATTAATTTGGATGGTATAAATGTTTGCGCGGCGTGGGTCGGAAATGATCAGGTAATATATCACCCCCCAGGGGCGCGGGGTATCATGGCAAAACGGCTTTCCATCCGGTATAATCCCTGAATAACCCAAATTTGAGGAGCGAATCATGGCAAAATTCAGCGCAAAGCACGGCATGAGCACCCTGGTCAACCACGTGGCGGAAGGTGACAACCCGCACCACGCTCACGTAACCCCCATTTACCAGACTTCCACCTTTTCCTTCCCGGATGTCGCCACCGGGGCGTCCATCTTCAAGGGCGAGGAGGAGGGTTTTGTGTATACCCGTCTGGCAAACCCCAACCAGGCTCAGCTTGCTGCCAAATACGCCGTGCTGGAAGGGCTCGATCTGCTGCGCGCCCAGCCTGGAAAACCGGTTGAGGATGTGGTGGACGCCCACCTGTTTGCCACCGGCATGGCAGCCGTCACGACTTCCATCCTGGCGCGGGTTAAATCCGGGCAGACGGTGATTGCCCAGGAAGCGCTTTACTCCGCCACCTTCAACTTCCTGCACGACCTGGCGCCGCGCTACGGGATCAATGTCGTCTGGCTGACAGACACCAGCCTGGATTCCTGGCGGAAGGCATTCGAAGCCCACCCCGACACGGTGCTGGCATACGCTGAATCACCCGCCAACCCCACCATGGCAATTGTTGACCTGGCAGCGGTGGCGGAGATCTGTCACCGGTATGACGCCTGGCTGATGGTGGACAATACCTTTGCCACCCCATACTGCCAGCGCCCCCTCAC
>ERZ1026805.1328-NODE-1328-length-13626-cov-6.082013_pt1 | contig 13626 bp, 17 predicted proteins | sample MGYA00520883_ERZ1026805 | MGnify/ENA primary metagenome ERZ1026805 (study PRJEB33270, sample SAMEA104284476) | anaerobic digester metagenome | biome: Anaerobic digester microbiome; feature: mesophilic sludge digester; material: Anaerobic digester biomass... | reverse complement strand
GGGTATCTCCAGTTCAAGAGGTCCATGGACGAGCAGTTCAGCAAATGGATCGATATGCAGCTCAACTATTCGGATATGGCGCAGAAAACGTTTTCCGGACTGACTCAATTGCAGAACATCTTCAACCGGCCCCGGCAGACGCCGGGATCGAAAAACGACAAAGACTGATCCGCGAGCGGCCCCCGGAGCTCCGCCTCCGTTTATCACGAGCGAAACCCGGTTCTTGCCTCGGGTCATCTTGAAGCCCGAACCGCCCGGGACACGCACCGACAACGGATCGCCCTCTCAACCATAAGGGCATCCGGGCCCGGTTTCCCCGTCACGGAGGCTCAGCCGGCGGCCGCCAACCCTGTCAAATCGGAAGCGGCTATCCTGCCCTTTATCGAGTACGCGGCCTCTTCGACAAAGGCAAGGGCGGCGGGCCATTCGTGCTGCAGCGCTCTTCTGCCCATGAACACCGAGATGTGCCCGGCCTGAGGAATCACCGCCTTGAAAATCTGGTCCCTGGGCGTTGAAGCATACAGTTCGAGATTATGCACCTGGGGTATGAGGGTGATGTCGTCCCGCTCGCCGGCGAGCAGAGCCAGAGGGCACGATATATTCTGAAGGTCTACGTATTCACAGAGAACCTCCAGCGTGCCCTTGATGAGCCGGTTCTGCATGAAGAGCTTTTCCACTGCCTCGAGGTACCACCGTCCGGAGATATCCTGGGTATACTCGTACCAGCGGCTGAATGTTTTTGTCCTCTTCAGATAATTCTCGTCCCTCACGTGTATCCAGAGGTTCAGATAGTCCCGGACGAACCGGTCGTAGGCGTTCATCATCTTCCACCCCATGAGCATGAGGTCGCCGGACATGTTCCCCCCGCCGCAGTTTACGAGATACTGATAATACATGAGAGGAAGTGTATTCACGATATCCTGTATCTTCCCCCCTCCAGCCGTGAAATCGATTGGAGCCGCGGCCAGCATGAGGGCACGGACATCTCCGGGAAACAGGGCGGCATAAATCGTGGCGAGCCATCCGCCCTGGCACAGGCCCGCGAGAACAACGGGCGCGCCCGCCTTTTTCACGCAGAGCATGACCTGCTGCACCAGATCGTCGATGGTCTCTTCTCTCCTGCTGAGCGTGCTCGATTTCCATTCGATTACATACACCGGATGGGCCGTATGCTTGAGACACGTCTGAACCAGGCTCTGGCCGGGGGCATAGTCTGCGATGCTCGAATGGTGGCCAGCCTGGGGAGGGACGATCAGGATCGGGTCTCCTGTGCGGTCCTCATCGAATCTCCTCAAGACAACCGCCTTATCTTCGAAGATTTTCCTGTTCGGCGATATGAACTCCGGTTTTCCACGCGATGATGCGGTCTGAAAGAACTTCATGAGATCTGCATAAGGCGTATTCATGATGCATCTCCTTGGTGTATGTAATTGTGCCTTGTGGCTGGGGAGCGCTGAGAAGAACCGATGATCCCCAAGGGGTGTGCCGGTGCTGCCCTTGGTGCTGATACTGGTGCAAAAACAACTCGTTGATGCCCTTTCACGCCTTTCTTATACATCTTTTCCCAGTGCCAGTCCAGGAAGAAGTTAACACTGCAGATATCTTCGATTATCTGAGAATTTCTCGCAATAGGTTTGTGTTCCAACGTGTTGAAATTTGTGAGAAATCGAATCCATCCCCATGAAGCGGTCGCCTTCCGGCTCACCGCCCGTTTTCTCAATTCCATCACAAAAACAGCGTCCGGTGTGCTCTCTGTCAGGCCCCAGTGACGGATTTCGAAACGGCCTCGCCGGGGCCCGCCGCCCGTATCCGGCCTTGCAGTCCCACCGTCTTGACGGCATCGTCCGGCATGCGGCAGCACTGAGGGCAGGAGGCAACCAGTGTGCCGGCCCCGGTCACCAGCGCCTGCCTGACGCGGACACGGCTGGAGAGGTCGCGTCCGGTCCCGAGCACATCGGTGAAGATGTTGCCTCCCCCGCCGCCGCAGCACAGGCTGTTCTGCATAAAACGATACATCTCCCGGACCGAAGCCTCTGCACGAGGCATCCTCTCACCGAGCTGGAATTCTTCCGCCTGATGATGCCTGTCCACGGTTCCGCTGCCTGCGGACGGGAATCGCACGAATTTTCTGTTCCTTACTTTGCCTTCACGTCCCCGGCGAGGAACCCCGGCTCGCCGTATAAAGGGTTCGGATACTTGTAGAAGCCTTCCTTGGTCTTGAATCCCAGAAGCCCTTTGTCCACATACTCTTTCAGAAAAGCCGCATTCGCCAGGGCCTGTGGATCGCCGGTCTTCCTGGCCCAGTAATCGGTAATGGTATAGACCGTGGAGAGCCCGACCTGGTCCATGATGCCGAAGGGTCCGATCGGAGTGTGCATGACACCCATCCACGAGCGGTCGATGTCTTCGATAGAAGCCACCCCCTTCGACGCCAGAGAGAGCGAGGAGAAGAACAGGCTCGAAAGCATGGTGTTGAACACATAGCCGTTGTTTTCGCGGTTGAGCATAATGACGATCTGCCCGATGCTCCTGGCAAACTCGCGGACGAGCTCGGTCACCTCCGGCGCGGTGCCCGGATGGGGCATGACGTCCACCACGCTGGAGGTCCGGACGTCATGGAAATGCAGGGCCGCGAACTTCTCCGGCCTGCCCGTCTTGTCCGCGATCATGGAGGGAACCAGCATCGATGTGTTGGTCGTGAAGATAGTCCTCTCCGGACAGAGCTCGTTGAACTGGTTGAATACCCGGGCTTTGACCGCCGGGTCCTCCGGCACGGACTCGCTGATGAAATCGGCGTCGCGGGCGGCAAGCACCGGATCCGAGGTGCCGGAGATGCGCGCCATGATCTCGCCGAGCTGCTCGGGGGCGATACGGCCTGTGGAGACAAACCACGACCCGAGCTTCTGCATGCGGCTGATGGATTTGTCCAGGATCTCCTGGGAAATATCGTACATGACCACAGTGTATCCGTGCATTGCACAGGTGAACCCGATCTGCTGGCCCATCGTCCCTGCACCGAGGATGAGAACGCGCCTGATGTCGGAAAGTTTCATGCCATTTCCTCCTTCAATAGTATGTGTGCATCCGCCTTCTGCGGTGATCCGGGCTTATGCCAGCGCGCCTCCGTCCACCACGAACGATGCTCCGGTTGTGAAAGGCGCGGCGTCAGAAACCAGATAGAGCACCGCCCCGGCCATCTCCATGGGCTTCGCATGCCGCCCCATGGGGATCATCTTGACCGCGTAATCGTAGATCATGTCGTTTTCCATGATGGCCTTGGAGAAATGGGTGTCCACCAGGCCGGGTAGCAGGGCGTTGACCCGGATGTTCTTGGTTGCGAGCTCTTTGGCGAAGGCCTGTGTCATGGAGATGAGGCCGGCCTTGGTGATGGAGTAGATCCCCTGGAACGGTGCGGGCTTAACGCCGTTGATAGAGGACACATTCACGATGGAGCCTCCGCCCGCCTCGATCATGAGCTTGGCCGCGTTCTGCACCAGGAAAAAAGGGCCCTTGAGATTCACGTCGAATGTCTTGTTCCATACCCCTTCGTCCGCGCCGAGCATCTCGCCGAAGTAGGGATTGGTGGCGGCGTTGTTGATGAGGATGTTGAGCGTGCCGTACTGCCGCCTGATCTTGCCGAAGAGCTCCTGGATCTGACCGAGATCGCCCACGTGGCAGGCCATCACCTCAGCCTTGCCTCCTCGGGAGGCGATCTTGCCGGCAACGCTTTGCAGGGCCTCCGCCTTTCTGCTCACCAGGATGCAGTGAGCCCCGTAATCGGCCAGAGTCACTGCGATGGCTTCCCCGATACCCCTGCTCGCTCCGGTCACCAGGGCGATTTTTCCATCAAGCCGGAAATCTACCTTCTCCATACATTCTCCTCCCGAATTCTCGGAAATTTCTGTTCGCTCCGCTCAAAGAGAAGACCTCTGCGCCGGGCGGATACTGATATTTCAACCCTTTCGTCTTCCTACAGGCCGCCGTTTTTGATGAAATTCAACGCGCTCTTCTCCAGGATATGAACGCCGAAGATGAGCACACTGAACCGCTCGTCCTTTGTCTGCCCGTGGTAAAACCGGTAGTAGATCTGCTGTGCGATGACCGCGAGACGGAAAATCCCGAAGCACAGGTAAAAATCGAAGTTGTCGACGGTGATGCCGGCGAGGGTTTCATACCTCCTCACCATCTCGGTGCGGGTCATGGCGCCGGGGAGTGTGGTTGGAAGCATCCGGGCCGCCTGTAATTCTTCCGGATCGTCGGCCTGGACCCAGTATCCGAGCGAGCTGCCCAGGTCCATGAGAGGGTCGCCGATGGTCGCCATCTCCCAATCGAGCACGCCGATGATCTCCTGCGGATTCTCGGGGTTCAGCACCAAGTTGTCGAACTTGTAGTCGTTGTGGATCACACCGGGCTTGGGAGAATCGGGCGGCATCTTCTCGAAAAGCCACTGCATGACGGTTTCGAAGTCCGGGGCGTCCGGAGTGCGCGCGGCCCGGTAGCGATCAGACCACCCTTCCACCTGCCGCTTCACATACCCTTCGGGCCTGCCGAACCCATCGAGACCGACGGCCTTGTAATCGATCGCATGAAGCTTGTACTGAACATCGAGGAGATTCTCGCACAGGGTGCGCATCTGCTTTGGAGTGAACTCGAGGCCCTTGGGCAGATTCTTCCTCAGGATGATGCCCGGGATGCGCTCCATCACATAGAAGGGGCAGCCCATCACCGACTCGTCCTCGGTGTAGAGCAGCGGCCTGGGACAGTAGGGATACACGCCCTTGAGCGCGCTCAAGATCCGGTACTCCCTTCCCATGTCGTGGGCGGTCTTGGCCTTCCTGCCGAACGGCGGTCTCCTCAGGACGAGCTCGGTGGCGCCTACGCGTATCAGATAGGTGAGGTTGGAAAAACCGCTCGGAAACTGCTCGACGATCATCTCACCCGAGAGCCCCGGTATGGAGCCTCTCAAAAACTCCCCCACCTTGCCGGTGTCGAGCTCTTCACCCTGCCTGATGTGCACTGCCTTATCGGAAAAATCCATGGCCCTCCTCCTCTTTCTTCTTCACCAGGATATATGAAAGGATGATATCCATAAGGGACGCCGCATACTGCTCGACCGTGACTCTGCGCCGTTCGTACTTCCATCTCTTGAGGTACCAGTCCTGGAGCATCGCCTTGATGAGAGCGGCGCTCAGCCGGGAGTTCACCTGCCTGAACGTACCTTCTCTCACGCCCGCCTCGATGATGTCGGCAAAGATCTGCTCGGTGAACAGCTCCGCCTCGATGGCCTTCTTGTGGGCTTCTCTGGGCAGGTTCTTGGTTTCCATGTAGGAGAAATAGAACCAGGGCTGAAGGACCTCACTCAGGTAGAGATGTACCTGTACAGCCGTTTTCAGCCTCTCCTGCGGATCATCGACGCCCTCGAGGTTTTCGGTCATCACCCTCAGAATCACGCTCCTGCCCTGCTGCTGGATCATATCCAGGAGCTCTTCCTTGCTTGAAATGTACGAATACAGAGCCCCCATGCTCAGACCCGCTTCGCTGCTCAGGTCCCGCAGGCTCATGGAGGCAAAGCCCTTGACGTTGCTGATGGCGAGCGCGGCATCCATGATCTTCACCAGATTCCTGACTGCAACTTTCTCTTTCTTGATCTTGATGCGGTCTCTGTTCTCGGCCAGCAGCTCCCGGGAGATGTCCTCCTTGGAAAGCTGGACCGATTTCCTGAATGTCTCGAATTTCAATGCCGCTCCCCTGTCTTCAGCGCACTTCCCGGCCTTCGTATTCCTTCAGGATCCGCCTTGCCAGCGACACTTTGTGCACCTCGTCGGCACCGTCGTAGATTCTTGCCGCCCGCTCGTGACGGTAAAAGAAGGGGATGATGATATCGTCGGTCATGCCGAGCCCCCCGTGGACCTGCAGGGCCTTGTCGATCACGCTCTGCATGACATTGGCGGTAAAGAACTTGATCATGGAGACATCCTGCCTGGCCGCCTTGTTCCCGTACTTCTCCATCTTCCAGGCCGTATTGAGAATCATGAGCCGTGCGGCCTGAATATTGGCGGCGCACTCGGAGATCCACGCCTGGATGATCTGCCTGGTGGCGAGGGTCCTGCCGTCCGGGGTGATGGCGCGTTTGGACGCCCGGGAGCACATGAGATCGAAGCAGCGGTTGCAGATGCCGATCCATCTCATGCAGTGGTGGATCCTGCCCGGGCCGAGGCGTTCCTGTGCGATGATGAACCCATTACCCTCGCCGCCCAGAAGGTTCTTCTGCGGCACGCGGCAGTTCTGGTAGAGGATCTCGCCGTGACCAGTGTAATCCGTGCCCGCCTCCCCCATGACCGGGATGTTCCTCACCTGGTTGAAGCCCGGCGTGCTGCAGGGCACGATGATCATGCTCGCCTGGAGGTAGGTGGGGGCATCGGGATTGGTGACCGCCATGACGATGGCGAACTCGGCGCCGTCGGAGGAGGACGTATACCACTTCTGGCCGTTGATGACATAATCGTCGCCGTCCTTGACCGCCGTAGTCGCCATCATGACCGGGTTGGAGCCGGGCATCTCCACCTCTGTCATGGAGAAGCAGCTCCTGATCTTTCCTTCGACCAGCGGCCTCAGGTATTTCTCCTTCTGCTCCGGTGTCCCGTGGAGGTGCAGGATTTCGATGTTGCCGGCGTCGGGTGCCTGGCACCCGAACACGTAGTGCCCGATGGGTGTCCTGCCGAGCGATTCCGATACGAAGGCATGCTCCACAAGGTTCAGTCCCATGCCGCCGTACTCCTTGGGATGGTTCGGCGCCCACAGCTCCATCTTCTTGACCATATTGCGCTTTTCCTCGAGGACGGGAAGCATCTCCCTGAAGCTTTTGTTGAGGAATTCCCTCTCCATGGGGATGAGCTCCCTGTCCACGAACTCGTCGATCATCTCCGTGATCGCCTTGATCTTGTCCTGAACCTCGAAATCCATATCCTTACCCTCCTTTTTGGGGTTTGTTCACCGGTAGCTCACGAGCGTGAGCCGGTCGGGGTGAAGATCGAGATGGGCGGAGCAGTTGAAGCACGCCAGGGTGATCCGCCTGCCGTTGTACATGAACTTGGTGTACGATGTATTGATCACCTGCCAGTTGAGCCGGATGGCCGCGTCCGGAGTCAGTGACAGCGCATACTGCACGGCCGCCGCGATGGGTCCTCCGGAGGTGAACGCAAAAACGGTCCTGCCCCTTCCCTGCTCCTCCATGATCCGATCGATGGAACCGGACACACGGGCAGAGAACTCCTTCCATGTCTCTACGCCGGGGCTGTCGGACCTGCCGGACACCCACCGGAGCATGGCGTCTTCAAAGACCCTCTTGAACGATTCCTTGCTCTTGTACATGAGCGGCAAATGTTCCGCAAGCCGGGGGTCGTCCGCCTGCATTCCGGGGAGCTGGGAGAGGACGATGGAGGAGGAATCGAACTCGTCGAGGCCGCTCGAGACATTGACCTCGGGAAGAACGTTTCCGCGTCTCTCATAGCATGCCCGAACCTCTTTCTCGGTATCCTTCTGTCGGGTCATTGTTCCGCAGTAGACGGCATCAGGCGTCACCCCGGCTTTACAGAGATGCTCTCCGAGAATGAATGCCTGCCGCCTGCCCATGGGAGAGAGCCTGTCATAATTTTCCGCACCGAACGATGCCTGCCCGTGACGGATGAGATACAATACGCTCATGAAAATACTATACCAAGCCGGGACCGGGCGAGTCAATAAAAAAGAACGAGCGTTCGATTTTTTTATTGCATAAGCAGGCCTGCTCGGATATAAAGATATGCAATGGATTTCAGGAGTGCGGAGAAGACCATGAAGATCCTCGTCTGCGTAAAGCAGGTATATGACAGCCCTGATACACTTGTATTCAACGAGTCGTCCGGTCGGGTGGAGTTCGGCTCTCACACCGTTTTCCGTATGAACCGTTATGACGAATATGCGGTCGAAGAAGCGCTGCGCATCCGCGAGCGAATCACGGGCGTTGCTGTCGATGCGGTCTCCGTCGGTCCCGACCGGGTCAGGAAAACCATCCGCCGCGCACTGGAGATGGGAGCGGATCACGGCATTCACATACGGACCGGCGGCGAAACAGATCTCGATCCCCTCGAACGTGCGCATCACATCGCCTCTCTGGCACGCGACAGGCGCTATGACCTCATCCTCACCGGCGTCATGGCGGAAGATGACATGCAGTCTCAGGTGGGAGGGCTTCTGGCCGGTATACTTGGATTTACGTGTGCGACCGGCATCATTTCCCTGGAGATGCACGGGAACCCCCGGGAGATTCTTCTCGAGCGGGAGATCGAGGGAGGCAGACGGGAATGTCTTACCCTCGGGTTTCCCTGCGTTCTCACCATTCAGTCCGGCATCAATACTCCCAGATATCCCTCGCTTTCGCACGTGCTCAGAGCGCGGTCGGAAGAGCTTGAGCTGATAGAGGCCCCTTCTCCGGCCCCATCGCCGCCTCTCCAGAGCGTCAAGCGCTTCCTTGTTCCGGAAGAGGGAGAAAAGGGGGAAATCATCACGGGCACGCCCGGCGAGAAGGCGGCGAGGCTCCTGAGCATTCTCCACGAGCATTCCCTGCTATAGGAGACCATAGTAACATGATCAAGACCCGGTGCTATGTCATAGCCCTGCATGACAACGGCAGAGTCGCCGAGGAGACGTATGAGACGGCGGCATTCGCCCGCAGGTACGTCTCTGCGGACCCCTGTGTGGTGGTGCTCTCGGGAGGCGGGGAGATCGAACCCCTCGCCGGGCGCCTGGCGGACAGGACCGGACTAACGGTCATCGGCCTTGCCGGGGATATCGTCCGGGAATACTGTGCAGAGGCATACACCGCTTCTCTCATCTCGTTCCTTCGGAAGAAGGGAAACGCGTTCGTCTGCATTCCCCACACCGCGCGGGGGATCGATTTCGCCCCTCAGCTCTCGGTGGGTATAGGGGCCTGCTGCATAACCGCCGTAGAAGGTGCCGGAGAAGGCACATTCATCCGATCGGTCTACAGCGGCAGATTCCGCAGCGAGGTGCGGCCGGAGATCCCCTCGGCCGTCCTGACCGTCATGCCGGGGGCGTTCAAGCCTGAAAAGGGCGCCATGCAGGGCCCGGGAAGCGTGAAGATTGTTCCGCTCAGGGCTTTTGAACTCTCAACGAAAACCCGGGGCACCCGCGAGGCCGTCCATGCAAACATGACACTGTCCAGGGCCGAGGTCGTCGTATCCGCCGGAAGGGGGCTTGGTTCCGCGGAGAACCTCAGGCTCGTGGAAATGCTCTCGGGAATATTCCCGAAGTCGGCAATCGGCGCGACTCGGGGTGTGTGCGACTTGGGCTGGCTGGATTACTCTCATCAGATTGGAACCACGGGCAATACCGTCGCTCCCCGGCTCTATCTGGCCTGCGGCATCTCAGGGGCCGTCCAGCATGTCTCCGGGATGAAGAATTCGCAGCTTATCGTTGCAATCAACACTGACCCCGATGCCTCGATCTTCCGCACAGCCCACTTCGGCATTGTGGAGGATCTGAAGGTGTTCATTCCCCTGCTGGTGGATATGTACCGGGAAAAACACGGAGACGGTGACGCATAAGAAGTGTATCATACTATTTCATGGGAGGTTTCTTGTGATCTATTCATATAACGGCAAAACACCGGTCATAGGCGAGGGAACATGGATAGCCCCCAATGCATACATCATCGGAGATGTGAGAATCGGCAGCCGGTGCTGGATCGGGCCGAGCGCGGTGATCAGAGGCGATTTCGGAGTCATATCCATCGGTGACGAGACTGCGGTGGAAGACGGGGTGGTGATTCACACTCCCTCTTCTGTGACCATCGGCCGTGCCGTCATCATCGGCCATCTGGCCCTGGTGCACGGGAGCAGGGTGGGGGATTGCTCGGTGATCGGGATGCATGCGACCCTGGGAGACAATTCCGTGGTGGGGAGCTGGGCGATCATTGCGGAGCACTCGCTGGTGAAGAAAAACCAGAACGTTCCGGACTACAAGCTCTACGCAGGCTCTCCCGCCGTGGAAAAGGGCGATGTGAGTGAGAGGTACCGCGAGATCATGGCCTTGGGCAAGCAGATGTATGTGGAGCTGGCCGAACGGTACCGGACCTCGCTCATTGCAGTGCAACCGCCCGACAGAGAGTGACCGGCGGCAGACAGCCGTCCATCGATTGAGATCACCGGCGGCTGTCAAGCCGTCCGGTGCATTGAATGGTTGGGCTGTTCAGCAATTTACTTGAATTGCTTCTGCATGCAATTTTAAGCCCAGTGCTTGTAAAACTTTTAAGATTGTGTCAAATCCTGGGCTTCTTTCACCAGAGAGAGCTTTGTAAAGACTTTCACGTGACAAACCAGCCTCACGGGCTACTTGGGCCATACCCTTGGCTCGTGCGATATCTCCCAGAGCTTTTGCAATAAAGGCTGCATCGCCATTTGCTTCTTCGAGACAAGCTTCAAGATAAGCTGCCATTTCCTCTGGCGTACGAAGATGCTCGGCGACGTCGTATTTAGTAGTAATAGTTTTAGCCATGATTAACTCCTATAAGTTTCTTGCCAAACGTAAGGCAATTTTAATATCTTTGGCCTGTGAATTCTTATCGCCACCTGCCAAAAGAAATATCACCTTCCGTCCTTGTTTCTTGTAATACACCCGATAGCCGGGTCCATAATCAATGCGCATCTCTGAAACACCTTCACCAACTGGCTTAACATCACCTGGGTTACCAGCAGATAATCTCTCAATTCGGACCAGAATACGAGCACGCGCATGGATATCTGTAATTCATCAATCCAGTTTGCAAAGATTTCAGTTTTGCGAATTTCTATCACAGTCATAATGTAGCCAGTTGGCTACAATTTGTCAATGGGTTTATGCGCTGTAGATGAAGCCCAACCAAATGATGTACCTCAGGCCGATCAGCGGGCTGTCTTCCGAATGAAGCATGAAAACACATCAGGCGGGAATCCGGCCTCATCTCCCTCAGATGCTTCCTACCTGATTTTCTCCAGCTCGTGGATGATCTCTTCGAGAGGCGGTCTCTTGTTGATGTTGTGAAGGGCGATATAGCGGATCTTGCCCTTTTTGTCGACGATGATGATCGTGCGGTCCGCCATGCCGTCCGATCTGAGCACCCCGTATTTGGCCGCTGCTTCTCCGTGGGGCCAGAAATCGGAGAGGACCGGGAACCACAGCCCCCCCATCTGCGAGGTCCACGCGTGCAGTGTCGGGATGTTGTCGGTGCTGATGCCCAGGATTACGGCGTTGTGCTTTCTGAACACGTCCTGAGCGATATTGTACCCGGGCCACTGATCTGAGCAGGCAGGGGTCCATGCTGCCGGAATGAAAGATACGACCACTGTGTTTTTCCCCCGATAGTCGGACAGGGACACCATCTTTCCCGACAGGGACTTCAGCGTGAAGTCCGGCGCCTGCTCCCCAACCCGCACCTTGAGCAGGCTGTCGGTCGCCTTGAGCGGCCCTGGATCGTAGATCAAGTCCTTCCTGGCCATCACCGTCGGGGCGACCGCCGCCCCCAGCAAAATAATCAACCCTCCCAGAAGAGCCGCCCTGAATGTCATTTTCATGGCTTTCCTCCTCATTTGATCCCCGATTCCTTCACGATCATGTCGAGAAACGCCTCTGCATCGGGAAAAGCACCCGATTTCGAGTACACTATTTCATGAATCGATCCCTCCCTGATCCGAAGCGCGAAGTAATGCGGGGTGTATATCCCGCTGATCGTGCTCAGTGCAACGGAATCCCTGTCATCGAACATGGGGAAGGGAGACGAGTATTTGTCTTTGAATATCCCCACCTCATAGCGCGAGTTCCCCACCCCGATGCCAATCATCTTCACTTTGTTCCTGATATCTTTTCTGCTGTCGAGAACGCGAAAGAGCTTGTTGGCGTCAGGGGCGTGCTTCTGGCAATGAGGGCAGTACATGCTGAAAATCTCTACGATGAGGATCTCTGCGTCGATCTGTCCGAGGGAAATCTTCTCTTCCTCATCATCAAGCCCGAGGTACTCCCGGTCTCCGGCGGCTTCAGGCGCGTATAGGGTGAGCGCATTCAACGCGCGCAGATGATCGTCCCGCGCCTCCAGAGTCGATGCCGCACTGAAAAGAACGAGAGCCGCCATTCCCATGCCCGCCATGATAGCAGGAATACGCATAATCCGGCTCCTAATGGTTCCGGCCCGTATTCCCCGGAGAGCACTGTCCTTCCCGAAGAATGCGGACCGGCGGATAGTTGAGAGGCCTTACCAGTTTTCACCCAGCAGCTCGAAGTAATCCCTCGGGTGAGCGCACGCGGCACAGGCCGCAGGGGCTTCCGTTCCCGTGTGCAGATACCCGCAGTTGCGGCATCTCCACACCACCTCGGCATCCCGCTTGAAAACGCGCCCCTGGTCGATGTTTGCCGCGAGGTCTCTGTAGCGTTTCTCGTGCTGTTTTTCAGCCACGCTGACAGCTTCCCATACCCGGGCGATGGCTTCGAACCCCTCTTCACGCGCCGTCTTGGCAAAACCCGGATACATCACGGTGTGCTCGTGATTCTCTCCTGCGGCGGCAGCCTTGAGATTCTCCAGGGTCGTGCCGATGACCCCGGCCGGGAAGCTCGCCTTGATTTCCACCTCTCCTCCTTCGAGGAACTTGAAGAACCGCTTTGCATGCTCTTTTTCCTGATTGGCCGTTTCTTCGAATATGTCCGCGATCTGGACATACCCTTCCTTGCGCGCCTGACTCGCAAAGTAGGTATAGCGGTTGCGAGCCTGGGCCTCCCCTGCAAACGACGCAAGGAGATTCTTTTCTGTCTGCGTCCCGGTCAGTTTTCCCATAAATCCCCCTTTCTATTTTCGTAGGATATTGTTTTTCCTGCTGTCATCTCGTATGACTTTTTCTGTATTCCCGCTGCGGCATCGGGGGCAGATTCCATAGAGATCCACGGAAAAGCCCTTCACCTCATACCCGGCAATCTTCTCCGCATCTCTCTTGATGGAGTCGATACCTGCATTCGCACTCGGGCGGATATCGTCGACCCGATTGCAGACAAGGCACCTGATGTGATGGTGATCGTCCGTTACGGCATCGAACCTTCGCTGTCCCGAGCCCATATCAAGGCGGCTGATGAGCCCTTGTGACGAGAGGACCTCCAGATTCCGGTATACCGTGCCCAAGCTGATATGCGGAAGGCGCCTTCTGACCTTCTCGTAGACATCCGAGGCGCTCGGATGCCCGCGGGTTCTGCCGATCTCCTCGAGTATCATGCGTCTCTGCTCTGTCATCCTGTGTTTTTTCAAAGACATTCCATTCCCGCCAGGCCGGAGAAAGCCTTCAACCCGGCGTTCCGACCTGGCTTTTACGGTTAATGATAATTATTACTGTCAGTCAACGACAAATCAAGACCTGCATTGGAAAAAATATATAACCACTCGCCATGCCTTTCAGGCTCTCTTCGGGTAAGCCTCTCGTCGCTTCCGATCAATCATTTGCGACCAAGACTCGTATGCGCGAAGTGTTCAGGCCGGATATCCTTCTGCCGGCCACCCGGCGGCGGTTCTCCGCATGTACCGGACAAAGCCGTGGGACAGGCAGAGGTCATATC
>ERZ1026805.1319-NODE-1319-length-13698-cov-4.786924_pt1 | contig 13698 bp, 6 predicted proteins | sample MGYA00520883_ERZ1026805 | MGnify/ENA primary metagenome ERZ1026805 (study PRJEB33270, sample SAMEA104284476) | anaerobic digester metagenome | biome: Anaerobic digester microbiome; feature: mesophilic sludge digester; material: Anaerobic digester biomass | place... | reverse complement strand
GGGTAGGGCACATACGTGCCCGAGCGGGGATCGGCCCAGCCTTGCATGATAGAGTAAAAGACCGGGGCGCCGGGATGGGCAAGCTGAAGGAGCACCGTGCCGCTGACGATCTCGGCGTCGCCCACGGCCAGGGCGCCGGCCAGCGTCGCCGGGGCCGTGGTGCCCAGGGTCGGCATGGCCAGGAAGCCGACGGGCACCCCTGCTTCGGCCAGCAGCAGGGCCCCCTCGATGCCCTCCTTGTCGTGGGCCAGGGGGGCAATGGTGCACAGCACCAGCGACAGCACCGGGCGACGGCGCAGCTCTTCGCGACTGCCGGCCACCACCGTGGCCATCTCGACGGCATAGCGCGCGGGGCCGGCGCCCATGAGCGCCTCGCTCTGCACGTGTTTCACCGTGTTGTTCCACGACGCGTCCAGCTCGTGGAGCGGCGCCGTTTTGCCACAGTCCTGGGCGCTCACCATGGGCCAGTAAAAGGCAATGGACGACAGGTAGTCGGCCACGCGGGCCATGCGGCCCACGTCCTCCTTGCACGAGGGCCGCTGCTGCCCTGTCTCCAGGTCCACGACCTCAACGCCGCAGCCGTCGGTGGTAAAGTAGGTCGCGCCATCCCCAAGGCAAAAGTCACAGGCAGGGTCGCGGGCCCCCACCTGGAAGGTGCGCGGCACCTGCGCCATGGCCCGCCGCACCAGGTCACGGGGAAAACGGACCACCTGCGTGTGGGCATCCACCCGGGCACCGTGGGCGTACAGGATGGACAGGGCTTGCTCCGATGGCAGATGGACGCCGGTCTCTTCCAGGAGGCGCAAAGTAGCCTCTTGCATGGCGTCCAACTGGGCCTCGGTGAGGAACTGCACGTGAAAGGCGGGCCGGATGGGTTCGATGGGCGGGCGGTCCTCGGACATGTTACACTTCTCCAATCTTTTGCAGCACTTTGAAGGGGTCAAAGGCATCACGCAGGCCATCGCCGATATAGTTGACCGAGATGATGGTCACAAATATCATCAGGCCGGGAAAAATGGCCAGCCAGGGATGTTTCAGCATGTGCTCGGGCGCGGTGCTCAACAGGTTGCCCCAGCTTGGCGTGGGGGGCTGGATGCCAAAGCCGAGGAAGGAGAGCCCTGCCTCCTCCATGATGGCGTATCCGACCTCCAGGGTCGATTCGACGATGATGGGGCCGATGGCGTTGGGCAGGATGTGGCGGATGACGATGCGCGGGCTGGAAACGCCCAGGCAGTGGGCCGCCGTGACAAACTCTTTTTCGCGGATGGTCAGGCAGGTGGCCCGCACCAGGCGCGCCGTCGTCATCCACGACAGGATGCCGATGACCAGGGCGATGGCCAGGACGTTGTTGCGCTCAAAGAAGGGCAGCCTGACCTCGCGGACGATGGCACTCAGCAGGATAAGGACCAGGAGGGAGGGCAGCGCCAAGGCGGCGTCGGTGATGCGCATCAGGACGTTGTCCACCTTGCCGCCCAGGTAGCCGGCGATGGCGCCCACGGGAACGCCGATGAGCAGCGTCACCAGCACTACCATGAACCCCACCGCCAACGAGATCCGCCCCCCATAGAGGACCCTCGTCAGCATGTCACGGCCCAGGGGATCGGTGCCAAAGGGATGCCGCCAGGACGGCGGCTCCAACCGGTGCGCCATGTCCGACGCCTCCGGGTCAAAGGGCGAGAGGGGCACCAGGAGTACGCTGGCGACGACCAGGAACAAGACGACGCTCCCGGCGATGGCACCCGGGTGGCGGCGAAAGCGGCGCCAGACCATGGTCCACATCGTCTCGGCGGGACGCATCCGGTCCCCGCCTATGGGCAGCGCGCGTGCATCAGTCATAGCGCACCCTGGGATCAAGGTAGGCATAGGCGATGTCGGCCAGCAGGTTGCAGAGCAGGGTGACGCCGGTGGCAATGATCAGGATGGCCAGCAGCAGCGGATAGTCGCGCTTCATGGCCGACTGGTAAAAGAGCCGGCCCATGCCCGGCCAGGAAAAGATGGTCTCCACGTACAGCGACCCGGCAAAGATCCACGGCAGGTCCAGGGCCAAGATGGTCACGAGGGGGATGGCCGCGTTCTTGAGGGCGTGGCGGAACATGACGGTCCGGTCGCGCAGGCCCTTGGCGCGGGCCGTGCGAATATAGTCCTGGTGGATCACGTCGAGCATGCTCGAACGCAAGAAGCGCGAGTACCAGGCCACCCAGCCCACCATGCCCATGGTCACGGGCAGGATGAGGTGCTTGATCCAGTCCCACAGGTTGAAACCGGCGCCCAGGGTGTGCATGCCGCCCGCCGGCAGGAGGGGCGCACCGGTAGCCGGATTCTTGAGCCAGGCGTAAAAGACCAGGATCAGGATCAAGCCCAGCCAGAACTCGGGGATGGCCTGGCCCATGAAGGACAGGGTGGTGACCAGGATGTCAAAGGCCGAGTACTGCTTGATGGCCGACAGGATGCCCAGGGGAACGGCAATGACGGCCACCACCAGGAGCGTCACGCTCATGAGATAGACGGTATTCGGCAGGCGGCCGGCGATCTCTTGCAGCACAGGCTGGCGGGTCTGGTAGGAAAAGCCAAAGTCGCCGCGCAGGATGCCGCGCCGCTCTCCCCGGCTTTCGGCCACCCCATCGCCGTCGGCATCGACCATCATCCAGTCGTTGCCCGCCAGCCAGATGAGATACTGCATGGCCAGGGGCCTGTCCAGCCCGAGCTGGCGCTTGAGCGTTTCCAGGCGCTCCGGGCGGACGTGGCGCGAGCGGCTGTGCCCGGCCAACGGCCCGCCCGGCGCCAGGTTTACCAGCGCAAAGAGCAGGACGCTCATGAGCAACAACATCGGGATGGTCTGCAGCAGCCGCCGTGCTACATAGCGCCCCAAGACTCCTCCAGATTCGCGGCTCTAGTCGAGGACGACCGGCCCTCGCATGCCTCGCCTATTCCACAAGAGTCCAATCCGCCACGTTCCAGGTCACCAGGTCGTTGACCGTCGACTGCACGCCCTGAAGGCGGGCAGAGTGGGCATCGGCGTTGACCGTGGAAAAGAGCAGGATCACCGGCAGTTCCTCCTCCAGGATCTGGGCCATCTGGCAGAACAGTTCCTGGCGGTACTCCTCGTCGAGGGTGTACGCCTCGTCCAGCAGCGCGTCAAAGTCAGCGTTGATCCAGCGCGTGATGTTCCAGCCCATGTCGGGCTCGGCGGCCGTCGAGTAGTACAGCTCCCAGAGAAAGTCGGTCGGATCCACGCCCGAGTAGCCGTCGTCCCACAGGTTGAGGTCATAGTCGCCCACCTGCTCCAGGCCGCCGCTCTCGTAGTCGGCCCACATGACGCTGCCCTCGACGACGCTCAGCCGGACGTCCATGCCGATCTGATTCAACATCTCGCCCATCAACTGCTGGGCAAGCTCCAGGGCTTCGCCATACTCCGCGTAGGTCATCAGCTCCAGGGACATCGGGTCGCCCTCGGCCGCGTGGAGACAGCCGTGGCACTCGCGCATCCCGTCTCCGTCCTCGTCGGTCCAACCCGCCTCTTCCAGCAGTGCGGCGGCCGCCTCGGGGTCGTGGGCCGGCCTGGGGACATCGCACAGGTAGGGTGGGCGGAAGAACTCGGTCCATACCGGCTGGCCGTAACCGCGAAAGATCTCCTGGGAGATGCCATCGACGTCGATGGCCAGGCGAATGGCCCGCCGGACGCGCACGTCGGCCAGGATGGGGTGAGGATCGGCCTCGGGATCGATAGAGCCCCGGGCGGCCTGGTTGGGGAAGAGGCGCATGACCCACCGGCTGGTGGCCGCCTGGCTCACCTGGACGTTGGGCGCGTCTTTCAGGTCGTCGAGCATGGGCTCGGTGGCCCACATGTAGACGTCGACGTCGCCCTGCATGAGCATCGTCTTGGCTACGGACGGGTCGGGCACGATGCGGACGATGACCTGGTCGATGCCGGGCTTGCCCGCCTCGTGATAGTTGGGGTTGCGGACAAAGGTCATGTGATCGCCCACCTGCCATTCCTCCAGCAGGTAGGGGCCGGTGCTCAGGGGCTGCCGCCCACAGTCCCAGGCCACAAAACCCTGCTCCGGGTCGCAGTAGTGGGCCGGCCAGATGACGAGCTGCTCGCCGCCAAACTGGGTCGCATAGCCGGGATAGACATAGTTGTAGTAGATGACCACGGTATTGTCGTCAAGAGCCTCGACGCTGTCGACATAGTCAATGCCGGGCACCCACAGGCCGGTCTCGGGGTCGACGATGGCCTCGTAGGTAAAGACGACGTCGGCGGCGGTCACCGGCGTGCCGTCGGACCAGCGCACGTCGTCCCGCAGCTTCCACGTGACTTCCATGGTCCACGTGTCTTCATCGATCACTACCCCGCCATTGTCCACGGTGGGCAATTCGGCTGCCAGCTCGAGCAGGACGTTGCCTTCGGGGTCCAGATCGGCCAGCCCGAGGAGGGTCAGCTCCATGACCAGGGCATCGTAGCCCGTATCCGCCACGGAGGCGTTAAAGCTCGGTGGATCCTCGGGGATGGCCACGACGATGCTCGTCCTGGCCGCGGGCTCGGGAGCAGCCGTGGCCTCGAGCGGCGGCGTTGTGGCCTGGGGGGGAAGCGTCGCCGGTGCCTGGGTCTCGACCGGCGGACTGGCCGGTTCTGGCGTGGCGCCGCACGTCGCCAGGACGACCAGCAGCACGACGCCGAGCAGACTCACCACAAATCGGTCCAGCGTTTTCATGTTCCTCCTCCTGATGGGCTCCTTTCAACAGGCCGGCGGGGATCAGGCGCCGGCCACCAGGCTTCGGGCCAGGGCAACGGCCGACACGGCGTCGTCGGCATAGCCGTCGGCCCCGATCTGGCTGCACCACGACTCGGTGACAGGGGCGCCGCCCACCATGACCTTGACGCGGTCGCGGAGGCCGGCCTCCTTGAGGGCCTCAATGATCTCGCCCTGGTGCAACATTGTCGTCGTCAGCAGCGCAGAGGCACCGACCAGGGTCGCCCCGGTCCTCGCGACGGCATCGACAAACGCCCGGGCCGGCTGGTCGATGCCAATGTCGGTGACCTCGAAACCGTTGGCGGTGAGCAGCGTGCCCACCAGGGTCTTGCCGATCTCGTGCAGGTCGCCCTCGACGGTGCCCAGGACGACGCGCCCCAGGATCTTGCGCCCCTGGGCGCCGGTCAGGGCCGGCTCCAGGACAGAGAGGGCGGCCTTCATGGCGTCGCCGCCGATGATCAGGTCGGGCAAGAAGTATTCGCCCGTGTCAAACAGCTCGCCAACGCGCTCGATGCCGGGCGTGAGCCCCTCGTCGATGCACCGCAAGGGGTCCAGGCCCTGTTCCAGGGCCTGCCGGGCCAGGGTTTCCGCCTCTTCGGGCTCGCCGTCGGCCACGGCCCGGGCCAGCCTATCAAGAATCTCCTCCGACATGGCACCCTCCTCGTGAGTTCTCCAACAACCAATTGGCGGGCAGGGCAGCGGGCTCCCGGCGGCCTCGTCTGCCCTGGCCGGTTGAACCCTTCTTATCCGCGCCGGGTCAAGGCGCCAGCTCCTGCTGTGCGGCATTCAGTATGTCGTGCAGCTCGGCCTGCACGTCGGCGGGCAGGGGCTCGGGCCGGTGCTCGGCGAGAAGCTGATCCAGGCGCGCCCGCGCCCGTTGGCGGATGCCGGGCAGCGGCGAGCCATCGAGCGGCGGCCGGGGATGGGTGAGGCCCGGGATCCAGACCTGGCGCAGGTGGCGCCGCGTGTGATCCTGGGACAGGTAGTGACCCCGCGGCCCCACGGCCTCGATGACCTCCACCGCCAGGCCGCCGGGCGACGTGTCGATGCCTTCCAGCATGACCCGATGGATGTGATAGATCTCGTCGTCGTACAGGATCTGCTCCGGGACCAGCAGCGTCGACGCTGCTGGTCCCGGAGCAGATCCTGTACGACGACGAGATCTATCACATCCATCGGGTCATGCTGGAAGGCATCGACACGTCGCCCGGCGGCCTGGCGGTGGAGGTCATCGAGGCCGTGGGGCCGCGGGGTCACTACCTGTCCCAGGATCACACGCGGCGCCACCTGCGCCAGGTCTGGATCCCGGGCCTCACCCATCCCCGGCCGCCGCTCGATGGCTCGCCGCTGCCCGGCATCCGCCAACGGGCGCGGGCGCGCCTGGATCAGCTTCTCGCCGAGCACCGGCCCGAGCCCCTGCCCGCCGACGTGCAGGCCGAGCTGCACGACATACTGAATGCCGCACAGCAGGAGCTGGCGCCTTGACCCGGCGCGGATAAGAAGGGTTCAACCGGCCAGGGCAGACGAGGCCGCCGGGAGCCCGCTGCCCTGCCCGCCAATTGGTTGTTGGAGAACTCACGAGGAGGGTGCCATGTCGGAGGAGATTCTTGATAGGCTGGCCCGGGCCGTGGCCGACGGCGAGCCCGAAGAGGCGGAAACCCTGGCCCGGCAGGCCCTGGAACAGGGCCTGGACCCCTTGCGGTGCATCGACGAGGGGCTCACGCCCGGCATCGAGCGCGTTGGCGAGCTGTTTGACACGGGCGAATACTTCTTGCCCGACCTGATCATCGGCGGCGACGCCATGAAGGCCGCCCTCTCTGTCCTGGAGCCGGCCCTGACCGGCGCCCAGGGGCGCAAGATCCTGGGGCGCGTCGTCCTGGGCACCGTCGAGGGCGACCTGCACGAGATCGGCAAGACCCTGGTGGGCACGCTGCTCACCGCCAACGGTTTCGAGGTCACCGACATTGGCATCGACCAGCCGGCCCGGGCGTTTGTCGATGCCGTCGCGAGGACCGGGGCGACCCTGGTCGGTGCCTCTGCGCTGCTGACGACGACAATGTTGCACCAGGGCGAGATCATTGAGGCCCTCAAGGAGGCCGGCCTCCTTGAGGGCCTCAATGATCTCGCCCTGGTGCAACATTGTCGTCGTCAGCAGCGCAGAGGCACCGACCAGGGTCGCCCCGGTCCTCGCGACGGCATCGACAAACGCCCGGGCCGGCTGGTCGATGCCAATGTCGGTGACCTCGAAACCGTTGGCGGTGAGCAGCGTGCCCACCAGGGTCTTGCCGATCTCGTGCAGGTCGCCCTCGACGGTGCCCAGGACGACGCGCCCCAGGATCTTGCGCCCCTGGGCGCCGGTCAGGGCCGGCTCCAGGACAGAGAGGGCGGCCTTCATGGCGTCGCCGCCGATGATCAGGTCGGGCAAGAAGTATTCGCCCGTGTCAAACAGCTCGCCAACGCGCTCGATGCCGGGCGTGAGCCCCTCGTCGATGCACCGCAAGGGGTCCAGGCCCTGTTCCAGGGCCTGCCGGGCCAGGGTTTCCGCCTCTTCGGGCTCGCCGTCGGCCACGGCCCGGGCCAGCCTATCAAGAATCTCCTCCGACATGGCACCCTCCTCGTGAGTTCTCCAACAACCAATTGGCGGGCAGGGCAGCGGGCTCCCGGCGGCCTCGTCTGCCCTGGCCGGTTGAACCCTTCTTATCCGCGCCGGGTCAAGGCGCCAGCTCCTGCTGTGCGGCATTCAGTATGTCGTGCAGCTCGGCCTGCACGTCGGCGGGCAGGGGCTCGGGCCGGTGCTCGGCGAGAAGCTGATCCAGGCGCGCCCGCGCCCGTTGGCGGATGCCGGGCAGCGGCGAGCCATCGAGCGGCGGCCGGGGATGGGTGAGGCCCGGGATCCAGACCTGGCGCAGGTGGCGCCGCGTGTGATCCTGGGACAGGTAGTGACCCCGCGGCCCCACGGCCTCGATGACCTCCACCGCCAGGCCGCCGGGCGACGTGTCGATGCCTTCCAGCATGACCCGATGGATGTGATAGATCTCGTCGTCGTACAGGATCTGCTCCGGGACCAGCAGCGTCGACGCTGCTGGTCCCGGAGCAGATCCTGTACGACGACGAGATCTATCACATCCATCGGGTCATGCTGGAAGGCATCGACACGTCGCCCGGCGGCCTGGCGGTGGAGGTCATCGAGGCCGTGGGGCCGCGGGGTCACTACCTGTCCCAGGATCACACGCGGCGCCACCTGCGCCAGGTCTGGATCCCGGGCCTCACCCATCCCCGGCCGCCGCTCGATGGCTCGCCGCTGCCCGGCATCCGCCAACGGGCGCGGGCGCGCCTGGATCAGCTTCTCGCCGAGCACCGGCCCGAGCCCCTGCCCGCCGACGTGCAGGCCGAGCTGCACGACATACTGAATGCCGCACAGCAGGAGCTGGCGCCTTGACCCGGCGCGGATAAGAAGGGTTCAACCGGCCAGGGCAGACGAGGCCGCCGGGAGCCCGCTGCCCTGCCCGCCAATTGGTTGTTGGAGAACTCACGAGGAGGGTGCCATGTCGGAGGAGATTCTTGATAGGCTGGCCCGGGCCGTGGCCGACGGCGAGCCCGAAGAGGCGGAAACCCTGGCCCGGCAGGCCCTGGAACAGGGCCTGGACCCCTTGCGGTGCATCGACGAGGGGCTCACGCCCGGCATCGAGCGCGTTGGCGAGCTGTTTGACACGGGCGAATACTTCTTGCCCGACCTGATCATCGGCGGCGACGCCATGAAGGCCGCCCTCTCTGTCCTGGAGCCGGCCCTGACCGGCGCCCAGGGGCGCAAGATCCTGGGGCGCGTCGTCCTGGGCACCGTCGAGGGCGACCTGCACGAGATCGGCAAGACCCTGGTGGGCACGCTGCTCACCGCCAACGGTTTCGAGGTCACCGACATTGGCATCGACCAGCCGGCCCGGGCGTTTGTCGATGCCGTCGCGAGGACCGGGGCGACCCTGGTCGGTGCCTCTGCGCTGCTGACGACGACAATGTTGCACCAGGGCGAGATCATTGAGGCCCTCAAGGAGGCCGGCCTCCGCGACCGCGTCAAGGTCATGGTGGGCGGCGCCCCTGTCACCGAGTCGTGGTGCAGCCAGATCGGGGCCGACGGCTATGCCGACGACGCCGTGTCGGCCGTTGCCCTGGCCCGAAGCCTGGTGGCCGGCGCCTGATCCCCGCCGGCCTGTTGAAAGGAGCCCATCAGGAGGAGGAACATGAAAACGCTGGACCGATTTGTGGTGAGTCTGCTCGGCGTCGTGCTGCTGGTCGTCCTGGCGACGTGCGGCGCCACGCCAGAACCGGCCAGTCCGCCGGTCGAGACCCAGGCACCGGCGACGCTTCCCCCCCAGGCCACAACGCCGCCGCTCGAGGCCACGGCTGCTCCCGAGCCCGCGGCCAGGACGAGCATCGTCGTGGCCATCCCCGAGGATCCACCGAGCTTTAACGCCTCCGTGGCGGATACGGGCTACGATGCCCTGGTCATGGAGCTGACCCTCCTCGGGCTGGCCGATCTGGACCCCGAAGGCAACGTCCTGCTCGAGCTGGCAGCCGAATTGCCCACCGTGGACAATGGCGGGGTAGTGATCGATGAAGACACGTGGACCATGGAAGTCACGTGGAAGCTGCGGGACGACGTGCGCTGGTCCGACGGCACGCCGGTGACCGCCGCCGACGTCGTCTTTACCTACGAGGCCATCGTCGACCCCGAGACCGGCCTGTGGGTGCCCGGCATTGACTATGTCGACAGCGTCGAGGCTCTTGACGACAATACCGTGGTCATCTACTACAACTATGTCTATCCCGGCTATGCGACCCAGTTTGGCGGCGAGCAGCTCGTCATCTGGCCGGCCCACTACTGCGACCCGGAGCAGGGTTTTGTGGCCTGGGACTGTGGGCGGCAGCCCCTGAGCACCGGCCCCTACCTGCTGGAGGAATGGCAGGTGGGCGATCACATGACCTTTGTCCGCAACCCCAACTATCACGAGGCGGGCAAGCCCGGCATCGACCAGGTCATCGTCCGCATCGTGCCCGACCCGTCCGTAGCCAAGACGATGCTCATGCAGGGCGACGTCGACGTCTACATGTGGGCCACCGAGCCCATGCTCGACGACCTGAAAGACGCGCCCAACGTCCAGGTGAGCCAGGCGGCCACCAGCCGGTGGGTCATGCGCCTCTTCCCCAACCAGGCCGCCCGGGGCTCTATCGATCCCGAGGCCGATCCTCACCCCATCCTGGCCGACGTGCGCGTCCGGCGGGCCATTCGCCTGGCCATCGACGTCGATGGCATCTCCCAGGAGATCTTTCGCGGTTACGGCCAGCCGGTATGGACCGAGTTCTTCCGCCCACCCTACCTGTGCGATGTCCCCAGGCCGGCCCACGACCCCGAGGCGGCCGCCGCACTGCTGGAAGAGGCGGGTTGGACCGACGAGGACGGAGACGGGATGCGCGAGTGCCACGGCTGTCTCCACGCGGCCGAGGGCGACCCGATGTCCCTGGAGCTGATGACCTACGCGGAGTATGGCGAAGCCCTGGAGCTTGCCCAGCAGTTGATGGGCGAGATGTTGAATCAGATCGGCATGGACGTCCGGCTGAGCGTCGTCGAGGGCAGCGTCATGTGGGCCGACTACGAGAGCGGCGGCCTGGAGCAGGTGGGCGACTATGACCTCAACCTGTGGGACGACGGCTACTCGGGCGTGGATCCGACCGACTTTCTCTGGGAGCTGTACTACTCGACGGCCGCCGAGCCCGACATGGGCTGGAACATCACGCGCTGGATCAACGCTGACTTTGACGCGCTGCTGGACGAGGCGTACACCCTCGACGAGGAGTACCGCCAGGAACTGTTCTGCCAGATGGCCCAGATCCTGGAGGAGGAACTGCCGGTGATCCTGCTCTTTTCCACGGTCAACGCCGATGCCCACTCTGCCCGCCTTCAGGGCGTGCAGTCGACGGTCAACGACCTGGTGACCTGGAACGTGGCGGATTGGACTCTTGTGGAATAGGCGAGGCATGCGAGGGCCGGTCGTCCTCGACTAGAGCCGCGAATCTGGAGGAGTCTTGGGGCGCTATGTAGCACGGCGGCTGCTGCAGACCATCCCGATGTTGTTGCTCATGAGCGTCCTGCTCTTTGCGCTGGTAAACCTGGCGCCGGGCGGGCCGTTGGCCGGGCACAGCCGCTCGCGCCACGTCCGCCCGGAGCGCCTGGAAACGCTCAAGCGCCAGCTCGGGCTGGACAGGCCCCTGGCCATGCAGTATCTCATCTGGCTGGCGGGCAACGACTGGATGATGGTCGATGCCGACGGCGATGGGGTGGCCGAAAGCCGGGGAGAGCGGCGCGGCATCCTGCGCGGCGACTTTGGCTTTTCCTACCAGACCCGCCAGCCTGTGCTGCAAGAGATCGCCGGCCGCCTGCCGAATACCGTCTATCTCATGAGCGTGACGCTCCTGGTGGTGGCCGTCATTGCCGTTCCCCTGGGCATCCTGTCGGCCATCAAGCAGTACTCGGCCTTTGACATCCTGGTCACCACCCTGTCCTTCATGGGCCAGGCCATCCCCGAGTTCTGGCTGGGCTTGATCCTGATCCTGGTCTTTTACGCCTGGCTCAAGAATCCGGCTACCGGTGCGCCCCTCCTGCCGGCGGGCGGCATGCACACCCTGGGCGCCGGTTTCAACCTGTGGGACTGGATCAAGCACCTCATCCTGCCCGTGACCATGGGCATGGTGGGCTGGGTGGCCTGGTACTCGCGCTTCTTGCGTTCGAGCATGCTCGACGTGATCCACCAGGACTATATTCGCACGGCCCGCGCCAAGGGCCTGCGCGACCGGACCGTCATGTTCCGCCACGCCCTCAAGAACGCGGCCATCCCCCTCGTGACCATCTTGGCCCTGGACCTGCCGTGGATCTTTGCCGGGTCGCTGTACGTGGAGACCATCTTTTCCTGGCCGGGCATGGGCCGGCTCTTTTACCAGTCGGCCATGAAGCGCGACTATCCGCTGCTGCTGGCCATCCTGATCATTGCCACCGGCGTCACCCTGCTCTGCAACCTGCTGGCCGACATCGCCTATGCCTACCTTGATCCCAGGGTGCGCTATGACTGATGCACGCGCGCTGCCCATAGGCGGGGACCGGATGCGTCCCGCCGAGACGATGTGGACCATGGTCTGGCGCCGCTTTCGCCGCCACCCGGGTGCCATCGCCGGGAGCGTCGTCTTGTTCCTGGTCGTCGCCAGCGTACTCCTGGTGCCCCTCTCGCCCTTTGACCCGGAGGCGTCGGACATGGCGCACCGGTTGGAGCCGCCGTCCTGGCGGCATCCCTTTGGCACCGATCCCCTGGGCCGTGACATGCTGACGAGGGTCCTCTATGGGGGGCGGATCTCGTTGGCGGTGGGGTTCATGGTAGTGCTGGTGACGCTGCTCATCGGCGTTCCCGTGGGCGCCATCGCCGGCTACCTGGGCGGCAAGGTGGACAACGTCCTGATGCGCATCACCGACGCCGCCTTGGCGCTGCCCTCCCTCCTGGTCCTTATCCTGCTGAGTGCCATCGTCCGCGAGGTCAGGCTGCCCTTCTTTGAGCGCAACAACGTCCTGGCCATCGCCCTGGTCATCGGCATCCTGTCGTGGATGACGACGGCGCGCCTGGTGCGGGCCACCTGCCTGACCATCCGCGAAAAAGAGTTTGTCACGGCGGCCCACTGCCTGGGCGTTTCCAGCCCGCGCATCGTCATCCGCCACATCCTGCCCAACGCCATCGGCCCCATCATCGTCGAATCGACCCTGGAGGTCGGATACGCCATCATGGAGGAGGCAGGGCTCTCCTTCCTCGGCTTTGGCATCCAGCCCCCCACGCCAAGCTGGGGCAACCTGTTGAGCACCGCGCCCGAGCACATGCTGAAACATCCCTGGCTGGCCATTTTTCCCGGCCTGATGATATTTGTGACCATCATCTCGGTCAACTATATCGGCGATGGCCTGCGTGATGCCTTTGACCCCTTCAAAGTGCTGCAAAAGATTGGAGAAGTGTAACATGTCCGAGGACCGCCCGCCCATCGAACCCATCCGGCCCGCCTTTCACGTGCAGTTCCTCACCGAGGCCCAGTTGGACGCCATGCAAGAGGCTACTTTGCGCCTCCTGGAAGAGACCGGCGTCCATCTGCCATCGGAGCAAGCCCTGTCCATCCTGTACGCCCACGGTGCCCGGGTGGATGCCCACACGCAGGTGGTCCGTTTTCCCCGTGACCTGGTGCGGCGGGCCATGGCGCAGGTGCCGCGCACCTTCCAGGTGGGGGCCCGCGACCCTGCCTGTGACTTTTGCCTTGGGGATGGCGCGACCTACTTTACCACCGACGGCTGCGGCGTTGAGGTCGTGGACCTGGAGACAGGGCAGCAGCGGCCCTCGTGCAAGGAGGACGTGGGCCGCATGGCCCGCGTGGCCGACTACCTGTCGTCCATTGCCTTTTACTGGCCCATGGTGAGCGCCCAGGACTGTGGCAAAACGGCGCCGCTCCACGAGCTGGACGCGTCGTGGAACAACACGGTGAAACACGTGCAGAGCGAGGCGCTCATGGGCGCCGGCCCCGCGCGCTATGCCGTCGAGATGGCCACGGTGGTGGCCGGCAGTCGCGAAGAGCTGCGCCGTCGCCCGGTGCTGTCGCTGGTGCTGTGCACCATTGCCCCCCTGGCCCACGACAAGGAGGGCATCGAGGGGGCCCTGCTGCTGGCCGAAGCAGGGGTGCCCGTCGGCTTCCTGGCCATGCCGACCCTGGGCACCACGGCCCCGGCGACGCTGGCCGGCGCCCTGGCCGTGGGCGACGCCGAGATCGTCAGCGGCACGGTGCTCCTTCAGCTTGCCCATCCCGGCGCCCCGGTCTTTTACTCTATCATGCAAGGCTGGGCCGATCCCCGCTCGGGCACGTATGTGCCCTACCC
>ERZ1026805.1316-NODE-1316-length-13745-cov-7.700877_pt1 | contig 13745 bp, 11 predicted proteins | sample MGYA00520883_ERZ1026805 | MGnify/ENA primary metagenome ERZ1026805 (study PRJEB33270, sample SAMEA104284476) | anaerobic digester metagenome | biome: Anaerobic digester microbiome; feature: mesophilic sludge digester; material: Anaerobic digester biomass... | reverse complement strand
CTTGTTTCCCCAGGTTCATTGTTTCAATCCACGCGCCCCGCGCGGGACGCGACCCGAGCGACTCGAGCTCCCTTCTGGCCTCCCCGTAGTTTCAATCCACGCGCCCCGCGCGGGACGCGACGCAAAAACCTGGACACGATAGGGCGATCTTGAGGCGTTTCAATCCACGCGCCCCGCGCGGGACGCGACCGGGCAACCACAGTGGAGGCCTGAACATGATCCAAGTTTCAATCCACGCGCCCCGCGCGGGACGCGACCCGCCCGGGTCGCAAAGGAGGAGAGGGACAGATGTTTCAATCCACGCGCCCCGCGCGGGACGCGACCGTTTTGGTAAATTTTAAACCCTGTCTCGTTATTCGTTTCAATCCACGCGCCCCGCGCGGGACGCGACATGCCATGAGTCTCTCCGTCCAACCGAAAAATACGTTTCAATCCACGCGCCCCGCGCGGGACGCGACTTGTCCGGACCTACGGCTCCCCGGCCATGCTCGACGTTTCAATCCACGCGCCCCGCGCGGGACGCGACATAGGATTTGGTCGGGTCGTTCTTGGCCTGTTCGTGTTTCAATCCACGCGCCCCGCGCGGGACGCGACATCCGCGTCAACGATCAACCGACACTCGACGCGGCGTTTCAATCCACGCGCCCCGCGCGGGACGCGACCTAATCGGCTAGTTCGAGGGCGTATTTGGCATCTGTTTCAATCCACGCGCCCCGCGCGGGACGCGACTTCATTCGGCGGCGCTCATATTGCCGGAGGGGGGTTTCAATCCACGCGCCCCGCGCGGGACGCGACTCGCGCTATCAGGGTGTGAGCAGTGGACAGCCTGTTTCAATCCACGCGCCCCGCGCGGGACGCGACCCGAGGCTGTCGGGGCGAAGCAGTAAAGGGGGACAGTTTCAATCCACGCGCCCCGCGCGGGACGCGACATGTCGTGTTTCATGCTTAATATAATAATCATTTTGTTTCAATCCACGCGCCCCGCGCGGGACGCGACCCAAATATCAAGGCGACGAGACAATCGCCAAGGTGTTTCAATCCACGCGCCCCGCGCGGGACGCGACCCGAAAATAATCCAAGGAGGAAATCATGCGGAGAGTTTCAATCCACGCGCCCCGCGCGGGACGCGACCGGACAATTCTACCGACCGACTCACCGAGAACATAGTTTCAATCCACGCGCCCCGCGCGGGACGCGACGGACGTCATACGCCCTCAGTTACCGCGTGCAAAGTTTCAATCCACGCGCCCCGCGCGGGACGCGACCGCGGTCGCGATCGCCGCGGCCGAAGAAACGCTCCGGTTTCAATCCACGCGCCCCGCGCGGGACGCGACGCCGAGCGGTATTGGGCGAGCCTCAACCCTGACGTTTCAATCCACGCGCCCCGCGCGGGACGCGACCCGCCAACATGGGCCGCCGAAGCCTGGGCCTGCATGTTTCAATCCACGCGCCCCGCGCGGGACGCGACTCGGTATCGCCGCCGTGCTCGTTTTTCAACTCGGTTTCAATCCACGCGCCCCGCGCGGGACGCGACTTGTCTGGCCGATAACTCACCCTCAGGCCGGGTGGGTTTCAATCCACGCGCCCCGCGCGGGACGCGACGAGCGGCGGGCCTTTTTATTTTTAGGAGATAACTTGTTTCAATCCACGCGCCCCGCGCGGGACGCGACACTAAACAATGTAAGTATATTAAAAATATTGCGTTAGAGCAGTATTTGCGCGTATCGAGTCAAAATATAAAGTATGTTTTGTCATTTTTTAAAAAAATAATAACATCGTGATGAAAACAAACGAGATAGACCTAGCGCGAAGCATATCTGATGAAAATGGACAATACGGATTCGCGGAGGGTATTCTAAACCAAAAGCGTATCATTTTTTAAATCCAGGCTAGGTTTTGCACCGAAGTGTTCGATACGCCGTTGCCAATTGCTCCCAAGAAAATAGAAGCGAAGGCTGTCCTCATCAAAATTGATGATATCAAGGAGACGAATTTTCATCTCCGCCCATTGGGCCGGATCGACATCACATTCAAAAACCGAGTGCTGAACGCGTTGGCCGCGATCAACGCAAGCCTTGGCGACACGCCTTAACCTTGATCGTCCCTCTTTATTGACGGTCGATACATCATAACTTACCAGAACCATCATTGCAGTACTTCCCTTCTCTATTTCCAAATAAAAGGCGGATACCCGTCCAGGTCATCTCGCAAATGCCGGGAAAGCAGGAGCGCTTGGACAAATGGAATCTGTCCTATGAGAATCGATTCATTTAAAAAGCGGTGTTGTATCGACTCTTGCTTACGCTTTTGCCAAGCCGTGATGACAGTTTTCCGCGTGTCTTCGTCCATTTCGACGGCTCCCGTTTCTGTTTTATTAAAACCTTCCGTCGTTATTTGACGGAGGTTGATCAATGATAAAGCCAAACGATCCGCCAGGAACGGACGGAGTTCCTCCATCAAGTCTAAGGCAAGGCTGACGCGTCCCGGACGATCCCGATGTAAAAAACCGGCTTGAGGGTCTAATCCCACCGCTTCCAATGCTCCGGTGCAATCATGAACCAGGAGAGTATAAGAGAATGATAATAAAGCGTTCATGTTGTCCAGGGGAGGACGGCGATTACGATAATGAAAAAAGAAATTCTCTTTTTGGTTTGTAATGAGGTCGTCGAAAACGCTGAAATAAGTCCTGCTCGCGTCACCTTCAAGGCCGCGGAGTTGGTCTAAAGTCTCCGCTTTGCGCAAAAGAGAGGCTTGTTTTGCGAGAATTGCGACGGCTTCGGATATTCTGTTTATTGGAATCGTATCAGAATGATCGCGAAGAGCCCGTTGAAGAATCGTTCGCGAGTTGATCGTTTTGCCTATAACTGCTGATCGCGCAATATGAAGACATGCTGCGGGATTATCCGCTCGCCGGTATTGTTCACGGCGCAAGAGAATATTGCCCGAAACCTTTCCCAAAACACGCGCCAGAAAACGGCCGTTGGCGGTAAGAAAACTCACGGCCACGTGGTTTTCTCCGCAGTGTCCAAGGAGGAAAGGACTGCAAAGCACGTTACCAAAACAGATAATACCTCCCAGGTTGTGGATCGGAATGCGAAATCTTTCTTCGCCTTCAACCGATGCGACGACGCATTCGCCATCCTTGTTCAGGTACGCCCCTTGTGTTGTCACAAAGAGTGTGTTAAGAAGTTTTTTCATTCGTTTTCCAGCTCCAGGTCCAGATAACTTTTAACAGCGTTTCGTTTTTGGGGCAATCGGGGAAGGCAGTGCTCGATTAAGGAACATGACATACATTTTGTCTCGTACAATGCGGGAGGTGTTCGTCGGCTTGTCAAAAGGGAACGAAGTTCCATAACCTTCTTTTCAAACGTGTTCCTTAACATGGAATCAATGACGACGATTTCGCGTTTCCTGGTTTGTCCATAAAACAGAGCACCCTCGGGGATTTCAATGCTCAACATCTCTTCCAGACAGACGACTTGTGCGCATAATTGAATACGATCGCAGTCGTTGGCTTTACAGCGCCCATGTTTGAATTCAACCGGATACGGTCGTCGAGCTCCAGACTCATCCAAATGAAACTCGATGAGATCAGCTTTCCCTGTTAAACCGAAGCGCCTTGAACTGATAGGAACTCCATATGCCCGACGAATATCGCGGCGATTCTCGAGACCCGCCTTATGTACTTTTTTATGAAGGTATTCGCCTTCGACGGTAAGGCGGTTTTCCTCCCAGATTTGTTCAATATGAATGAGTCCGCATTGTCTTGGGCAGAAAAGAAAATGTTGTAACGCGGAGATCGGAATAAAATTATCTTCTTGGATCGCGGAGTCTGTTTCCGTTTGGTTATCCTTTCTTTCGAGCTTCTGACGATCAGGTCTTTCCATGATCGTAACAAAATCAGATCAAACCGCGAAAACCGGTCTGTAATATCACCCGGCGCCAATCCGGCCATCGGGAATCCAATGGCTTACTAATAAGGCTGTTTTTATTGAATCTCTAATTCATGCCAATTCTAATAACTCTATGCCTTGAGGAAGCTTAGCCCGATCAACGGTCACATTATAATCCGTGAAGGAACGAGGCGGCTTTTCTTTGTCACCGGCGCGTTCGACTTTGACGAGTTCAAATAGCTTGCCGGAGGGCGCATTGCCCAGGGCGGTTGCGTGTTTAAAAACAATTAGCTTCTGGGTAGTCATCAGTCCTCTGGCTGCGCTGCGATCGTGCTCGAACATGTTTTTCAACGCATCCCAGAATAATTCCAAGTCGGTTTGACTGAATCCGGTTTGGGCGGCGAGATGGGCGGAAACGAATCCATGTGACACATACAATCCGTAAGGGATCGTGTTTTTTCGACCCATCGTCCGGTTGTCTCCGCTTTGTTTTTCCGCTTCTTCCTCAGTTGCGACGGCCATCCTCGTGATGGAGTGTTCTAATGATACGACCGGATCAATCGACCGTCCGAAAGTCATCTGGACCGGTCCGCGGACTTGACCGGCGTTGGCACCCGTAGACATCACAGCGCCAAAAGCACGAATATCATAGTATTGACGACACATCTCGGAGCGGGCACGGTCGACTTCCTTCCCCTGGCCGACTCCCTCCTCGTTTCTCTTCTTCCCATCCTTCTCGTCAGCGGGCCGTTTTGTTAGATCAATCCCCAAATTCTCATAAGCGGAATCAATCAGTCTATTCAAGACCGCCTTTTCTTTCACGAAAATCTCATGCCCCTTCAGCATCACGTAATTTCTGACTTTTCGTTTCAAGCATACGTCCGTTACGAGTCCGCATCCGGTTTCGGCGTCGAGCCGAGGCAGATTTCCGGCGTCAGGATCTCCGTTTGGGTTTCCGTCGCGTACGTCGAAAATCAATACAAACTCATGCCGGTTCTTAATGGGTTCACTCATGTTCAATCCTCCTTTTCCGGATTATGATTTTTCTTCGAATAGAAATCTTGCATTTGGTGGTAATAGCCGATGGCGAACCGGCCTTGATCCGCCATGCATAGGTGAGCGGGAAAATCGACGATTTCGGACACGATTTCGCCGAGCAGTTTGTCAAAATAAATCCTTCGCCCGACATTTTCGAGTTTAGAGAGATGATGATTCTTGAGCCGCATCAAGTTGCCGAAAACAGTAACCGGCGTGCTGGACGCGGCGCCGTAGAAGCGATCACGGATCGTGGCGTTGATGCCGGGAACCGCTTCAGATTGGATTTTCTCCAGCGCCGCGAACAATCGACCCAGCCGATAACCGATGTTTGGATTGGCGGTGTCGAGACTCACTTTAAGTTCCTCCTTGTGCGTAGGATTATTAAATCGAAAGGCGCGATTAAGACATGCCTTGATGATGGCGGCTCGAGGGTAAGTCATTTCTCGTTCAATCCTTGCGCGGCGGACCGCAGCCTGTAGAAGCGTTTGAGGATAGGGTAGACCTTCCAAGACGGAACGCATCATGTCGCCGCCGAGGTTTGGAGCTATGTTTTTCGCCTCTCCAAGTGCGGCCGTGGACACAAGCAGCCGAAACAAAGATAAAGTATCTTTATCGCGCGGGCCATGAACGACCTTCGTATCCTCGAAATGACGGCAAATTTTTTCCGCCATGCCGGCTATCGTGTCAACGATCCAAAAACGTATCGAGATACGAGAAGCATTCGGCGCAAGGCCGAGCGTATAAAACCGTGTGTTTGAATCATCAGAGGAATAAGCCCCTGTTCGGACGGCCTTGAACAATGCCTCTACGGCCCTGACATTGCGATCGGGATCATCTTTGGGGGGTTCGTTGAAGAAGCTCGGCATGAGTTCTTCCATGGGATCGGCTTTTTGCGACCAGAAGACGGTCGATGCATCGCCGACTTGGATTCTTTGTTTTGATGTTTTATCGAGCAGATGATTTAACGCGGTGGTATAGGAAAAAGCGGCCGTTTTCCCTACAGGAGCGTTTGCTCCTTGTTTTTTATTGAAAGAACGGAATGCGTCCAAATTAAATGATACGATATTCGCACCGCTTTTTTGAGCGCCCCAAACGCCCTTGATCGCGGCGTGCACTTGTTCTGTTTCGTCCCGCTCTCCAGTCACCATGCAAATGCTTTCTCGCCGCGTGGAGAGAGTTTTCGTAATTGCCTCTCGAATGGCCGGCTGTTCAAGAATGAGCCCGATTTGTCCCACAATCCGGAAGGAAAGATAGGCGCCGGTTTTTCTCATCTCCTCAAGGCGGTCGCCGAAAGCTTCCAATAACGTCGATTTTTCAGGATTGGCTAGAAATTTTTGGACGGCAAGCAACGCGGGATCATGGGGAAGTTTCAAGTCATCAAGGCGTTTTCTGAACGCAAGGTGCTGATTAGCAACGCGGGCGGGTTTTCCTTTGCATACAATCCCGAGCGCGTATTCGGGATTATCCCATAGCAAATTTGCGCTTATGTCCACTGTTCGCTTGACGGATTGAGGCACTAAAAATTTTTTTGCCTGTCGTTCCTTGCCCATTCCTTCATACGTGTCGGTAAGATTAACGGGAATTCCATCAGCGTTAAGAACTAAGACGTACGGAATCTCTTTCATCTCAAAACCGGCACGGGGAAGATCAGGTTTCCGGTCATAATATTCCTTGAGCGCTTGAAGAATCATCCGCGCACCTCTACTTGATTTCGGTCAATGTTGATGATTCCTTTGACGATTTTTGCTTGAAAGAAAAGCGGTTTGGGATCATCCGCATTCGAAAAATCCATATCGTAAAGCATCCAGCCGAGATCCTTGGTCAAATCAATCGGAATTGAAGGTTCTTCTAGATGATCGACAAGCCGAAACGATGCCGAAAACTCGCGGCAACCCAAATAAGGTTGATTGAAACACTGTCCTTTTTTCGCCCGACGCTCAAACATTGCCGCATATTTTGCCGGTGTTTCATTCCCCCTGTCATCGGAGACATCCGTGCTTTCGCTAAGATAGGAAGGAACGGGATTTCGAGGGGATTCGCGTTTCTCTGTCGGCAAGAAATCGAACTCCGCATGTAGCCTGTATTTCACGTCGCGCAAGAACAATCCAGCCCGTTGCTGTCGATCATCCTCGATGAAAACGCCTCCGCTCCGCGGCGACGCGACTTTCCCCACTTCATTCCGGCGGAGGGATATCCAGCGGATCGGGGCGAGGACTTCAATTTGCTTCATTTCCCAACGAATGGCCGGTTTCCAAAGGATGGCTTCGAAAATCGCCCTTGCGGCAGAGGGAGTAATAACATCATAACTGACGCGTTCCACTTTCATTTCAGGTCTCGTGAAACACGCATAGGGTCCGCTCACTTCCAGGCAGAATCCTTTCATATCGCTCCTTTCCGTCAGATCATTAGATCCTCAATCGGCAATTGTTCGGCAAATACGGCTAAACCGGTTTTTTCATCATAGATCTTTAATCCACATTGGATCAGAATCCCCGGCTCGATTTCCTCCATCCGTCCATCGGATTGCATAGCTTCTGCGACCTGGACAGGAATATTCACAGTGAATCTTTGAAGCGCCCGTGTGATCTCCCGGCACGGCCCGGCGTAGCGCAAGCGGTTTATATAATGGTTGCTATCTCCATATCGAACGATCACCGGCCGTTGGGCTTGATCATCTATAAGCTTAAATTGTTCGGCCGCGGTCCTGAACTGAACGAAGAGATTTGGATTTACATCCTTTGTCAATAATTCTCGAAAATCGCTGCCGGCATCATTGATTCGAGAATAAAAAAGCCGAAAGTAGCGAAAAACCGCGCCCGGCTGGTCGGGATTTTTCATATCCTCGAACATTTCGCATGTTGTGTCCTCACCCTTGCGCAGTAAACCTCTGGGCGCCGGCCTGGGAGCCATAAAAACTTGGACTTCGCCGAGTTTTCCCGATTTGTTTAGAACGCCTTCCCGGTTGCAGCGGCCGGCTGCTTGAGCGATGGAATCCAACCCGGCTAAAGCGCGATAGACTACCGGAAAATCAATGTCGACTCCTGCTTCAACAAGCTGGGTGCTGATGACCCGAGTCGGCAAGTTTTTCTGAAGCCGCAGGCGAATCGACTGAATTATGGCCGATCGGTGTGCTCCACACATCAAAGCCGATAAATGGTACGTCCCCTCCGGCATCAATTTAAAAAGGTCATAACAATCACGGCGGGTATTCACGATACAGAGAACTTGCTCGTGTTGTTGTAATCGTTCCGCAAGCGACACCCAATCCTTAGGTCGAATTGTCGATTCCGGAAAAACGATTTTTGTCCGTTTCAATCGGTCATAGAGGTTCATTTCCGGCGGGATGATTTCCAAGGCCGGCTCGAGATTCGGCAAAAGGGGTTGAGTGGCCGTAGCCAAAACCAAGCTGACTCCGTAATTCCGAACAAGCTCATTCATCGACTCCACGCAGGGCATCAAAAGATTAGGTGGCAACAACTGGGCTTCATCGAGGATGACAACGCTGTTGATGATATTGTGGAGCTTGCGGCAACGGCTCGATTTGGCTGCATAGAGCGATTCGAAGAATTGGACATTCGTGGTGATGATGATAGGCGCATCCCAGTTTTCTGAGGCGAGTTGCGAACGAAATGTTTCTTTTTCCGGATGAAGATTGCTGTGATGTTCAATGACATTTTCGTGACCGAAAACCCGGGAAAGAGTGTGCCCGGTTTGTTCGATGATACTCGTATAGGGAATTACGTAGATAATGCGTCGTTGGCCGTGCTTTATCGCATGGCGCATGGCAAAGGCCATTGCTGATAGGGTTTTCCCGCCCCCAGTGGGCACAGTTAAAGAGAATAAGCCTTTCGGCGAATCGGCTTTCCGCTCACAGGCACGGCGGATTTCCGCTCGGATTTCATTTACCGATGATTGAGGTGCCTTCTGTTCCAGATCATCTAAAAAATCGAATAAACGAGGAGCGAGAGAAGAGAGATAAGGATAATGGCTTCGTTGCCGGGATTTCTCTTCATCCATGAACTGTTCGGTGTCGAGATAATCCGCATCAACCAAGCATGAGAACAACATCCGTGCCCAGAAGTGGAAGTTGGCCGCGTTCACAAAAGACGGCTTCGTCATTGGCAGAAGTGATAAAATCAACTCTTCAGAGAAAGCTCTTATCCGTTTCGAATTTTCACGTCCTTCTTTAAGACGCATTGAAAGGGCGGCATTTGCCGATTCCGATGAAAACCAATCGGGCAATCCCGCGTGATGCCCCGCTATTAAATAGGCGAGTATGCGTCCGAACGGCTTGATGCCGTCTTCGGCGCATGAGGCTCCTGTTGAGGAATGATTGACGCGGCCCGAGTCATAATCTGAATCGTCCAGTTCGTTGCAGCGGAGGAGATATCCTTGAAATCTCGAATCGCTTTTTCCCAAGTCGTGCAAGAGACCCGCATTGTAAGCCCACGCTCCGGATTCCCAAGTTTCTGCAAAATGACGCGCATTATTCGCAGTCGCGTGAAGATGTTCTTCCAGGGGATGCCATTGATTTTGCGGCGTATCGGCTTTGGAATGCGCATAAAATTTCATGACGACGATCTAAAGGCAATCTGATACCGATCTTTTATGCTTTTCCCCTTTGTGATTTTTACAGCGGATATATTATAGACCGCGGAAGCTGAAAAAAGTCAAGTTGTTTATTTCTCGGAATCAAGAAAAGTAATCGAGTTCCAAATTCCTTGACTAACGAAGGAGCGTGTGGAATATTGATCCGTTCAAAAACACGAACGGGAGATGATCATGCGCTGGAAGAACGCGGGTCCGAAAACCAATCTATTCAAAAACGCCCGCTGGCTTCTGATTCCGGCCGTCCTGGCCGCCGGCGCCTGGCTCTGGATCGTCAAGTTCGAGTCCGAGAAGCCGGCGGTCCGCCTGCTTCGCGACGGGCCGGCGCTCGGCCGGGAATTATCCCTCCGGTTCGAGGACCGCAAGAGCGGGCTGGCCCGGATCCGGGTCGAGGCGGACCAAGCCGGACGAACGGTTGAGCTTCTATCCGAGGAATTTCCCGAACCCGTCGCCTCAGTGGAAAAAACGATTTTCCTCCGTCCGCTTCCGGCCGGTTTGACCGACGGCGAAATCGTTCTCCGGATCGCCGCCTCGGATCATTCCTGGCGGAAGGGAAACGCGGCCGTTTGGGAGATGAAAAAAATCATCGACACGCGGCCGCCCCGGATGACGTTCCTCGGCGGGCCTCATTCCATCGCTCCCGGCGGAGCGGGAGTTGTCTCCTTCATGCTTGACGAAAGCGCCGCTTTGTCCGGCCTCCAGGCCGGAAATTCCTTTTTCCCCGCCTACGAAGCCGGCGGCGGCCGGTATTTCGTTTGGTACGCCCTTCCGTGCGACGCCCCGCCGGACGTCCCCTTCATCGGGGTGGCCGAGGATGAAGCCGGAAACCGGACCAACGTCCATTTCCGGCCGGACGTGAAGTCCGTCCGGGTCAATAGCGACATCCTGACTCTCACCGACGCGTTCTTCGAGGGCGTTGTTCCCTATTTCAAGAGCCTTGATCCCTCCCTCAAGGGGACGGATCTCGAGATATTTCTGGCCGTCAACCGGGACCAGCGGGCCCGGGACGACGAGCGCCTCCAGGCGATCTGCCGCGACACCGGGCCCCGGCCGTTGTGGCGCGGGACGTTTCTCCGCTTGCCCCGGTCCAAGACGATGGCCGCCTTCGGAGAGCGCCGGACCTATCTTTACAACGGGCGGGAGATCGACCGGCAGATTCATCTCGGCGTGGACCTGGCTTCGGTCAGGAACTGCCCGGTTCCGGCGGCCAATGCCGGCCGGGTCGTTTTCGCCGGGCCGCTGGGCATTTACGGGGAGACGGTCATCCTGGACCACGGCTGCGGATTGTTCAGCATGTACTGCCACCTGAGCCGCATCGACGCGGCCGTGTCTTCATCCGTGGCCCGGGGCGACGTCCTCGGCTTGTCGGGGGCGACGGGGATGGCCGGGGGCGACCACCTCCATTTCGCCATGCTCGTCCACGGAGTCTTCGTCGACCCGGTCGAGTGGTGGGACGCCCGCTGGATTCAAAACAACGTCGCAATCAAAATGGAATCGGAGTAGGATGATTCCGATGGACATCGCCGGGCCGATCGGGGTTTTCGATTCAGGGTACGGCGGGTTGACCGTCTTCCGGGAAATCACCGCCGTCCTTCCGGACTGCGATTTCGTCTACTTGGGCGACAATGCCCGGACGCCCTACGGGACGCGATCGTTCGAGACTGTCCATCGCTTCACCTGGGAGGCGGTCCGCTGGCTGTTCGGCCGGGGCTGCCGGCTGGTCATCCTGGCCTGCAACACCGCCTCGGCCAAAGCCCTCCGGACGATCCAGCAGAAGGATCTTCCCGCTGAACATCCCGGCCGGCGGGTCCTCGGCGTCATTCGTCCGGTCACCGAGCGCGTCGGGACGCTCAGCCGGAGCCGGCATGTCGGGCTGTTCGCGACCGCCGGGACGGTCCGGTCCCAATCCTACCCCCTCGAGATCGTGAAGTTCTTCCCGGACCTGGTCGTCCATTCCGAAGCCTGCCCGTTCTGGGTCCCGCTTGTTGAAAACAACGAGTTGGACGGCCCCGGGACGGAATTTTTCGTCCGCCGCCATGTCGAGCGTCTCCTGGCCCTCGATCCCGGGATCGACGCGATCATCCTCGGCTGCACCCACTACCCGCTCCTGGCCCCGGTGATCGCCCGGTTCCTGCCGCCCGCGGTCAAGCTGATTTCCCAGGGCCCGCTCGTCGCGGCCGCCTTGAAGGATTATCTCAAGCGTCATCCGGAGATCGACGGAGCCTGCACGAAAGGCGGCCGGAGGGAATTTTGGACGACCGACGATCCGGGGGACTTCGACCGGCTGGCGGGCTTGTTTTACGGGGCTTCCGTCCGTTCCGAAAAAGCCGTCCTCTAGTCTATTAAAGAGACTCAATCCCCATTTCCCTCATTCCCCGCCCGCCTTGCTTATTTTCCCGCCCTCCGACCGGGCCGGCGAGGAAATAAGGGGAATTGGTGTTGTGTCTCCGGATTTGATGATGTAATCTTCCCTCTTTCCTTTCGGGGAAAGCCGATTTTGAATGATCCGATCACGAGGTGACGATGAAACGCCTCCGCTTTTTCCTTCCCCTGATGGCCGCCGTGCTGACCGTCCCGCCCCTTTCCGCCCAGGTGGCGTTCGACCGCTACCATCCGCCCGCGGAAATGGCCGCGGCCTTCCGCGATTTGGCCCGCTCCCACCCGGACTTCGTCAAGATCCATGAGCTGGCCGAAAGTCCCGGCGGCCGCGAGGTCCTGGTGATCGAGCTGGGTCCCGAGGCCGGCCGGACGGTGAAAACGCTTCCCGCTGTTTTCGTCGGGGCCGATTTTGAAGGCCTCCATCCGCTGGCCGGCGAGGCGGCCTTGTACCTCGTCGGGCGGATCGTCGACAAGCCCGAGGTCCGCCGGGATCTGACCTGGTACGTCCTGGGTTGTCCCAATCCCGACGCGGCCGCCCGCTTTTTCGCCAAGCCGCTTTGGGCCGATCCCGGCAACGGCCGGCCGTGGAACGACGACATGGATGACGCCGTCGACGAGGACGGCCCCGAGGATCTCGACGGCGACGGTCTTATCACGACGATGCGGATTGTGGACCCCGGCGGCGAGTGGCTCCCCGCGCCCGGCCAGCCCCGCCTCCTGAAGAAGGCTGATTGGGCCAAGGGCGAGCAGGGGATTTACAAGCTTCTCCCCGAGGGCTTGGACAACGACCGGGACGGCGCGTACAACGAGGATCCTCCCGGCGGAGTGAACATCGGCGTCCAGTTTCCCCACTTGTTCGCCGCTTTCAAGCCCGGTTCGGGCTTGTGGCCGGGGAGCGAGGAGGAAAGCTTCGCCGTCCTCAAGTTCGTGAACGAGCACAAGGAAATCGGCCTGGCCGTCGTCTTCGGCGGAGCTAATTTCTGCTTGAATCCTCCGCCCGGCGGCCGGCGCGGGGACGCCGATCTGAACCGGATTCGGGTTCCCAAGGACATGGCCGGGTTCATCAACGCCGACCCCGACAAGGATTACACCATGGAGGAGCTCCTGGAGCTGGCCAAAGCCTCCCTTCCCGAGGGAATGACGGTGGATGCCTCGTTGATCGCGAGCTTTCTCGGCCTGGGGGCGGCCGTGAATCCGCTGCCCGAGGACTTGAAATTTTACGCGGAGCTCTCGGACAAGTACAAGGAATTCCTCAAGGCCGCCCGGCTCGATGAAAAGCGTCTCGCCCCCGCGGCCGACAAGGACGGCTCGTTCGAGCTGTACGCCTATTATCATCTGGGCCTGCCCTCGTTCGCTCTCGACTTCTGGACTCTGCCCGAAGCGAGGGAGGAAAAAGCCGCTCCCGGCCTCGCTCCCGGCGAGCTGGAGAAGATGACCGGCGAGGAGTTTATCGCCCTGGGCGAAGAGAAGATCGCCGCCTTCCTGAAAACGTCCGGCGCTCCGCCGGAATTCACGGCCGCCCAAGCGATTGAAGCGATCAAGACCGGCCGGACCTCAACCAAGGAAATGGCCGCGATGATGATGCGGACGCCCCCGCCTTCCTCGGCCGAGGGGGCCGATCCCCGGGACAAAGCCCGGCTGGCTTGGAGCGACAAGGAACCGGCCGGAAGGGCGTTCGTCGACTGGAAGCCGTTCAAGCACCCGGTCCTGGGGGACATCGAGATCGGCGGGGCCGTTCCCTACGCCGACACGACTCCGCCGCCGGCGATGATCGAGCCGCTGCTCCGGGAGCAAGTCCCTTGGGTTTTCGAACTGGCTTCCCGGATG
>ERZ1026805.1303-NODE-1303-length-13932-cov-6.811559_pt1 | contig 13932 bp, 10 predicted proteins | sample MGYA00520883_ERZ1026805 | MGnify/ENA primary metagenome ERZ1026805 (study PRJEB33270, sample SAMEA104284476) | anaerobic digester metagenome | biome: Anaerobic digester microbiome; feature: mesophilic sludge digester; material: Anaerobic digester biomass... | reverse complement strand
GGTTGACGCGCTACCGGTATAATAACGCCCCATTGGATTTTGGCGGAAGATATATTTACATCCGGGATGACCAAAAAATTGTTTCGACCTTTTGGTCGCCAACCTGGCAGCCAACCCGAACCAAACTGGATTATTATGAGTGCCGGCATGGCATGGGATATTCAATTATCAAATCCGAATATCAGGGGATCAGGTCGGAATCCAAATACTTTATTCCCATTGGTGACAATCTGGAAATTTGGGAATTTAATTTGATAAATAACAGGACGGATCGGGCGGAATTATCGATGTTTTCTGCGATTGAGTTTTGTCTTTGGGATGCCCTGGATGATGCCAATAATTTCCAGAGAAATTATTCCATTGGCGAAGTCGAGGTTGTGGATGATGTTATCTATCACAAGTCGGAATACCGTGAACGTCGAAATCATTTTGCTTTTTTTGCCTGTTCAGAACCGCTTGCAGGTTTTGACACACAAAGGGACGACTTTCTTGGACCATATCGGGGATGGGATAACCCTCTGGTTGTTGAGAAAGGTGAAACCAATCGATCAATTGCAATGGGTTGGCAGCCCATTGGCGCTCATCATGTGAAAATAAACCTGGATCCGGGAGAGTCAAAGAAAGTCATCTTTCTCCTCGGGTACCAGGAGAATGATGTGGAAGAAAAATTTGATCCGCCTTCCTCGCAAATCATTAATAAGAAAAAGGTCAAACCAATTATTGCCCATTATCTTGAACAAAAAACGGTGGGTGATGCTTTTACTACATTGCATAAATTCTGGGATGACATTATTAATAAAATTCAGGTGCACACTCCGGATATTCACACCAACCGTATGGTGAATATCTGGAATGCATACCAGGTGATGACCACCTTTAATTTCTCAAGATCCACGTCTTATTTTGAATCAGGTGTTGGGCGGGGGATGGGTTTTCGGGATTCCAACCAGGATTTGCTGGGGTTCATGCATCTCATACCGGAACGAGCCAGGGAGCGGATTATTGACCTGGCAGCCACCCAACTGCCTTCGGGTGGAGCATACCATCAATATCAGCCTTTGACCAAGCGAGGAAACAATGATATTGGCAGTAATTTCAACGATGATCCATTGTGGCTGGTATTGTCAGTTGCAGCATATATAAAGGAAACAGGTGATTGGAAGATACTTGATGAACAGGTCCCGTTTGACAATCAATCCGGCAGCGAGCAATCATTATATGTTCACCTGAAAAAATCAATCCAATACACATTGGAACGATTGGGTCCACACGGTTTACCTCTCATCGGAAGAGCGGATTGGAATGATTGTTTAAACCTGAATTGTTTTTCCGATCAACCTGGACAATCGTTCCAGACAACGACCAACCGGGAAGGCAAGGTTGCCGAGAGCGTTTTCATTGCGGGTTTATTTGTGTTGGCGTGCAAGGAAATGGAGGAAATGGCAGAAAAGCTTGGAAAGGAAGCCGAAACCCGGGATCTGCGCATAGCCAGATCCCGAATGGAGAGGGCAACAGATCAATCAGGCTGGGATGGAAATTGGTTCATCCGCGCCTATGATAACGCTGGAAATCCAATCGGTTCTCAAGTCTGCCGGGAAGGAAAAATATTTGTTGAACCCCAGGGGATGTGTGTAATGGCTGGTATTGGAATTGATAATGACAAAGCAAAAAAAGCATTGGATTCTGTTGAGAAATACCTGGCATGCACGCGTGGAATTGTCCTGCTGTTTCCTGCGTATCGACAATATCACCTGAACCTGGGGGAAATTTCATCCTATCCGCCAGGATATAAAGAGAATGGCAGTATTTTTTGTCATACCAATCCATGGATTATGATTGCTGAAACCAGAATCGGCAGGGGGGATCGGGCACATGATTATTATTTGCGGATTAATCCTTCCGTTCTGGAAGAGGAAAGTGAAATTCATCGAACTGAACCGTATGTTTATGCCCAGATGATTTCCGGACCGGAAGCGGTTAAGGAGGGAGAAGCGAAAAATTCCTGGCTGACAGGCACGGCTGCCTGGAATTATGTTGCCATTACCCAATATATTCTGGGGATCCGACCCCATTATGACGGTCTTCAAGTAGAACCTGTGTTTCCAAGAAACTGGAAAAAATACTCTGTGCGCAGATTATTCCGTGGAGTGACATATCACATCACTGTTGAACGGATGGGATCGGGCAATCAAGTTGAAATCACCGTCAATGGAACTCCCATATCAGGAAACATCATTTCACTGCCACCTGCAGGGGTGGAGAATGTTACTGTGGTGGTAAAGGTGAGCTGATGCAGTACGGTTATTTTAATCATCAGAATTAAGATATGTCAGCACACGACCAGACACACCCCAATCCGTCCCTATTGAAGTAATTTGTCCAATAAACCTGAATCAAGGGCAAAAAAATTGTTGGAGGCAGTAGGTTTGGGGGTTTGAATATACCATTTGCCCAGTGAGCCGTCGGGAGGGGAGCAGTCAAGAACAGCATTGGCTTGTGCGATGATCAATCATCCATAACTTTTTTTGGCAGACTGACCAACCGGCAATCTGGATACCAGGATTGGCTATGAGGTGATGAAAATATTAACCCAGCTTCGTGATAATCATGGAGTCACGGTGTTATTCGTTCCACATATTATGACAACACAACACCCGCAGATGAAATCATTGGTATGAAGGGTGAGAGGATTGATAATACTCTGGTAATTAATCGATGGTTATTGGATATCGGTCAAGAATAATTTAAATGATTAATCCTCAATGATTCCTCCGGTAATGCTGTAATCAATCAACACACTTCAATCGGGGATTAATGGTTTAAAAGAAATTACAGGAATCAAGGACAAATCTCTCCATTAATTCATCCATCTGTTTGATGCGCGTATCAGCGATTTCCCTGGATTTATCCAATATGATCATTTGGGGGATTTTATCCCTGCGTTTCAGAGCAGTGTCATAAGCTTTTCTCATATCCCTGGGGTTTTTGGAAAAATCGCGCAAAACTCCAACAACACCCAGGAAATCCAGACAATCCGCATCACTCAGAAGGATTGCTTCAATCCTTTTATTTGGGTCGCCAACATGATGCAGCTTGATTGCCTCAAGAACGGGGTCAATGAATAATGTCGAGTAACCACGTTCGGAAAGGAATTGTTCTGCAACCTGAACGGATCTCTCTGCATGGTCCATACCCTTCTGAAGCCAACGGGAATAACCTCCCCAATCATGCAGATGAGCAGCCATCCAAACAACATCCGCATCGTAGGTTAATCCTATATCGATGCATGAAATGAGGTAAAGCAGTCGACGGGTATGGTTAATTCCCCATGGACCACCATATTCCTGGGTCAATTGAATGATTTCTTCCTTTTCAATATTCATTGAACCCTCCCGATTCTCATCAATTGATGGAACAACCGGTGTACGAATTTAAACATACCACTATTTTTATTTAATGGTTGTTACAAATTATTGATTTAAATCAACCATCTTTTCCAAACCTTCGACAATGGATTTGGCTGCCATATTGTGGATCAGCTGGTGGTACCCCATTCGGGAAAGTAAACCGGTGGATCGATCGATCTGTTCCAATTCTCCTTTACCGAATATGTTGGGTAGAATGTCAGTATCCGTAAGTGAAATTTCCCCGGCGTCATCAATCCCAACCAATGCATGAAAATTAGAATAGATATATGCCACATTCAATGTCGACCTTCCATGGAACGGTGTCCAGAAAAATTCATCCAATGATGCAGCAACCAGGATTACTGGATAATGGTCATCTTTGGGAGTGGTTTCCAAAAGCTTGGGAGAAAAAAATGAGGAACCTCTTGCTTTATGATAGACAGCCTTTGCGAGGGCAACGGAAGTCGGATTATCATCGGCTGGGGCAATGTACAGAGTATTCCAGGGTTGGTAATCCGTGGTCGGCTCGGCATTAGTCCTGGTTGAATTGATATGGGATTCTGTGTTGGATTTCACCCAATGAAAATCCATGAAGACAAAAGCCATTGTGCTCAGGATTAAAAGTCCGGCAAGTATAAGAAATCTGGTTGAACGTTTCATTATTCCTCTTACCTGTAAAAACATGGTCGTTCCAAATGGCATTATTGATGATGAATTAGGATTTTAAGAAATTCATCCATTAAGGGGAAATGAATTTCCGATTCCATTTGTCAATTATGTTTGTAATTCAAATCACTTTTTGTCTGTCCGTCAATAATCCATATTCCGATTAAAATATTTTCCTGCCATATTTTCTATATTTAGTTTGCAGAGTGGTGACATTATTATTTCATGTAGAAAAACCAGACACTTGTAATAACCAATCCATGGTAGTGAAGAATATTTGGTTTTATTATAATACGTTGATGCCATTAAAAAGTTCCATGGAAAACAAATATCCTTATGTATTTAACATATAAAATAAAAATAATTGAGATGGATATTGCAAATAGTAAACGTACATTTCTTTCAATCAATAAGAAGGGTTAATTCACGTATACTTGCCTTTAAATATTTACCCTTCATAGACAAAGTCAGGTGACTATTAATTTCATTACCAGATCATTTTTCGAGTAAATCGTCGGGAATATCCATCAGAAAGCAAATCCGAAAGGAAAAACCTATCTTTTGATAGTATTCGTTCGATCTGGAATTGTTTAGGATGGACATGCTGGTAAAACTTTTGTAAGCGATTGGCATAAAGATCTTTTCAAGAGTTCATCGAATGATAAAAATATTTGTAAATGTGGATCCTCGATGGTTTACTTCATGGAATTCAAGTGAACTGTGAGTTATTAACGTTGGACGATCATATTCGACACAAAGCAATTACATACCTCGTATTGATCATAATGGGGATGATTCTGCTGTCAGCCAGCCTTCAGGGATTGGAATTTAAACCCGGCTTGCCCATCCCGGGTGCCGAAACCACCTCAGGATCACCTGAACCAGCTGATGGTTCAGATGTTCTCATCATTGAGACTGAGAATATTTTTAAAATCCCCTTTGCCATCCTATTTGTGGCATTCCTGATCAACATCATTTTCCGCCTGGTAAAGAATTTAAATTTCAAGTCAATCTTCAAACCAATGGTTGGTTTATTGGTCCTCATTTTATTGGCAGTAATTCTTGACCAGATAAAAATTAATCCCCTGACCATACCAACGGGTGGACAATCTGATATTAATATCATTCCGCCGGTTTTATATCAGGTGGAACCAATTGGAGATCCCCCAAAAGTTATTATTCATTTCATCACCATATTCTTATTGCTGGGTTTTGCCGTTCTGATGTTTTTGTTGGTATATAAAACAATTCAAAGATCAGAGAAAGAAGACTTAATTTCATCGGAAACCGGGGCAGCTTTGAAAGCCATTGCGGAAGGAAATGACCTGGGGAGTGTCATCATTCGGTGTTATTTGCAATTGATCAATATTGTCAAGGATGAATATGGAATTGAACGGGAGGAATCCATAACCCCAAGTGAATTTGAACGCTTATTAAACTCCCGGGGGATTCCATCCCCGCCACTTCATGAATTGACCGCGTTATTCGAGAAAGTACGTTATGGGGGGAAAATGTTGAATGAAAAAGATGAAAAAACCGCCTTGGATTGTTTGTCGGCTATCCGGACAGCGAGTTGTCATTCCGGGAAGGAAGAATTGTCATGAAACAATCCTGGCGGTATTTCCTTATATTGTTGATGATGGTGATTATTTTTATTTTCATAATTATTAACGGTAAATTTTTTATTGATCATCTGGTTGATCCCCTCACGCGGATTTTCTGGCTGATCAGCCGGGTATTGAGTGTGTTTAATCAGGAGGATATTTGGTTGATCCTCGTTATGACAGTCACCGTTGTGGGTTTATTGATCATCCCAAGGGAAATGGAAAATTCTCCTCAAAAAAGAAACACGAATATTAATCAAAACTGCAATATGGTGACACAATGGGAATCGAGATTCCGGCAGGCAGAGTTTAATGTAAAAGAAAGAATGGAACTTCAACAGGATCTGCAAACATTAATAAATTCAATAAACAAATCCGCAGGTGACAACGAAACAGTTGTCGTTTTTCCTTCATTATCCAAAAAACCAATAGAGATCGTATCCAGGAAAATTCAATATTTGTTTTCACAATTTCATAAGGTGACTGAAAAATTTTATGATAAGGAATTGGAAATAGGAATCAACCAAATCCTTCATTTCATGGAAACCAGGATGGAGAAACAAAATGAACAATCACGAAGACATGATTAATTCGGTTAATGACGTGGCGGAAAAAAGTCAACTCATTATCCATGAAGTTGAAAAGGCGATCATTGGAAAACGGAATATATTAATGATGATGATGGCGGCTTTTCTCTCATCCAATGGTCATATTCTTCTTGAGGATTACCCGGGCATGGCAAAGACACTCATTGCCAATAGTTTTGCATCGGCATTGGGGTTGGAATTTAAACGTGTGCAATTCACACCTGATTTACTGCCCGGGGATATAACAGGGGGATTCATTTTTGACAGCCGGCAAAATTCATTTGTTTTACGAAAAGGTCCATTATTTACAAATATACTGCTGGCTGATGAGATAAACCGGGCTTCTCCCAAAACACAGTCAGCTTTATTGGAGGCGATGCAGGAATGCCAGGTCTCACTGGAAGGTGAAATTCTCAAATTACCGGATCCGTTTATTGTGATTGCCACCCAAAATCCAATCGAGTATGAAGGGACATTTCCTTTGCCGGAAGCTCAACTGGACCGCTTTATTATTCGATTATCCATGGGATATCCCTCGATCAGTGAGGAACAGGAAATCCTTGCCAGGAGGAGTGAACGTAAACAGGATTTGGTTCCCATTATGAAATTATTTACTCCTGCGTCCATTGCTTCCATGCGGGCAATTGTTGAAAATGTGTATGTTGACCCGGATATCCAACAATATATTGTCAAATTGGTGGAGAAAACCCGTAATCACCGGCAGGTTGAACTCGGAGTCAGTCCACGGGGTTCGTTGGCATTGATGAAAATCACCCGCTCCTGGGCAGCCATTCAAAATCGGGATTTTGTCCTTCCGGATGATGTGAAAACAATGGCTCCTCATGTTCTTTGCCACCGATTGATTCTTGATCCCACCCTTTGGGGATCTCAAAAAGCTGAAAAGATGGTCATCGATGAGGTGATCAATTCTGTGCCGGTTCCGGTCAGGGTTCAGGAAAAATGAACAGGAAACTGACGCTGGTATTAATGATCATTCTGACTCTTTTCCTGTTTGAACTCATCAGCAGGAAGGGTACAATTATCCCGCTGACTATGCCATTCCTGGTTTACTTGTGCGTTGGAGTCTTCACATCACCCCGGAAGATCCAACTGAAAGTTTCCCGAAAACTTAATGCACACCGGAGTGATGCGGATGAGATCGTCAATATGTCCTTGACAGTCGAAAACCATTCAACAACCATTCCTCGTTTGCAGTTCAAAGAACCCTGGAATCCCCGGTTAATCCTGGTGGAAGGAGAATTGGAGAAAGGATTTTTTGTTCCTGCAAAGGAAATGATTAACCTGACCTATACATTCCGGGCACCCCATGGTCGGTACAGTTGGAATTCAATCAAATTAGTTGCCAGTGATCCCTTTGGATTGTTTGAAAAACAAATGGAATTCCCGGATGAGACTCATTTATTGGTATGGCAGGATTATCATCAGTTGAAACGTTTTAGATATAAACCCCAACCGACCATTCAAACGGCTGGTCCATACCTTTCCCGGCAGCCAGGATCGGGCACTGACTTTTGGGGTGTAAGGGAATATCGGATGGGAGATTCATTACGTTCGATCCATTGGCGTCTGGCTGCCCGGCATCCCCGGATATTTTATTCCAAAGTCCAGGAAAGTGAAGAAATGGCAGATATTGGAATATTGGTCGATGCCCGCTCAAGTGCTTATCAGACCAATGGAACTGACGACCTGTTTGAACACTCAATCCAGGCTGCAGGTACCTTTGCGAAATATTTTTTATCCGCGGGAAATCGGGTATCCATGTTGATATTAAATGATCAATTAATCCGAATATTTCCCGGGTATGGAAATCATCAATTGATCCAAATTTATGATCATCTGGCGGGTTGTACATTGGGGGAAAAAGTCACCCTCCAATCTTTGAAATACCTTCCTGCCAAATTGTTTCCCAGCCAATCTGTGATTGTCATGATCAGTCCTCTCCTTCCAAATGATCTTGATTTCATTCGACGGATGCAAGCCAAGAAGTATCAAATATTGCTGATATGCCCCAATTCACTTAATGTGGAATCATTGAAAACCGGAACCAATGTATATCATTCGTATGCAATTCGCGCTGCCCGCCTGGAGCGTGATGTGCTTTTCCAACAACTTCAGAAAAAAGGGACTCAAATTATTGATTGGGAAGTAAATCAACCCTTGATTAATGCCCTACAGGCAGTACGTTTTCGGAAAATGTGAAATGATGAAGAACCATATTGGATTGATTTATCATCTGTGTCAACTTCTTGCAATATCCATCCTTGTTTTAGCTTTTTGCCTGGAAAAATTATGGATGGGAGTAATTTTTTCACTTCTTTTTGCTTTGTTCTGGATCATTTCCTGCCGGTATCCACAAAAATGGTTGTCATCCATAAGGTTGGTTGGATACCTGGCAATCTCTGTAATAGGCTTGATGAATGATGTTCTCCCTTCTTTAATGATTGCAGGAATTACAGCATCGTTGGCATGCTGGGAATTGGAAGACCGATTGCCTGAGTCATCGAAGATGCATGCCAAAGGCTTGTTTGAGAAAAATCAATTAATCTGGTTGGGTTTAACCTGCTTGGTGGGGTTTCTTTTGGGAGAAACATGCCTGGTGATCAAGTTGACAATTCCATTTGGTTTGGTGGTATTCATCTCACTGCTTGTATTGTTTGGAATTTTCCAACTATCTGTTGTTATCAAAAATATTCATTAATAATAAGAACAACAATGCATGACCTTCTGAGCATTTGGTTTTGACCCACAATGAGAAAAAAGTAAAGATGGTATCTTTAGAAGAATCTTAACTGGCACTCAAACCACAAAATATGGGTTAGAATGGGGGGCTGAGGGCTCGATGACAATTTATTCCCATTGTCATTCAATAATTGAAAATTTGAGGTTTGATCAATCCCATTTATCTACAATCACAACAAGGAGTCTGGAAAATGTCAATTAATTTAGTGGGGCGCTCTTTCTTGAAAGAACTTGATTTTAGTAAAGAGGAACTTGTATATTTACTTGATCTTTCAGCCAAGTTGAAAGCTGCCAAAAAAGCCGGGAAGGAAGAACCCCAGCTGGTTGGCAGGAATATCGCGTTAATTTTTGAAAAAACTTCCACCCGCACGCGATGTGCTTTTGAAGTAGCCGCATACGATCAGGGTGCGCATGTGACCTATCTTGGGTCGGATGGCTCGCAAATTGGACACAAGGAATCGATGAAGGACACAGCCCGAGTTCTGGGGCGGATGTATGACGCCATCGAGTACCGGGGCAAAGCCCAGGATGTTGTGGAGGAATTGGCAAAATACGCTGAAGTCCCGGTTTATAACGGTCTTACCGATGAGTTCCATCCCACCCAGATGCTGGCTGATGTTTTGACAATGATTGAACACAGCCCCAAGAAGATGGAAGATATCGTTTTTTGTTACATGGGGGATGGTCGGTTTAATATGGGGCGCTCCTACCTGGTGACAGCCGCAATTTTGGGGATGGATTTCCGTTTGGCAGCCCCCGAATTTTTATGGCCGGACCAGGAATTAATTGATACCTGCCAGGAGATCGCCAGGACGAGCGGTGCACGCATCGAGTTGACTGCAGATGTTGCGAAAGCAGTCAAGGGTGCGGACTTCCTGGTTACAGATGTTTGGGTTTCGATGGGTGAACCTGCCAATGTATGGGAGGAAAGGATCCGGTTACTTAAGCCTTATCAGATCAACTCCGAGGCATTACGAATGACAGGCAATCCGGATTGCAAGGTTATGCACTGCCTGCCGGCATTCCACAACCGTGAGACCAAGGTTGGAGAAGATATTTATCAAAAATATGGTGAGGATGGCTTGGAAATCACTGATGACGTGTTTGAGTCAGAAGCCTCCATTGTTTTTGATGAAGCTGAGAATCGCATGCATACCATTAAAGCCGTCATGGTGGCAACCCTCGCCCAACCGAAGATGAAATAGTGCAACTGGTATTTTCCATCCTGATACAGGATGGAATTGGTCAGATGATGTGAAATTTAAAAAAAACAAATCCACCTAATATCCCAGGGTGGATTTGTTTTTATTCTGAAATATAAAGTCGCCGGATAAACGGGTTCAGGTAACAACTGTTATAATGAATCGTTCCGATTTGAGGGCGTCATCAATTGACATAAAAAAAGCGATATTCAATGCAATTAATGGATAATATGATATCAAAGGATGATAATAAACCATATTATGACTGATCATGAGCCCATCCCACCAGAAGTATTGGATCATATCCGCCGCTCCCTGAGTGAAGATATAGGCTCCGGTGATGTGACGACCGATTCCATTGTCCCACTGGATGCCACAATGAAAGGACAAATCATTGCCAAACAGTCTGGCGTAATAGCTGGACTGGATGTGGTGCGTTATGTTTACCAGATTCAGGATGATCGGGTTGAGATGGATATCGGTGTACTGGAAGGTGCACATGTGAACAACCGCCAGTTGCTGGCGCAGGTTGAAGGACCAGCGAGGGCATTACTGACTGCTGAGCGAACCGCGTTAAATTACCTGGGTCGCATGTCGGGGATTGCCACGCTAACCAACCAGTATGTGACTGCTGTCGCGGGAACAGGGGCGGTAATCCTGGATACACGGAAGACAGCACCTGGAATGCGCATCCTTGACAAACTGGCAGTACGCAGGGGTGGGGGACAAAACCACCGGGTGGGTTTATATGATATGGTGCTAATCAAAGACAATCATATTGATTTTGCAGGTTCCCTTGAGGAGGCGGTTCAACGGGCAAGACAGGCTGCAAAAGATCTTGAGATCGAGGTTGAAGCCCGGACTATTGATGATGTGGCTCAGGCACTTAAGCTGGGGGTAGAGCGGATCATGCTGGATAATATGTCCACAGATATGATGCGCCAGGCGGTTCAGGTGGTGGCTGGTCGGGCAAAACTGGAAGCATCCGGCAATGTTACCCTGGCAAACGTACGCCAGGTGGCTGAAACCGGTGTGGATTTTATTTCGATTGGTACACTGACCCATTCGGTGGTAGTATTCGATGTAAGTTTTAAATACCTTGATTAAGGGAAAAAATGACTGTCAATTTAATGTATGAAAATCTAAAAGCCAAATTAGGCGACCTGATCCCTGATTCGGAATTACATCATAAGGTGGAAATTGCTGTTCAAATTAATCAGCTCAAGAAGGAAAGAAATGCTGTAATCCTGGGTCATAATTATATGGAACCGGCGATCTATTATTCTGTAACGGATATTAAAGGCGATTCGTTGGAGCTTAGCCGGAAAGCCGCTTCAACCGATAAAGATGTGATTGTTTTTTGTGGTGTGAAATTCATGGCGGAGACCGCCAAAATATTAAATCCTGAAAAGACTGTCCTTTTACCCGCCGAGGCAGGCTGTTCACTGGCAGCAAGCATCACTGCTGCGGATGTTCGGGCGCTTAAGGAACGATATCCTGGAGTGCCGGTAGTGACCTATATAAATACCTATGCAGATGTAAAAGCTGAAACTGATATCTGTTGTACTTCAGGAAATGCAGTTGCCGTTGTTGAATCCTTACATACTGATTCGATTATATTTCTGCCGGATGAATACCTGGCACGAAACATTGCCAGAAAGACTGGAAAACATATTATTTTCCCGACCATGGATCAGACCATAGCGGCAGGCGATGGCGAACTGGATATTCAAATGATTGGCTGGCGCGGCCGTTGTGAAGTTCACGAAGAATTCACAGTGAACGACATTCTGAAGGTGCGTGAACAATTTCCCGGGGTTTTGATATTATCCCACATGGAGTGCAGCCCGGAGGTTACTTCTGCCTCTGATTTTGCAGGCAGTACGAAGGGCATGATTCAATATATCGAGACGACTTCCGCCCCTTGTTATTATCTGCTGACTGAATGTGCAATGGCTGAAAATATTATGGCTTCAAATCCGGATAAGAAAATAATTCGGATGCATGGAGTTCGCTGTCCACACATGGCTCAAATTACCCTGGAAGCAACACTTGACTCGTTAAGATCCAACCAAATTGAGATCCACGTTCCTGAAGAAATTCATCAACGCGCCGCCCGGGCAGTCGAGCGGATGATTGCCATAGGATAATGTGATCTGCATATGGATCAGACGGATGTATTAATTATTGGGAGTGGAATTGCAGGAGCGACTGCAGCATTAAGGCTGGCTCGTGATCCATCCCGAAAGATTCTGGTTATCACCCGGGATCCCGACCCATGCGAATCAAACTCGCGTTATGCCCAGGGAGGGATAATTGGGCGGGGAAATGATGATAATGTTGATTTGCTGGTAAAGGATATCCTTGCTGCTGGTGCGGGTGCCAGCTCGCTTAAAGCCGCCAGAATGCTAGCTGATGAAGGTCCTGCTTTGGTTCAGAAAATTTTGGTGGAAGAAGCGGGCATTCATTTTGACAGCCAGCCAGGCGGGGAGCCAGAATTCGGCAGAGAAGCAGCCCATTCAAGCCGGCGGATTTTGCATGTCGGTGATGGAACAGGTCAGGCAATCATGACCGGTTTGATTCAAGCCATGCGCCGTTGTCAAAATATCACCATTCTCTCCAATATGACTGCCGTGGATCTCATCACATCACCACATCATACTCATGATCCGTTGGCAGTTTATGAACCGATTGCCTGTCATGGGGCGTATGCTTTTGACCGCCAGGCTCGAACTGTTCACCGCTATATATCCAATGCGACAATTTTGGCAACCGGGGGATTGGGGAGGATCTTCCGAAACACATCCAATCCACCCGGTGCGCGCGGGGATGGGCTTGCCATGGCACATCGCTCTGGAGCCCGAATCGTCAACGCGGAATATATTCAATTCCACCCGACCACCCTTGCAGTTCCCGGTGCCGAGGGATTTTTAATTAGTGAGGCGGTCAGAGGTGAAGGTGGGGTTTTACTCACACCGGAAGGTCGTGCCTTCATGGGGGATTATTCACCAGAGTGGAAGGATCTTGCACCCCGGGATGTTGTTGCCAGAGCCATCCATCATCAAATGGAGGAGCATGGATATTCGCATGTCCTGTTGGATATCGCGACCAGATTGGACGCAAACACGATCCGCAATCGTTTTCCTAATATATATGCCAAATGCATGCAGGTTGGAATTGATATCACGAAAGAACCCATCCCAGTCATTCCCGCTGCCCATTATTTTTGTGGAGGCATTCTGGTGGATGAATGGGGAAGGTCGAATATCCAGAACCTGTACGCAGTAGGCGAGATCAGCTGTACTGGTCTGCATGGTGCCAACAGGCTTGCCTCCTCCTCGCTTTTGGAAGGATTGGTCTGGGGAGATCGGGCTGCACGCCATATAACGGACACAATGGATGATCCAACTCCCAAGAGACTACCCTGGTATGATATTGTGCCTCAATGGGATGAGAGTGGATTAATTGCAGAACCGGATTTCTCATTGATCCAGGGTGACATGCAAACCATCCAGAATATCATGTGGCATTATGTAGGACTTGCCCGTAACGATGAGCGGTTGTCACGCGCCATTCGGGAATTACGGCACATGTGGAATGAGATAGAAACATTTTACCGAACCACAAAACTCAGCGATGGGCTGATAGGCTTGCGTAACGCTGTGGAGGTATCGTTGATTGTTGCCCAGGCAGCATTGCATAACCG
>ERZ1026805.1282-NODE-1282-length-14147-cov-10.496097_pt1 | contig 14147 bp, 10 predicted proteins | sample MGYA00520883_ERZ1026805 | MGnify/ENA primary metagenome ERZ1026805 (study PRJEB33270, sample SAMEA104284476) | anaerobic digester metagenome | biome: Anaerobic digester microbiome; feature: mesophilic sludge digester; material: Anaerobic digester biomass... | reverse complement strand
GGTTTATTTTAACAGAAGCAGGTTCGTTTTGCACTTCCCCCGGCCGGGCGGGATCATCTCCGGCTCAAGGGCGCTTCCCCTCCCCGGCTTTCGGGACGGCTTCGGCCGTTCCCGGAACGTTATTTCAAGGGGAACGAGGCGTTTTCGAGGAAAACCGGCCGTGGCGCAGACCTCGTCTAAAATCCTCTTTTTTGAAGTTCTTAAGGCTTGACGATATCGTTTTGACCTGGATTCCATGAGCTCCCTCCGGCTCATTCTCCGCCCTCCTCAGATAAAGAGGAGAGCGTAAAAAACGTCCTTTTCCTTGTCCAGTCCCGGTAAGATTTTTAAATGGCAAGATATATCACCCTTCGGTAAGATTTCAGATGGCGCGATTCGTTTCCTTGTGTTTCGCCGCGCGGGCGTGTACATTAAAGCCGATCGTTTAACCCGGGAGGAATCATGGCCGAAGCGAAAACGCCCGTCACCGTCCCCGTCGAAGAGCTCCGTCCCTCCTTCGATCCCGCCGCCCTTCCCTTCGATTCCTCGGCCGACTGCCCCGCCTGCGACGGCATCATCGGCCAGGACCGGGCCTTGCGGGCCCTGCAGACCGGCCTCGACATCAAGAACCTCGGCTATAACATTTTCATCACCGGGATGGTCGGCACCGGCCGGACGACCTCGATCAAGCAGCTTCTCGAGCGCCTGAAGAAGGGCGATCCGCCGCCGGACGACCTCCTCTACGTCAACAATTTCCGCAATGCCGACGAACCTTGGCTGATCCAGCTCCCGGCCGGCCAGGGCCGGTCGTTCGTCGAGGCGATGAACGATCTCATCTCCCGCCTCCAGCACAGCATCCCGGACTGGCTGAAAAGCCCCTATTACACCGAGCACCGGGACGCCATCATCGAAAGCCAGCAAGCCCGGCAGAAAGAGATCCTGAAAGCCTTCGAGGAAGAAACGGCCAAGGAGGGCTTCAGCGTCATCCAGGTTCAAATGGGCCTGTTCGTGAAGCCCGACCTGATCCCGGTCATCGACGACCAGCCCGTCCCCTTTCCCAAGCTCGAGCAGGCCGCCCGGGAGAAGAAGTTCGACGAAAAAACGCTCTCCACCCTCAAGACGAAATACGCCGACCTTTCGAAAAAACTCGAGGCGATCTTCGAGGAGCTTCGGGAAATCGACGACAAGACGCGGCTCGACCTGAAATCCTTCGACAAGGAATCGATCACCCCGGTCATCGCCGCCGCCGTGGACGAGATCCGGACCCGGTTCCCCCAGCCCAAGGTCGCCGAATACCTGGACGAAGTCGAGGCCGGGCTCATCGGCAACATCGATCTCTTTAAAAGCGATCCGAAGAAAGAAGAGGACAAGCGGGGCGAGCTTCCCGTCGACCCGTTCCTCGAGTACCGGGTCAATCTCCTGATCGACAACACCGGGCTCGACCATGCCCCGGTGGTGATCGAAACCAATCCGAGCTACGTCAACCTGTTCGGCTCGATCGACTCGTCGATCTCCCGCTTCGGGTCTTGGCTGACCGATTTCACCAAGATCAAGGCCGGCTCGTTTCTCAAGGCCAACGGCGGATTTCTCGTCCTCAACGCCCTGGACGCCCTGGTCGAATCGGGCGTCTGGCCGACCCTCAAACGGACCCTCCGCAACCAGACCCTGGAAATCCAGAATTTCGCCTCCCTCTTCCTCCTCTCGATGAAGACCCTCAAGCCCGAGCCGATCAAGGTCAACGTCAAGGTCGTGATGATCGGAGACGAGGAAATCTACAACATCCTCTTTTTCCAGGACGAGGAGTTCAAGCGGATCTTCAAGATCAAGTCCGAGTTCGACACCGAGATGCCCCGCTCGGACGACGCCGTCCAGGACTACGTCCGCTTCATCCGGAAAATCTCCGACGAGGGCGGGCTTCTCCCCTTCGACCGGACCGGCATGGCCGCGGTCATCGAGCATGGGATCCGGTTGTCCGGCCGCCGGGAGAAGCTGTCCACGCTGTTCCATCGCCTGGCCGACGTGATCCGGGAGGCCGATTACTGGGCCCGGAAGGACGGGCGGGAGACGGTCCAGGGCGTCCACGTCGAACAGGCCGTCCGCGAGCGCTTCGAGCGGATCAACCTCGTCGAAAGGAAGATCCAGGAAATGATCGCCGAAGGCACGATCCTGATCGAGACCTCCGGCGGCGTCGTCGGCCAAGTCAACGGGCTGGCCGTCTACAGCATGGGCCAGGCCGCCTTCGGCAAGCCGAGCCGGATCACGGCCCGGACGTCGGTGGGGCGGGCCGGGGTGATCAACATCGAGCGCGAGGCCGACCTCAGCGGCCAGACCCACAACAAGGGCGTTTTGATCTTGGGCGGTTACCTGCGCGGCAAGTACGCCGTCGACCGGCCGTTCGCCTTGTCGGCCTCGATCGCCTTCGAGCAAAGCTACGGGGGGATCGACGGCGACAGCGCCTCGTCGACCGAGGTCTACGCGATTCTCTCGGCCCTGTCCGGGCTCCCCCTCCGCCAGGATATCGCCGTCACCGGATCGCTCAACCAAAAAGGCGAGATCCAGCCGATCGGCGGAGTCAACGAGAAAATCGAGGGCTTCTTCGACGTCTGCCGGGCCCAGGGCTTAACCGGAACGCAGGGCGTCATGATCCCCGTCCAGAACGTTCGGAACTTGATGCTCCGCCGGGACGTGGTCGCGGCCGCGGCCGAGGGGCGTTTCCACATCTACCCGGTCCGGACGATCGACGAGGGAATCGAGATTCTGACCGGCGTGCCGGCCGGCCGGAAGAACGAGACCGGAACCTGGGAGGAGCGAACGGTCAACTTCCTCGTCGACCGCGAGCTCGAGCGCCTGGCCCGCGCCTCCAAGGGCTTTTTCGAGGAAAGAAATAAAGAAAAGCCCTAATCATCGGGAGACACAATACTAATTCACCTCATGTCTCCGTGTTTTCCGGTCGACGGCGACGCAAAAAATCGTGTCTCGTGTGTTTGCCCCGGGGCGTGATTCGAGGAATCTCCGCGTTTTCTCAGGCATACGCCCTAAGAACGGAGAACGAAGACAGCCGTCGGGGAAATAGGATCAAGCGGTATTGTGTCTTCCGATTTTCCCGATTTTCGCGGCTTTTTTCAGCCGGAGGATTTCCGCCCCGGTCAAGGACCGGTGATCGCCCGCCGGAAGATGCGACAGGGACAGGCCGGCGAACATCACCCGCTTCAAGGAAACGACGGGATGGCCGACCGCCTCGCACATGTTCCGGACCTCGTGCTTGCGGCCCTCGTGGATCTCGATCTGGAGGACGGATCCCCGGGCGGACCGTTCGAACACCTCGACCTTGGCCGGAGCCGTTTTCCGGCCTTCGACGAAAACCCCCGCCCGCAGGCGCCCGGCCGCGGTTTCGTCCATCTCCCCCCGGACATGGACGACATACCGCTTGGCGACTTCGTACCGGGGATGGGTCAGCCGGTAGGCCAGTTCCCCGTCGCTCGTCAGTATCAACAATCCCTCGCTGTCCCGGTCCAGCCGGCCGACGGGAAAGACGCCGCCCGGCAGATCGGGGATCAGGTCGCGGATGGTCCGCCGCTCGAAGGGATCGTCCAGGGTGACGAGATAGCCGGCCGGCTTGTGGAGCATCCAGTAGACGGCCCGTCCGCGGACCCGGACCGGGCGGCCGTCGACGGTCACCCGATCGGAGCTCTCGTCGATTTTCGTTCCCAGGTCCTCGACGACGTCCCCGTTGACGGCGACCCGGCCGTCGGCGATCAGCCCGTCGGCCTTCCGCCGCGAGGCGACGCCGGCTTGGGCCAGGAAACGGTTGAGACGGATCACGGCCGGGACGAAGGGGGATTAAAAGAAATAAAAATGGAGCCCGACGGTGAAGGTGAAGTGGCGGAGCCCGAAATCCATCTCGTCGAGATTCACGTTGACGAGGTTGTACTTGCCTTCTCCGATGAGGCCCAGCTTGCCGAGCTTGATTTCGAGCCCCGCTCCGAAATTGAAGCCGGCCTCCGTGTCCTTGTCGATGTTCCTCACGTCCGCCGTGTAATACCCGTAGCCAAGGGCGAGAAACGGACGGAAAACAGCCACCGGAAACATGATCCGGAGGTTCCCCCCGATGAAGCTCGTGTCGTTCTCCAGGCCGTCCCAATTGAAGAGAAAGAAATCCTGCATGGCCACGTTGTGGCCGGCCCGGTAGTAGTTGAACTCCAGGGCGAAGACCGCCGCTTGGAGGCCGGCCCGAACGCCGTAGAGAAACGTCGTGTCGGCGTCGAAGTTCACGTCGTCGAAGCTGAGCTTCTGGCTGGAAACGCCCCCGAATCCCCCGGCGTAGACGCCCACGAGGGCGCGGGCCGGGAGGGCGAAAACCAGGACCGAAGCGACGACCGGGATGATCAAGCGGCGCTTCATGGGAACCTCCTTTTCCGATCCTGATCCCGGCGGGCGGCGCCCTCCGGTCCGTCTTTTATTCTTGCGGACTCCCGCCGCCGTGTCAAGAACATGTCTCCGGGTTTTCCGGCCGGCCGCGCAAATAATCCGTATCGCGCGCGGAATCCGAGGAATGAAACCGGCGTTTTCTCGACATGAGGACAAGCCGCGTGAATGAGACCGCGATCGGGGAAACAGGGGGAATCGGCCTTGTGTCCCCCCTTTGCCGAACCGGCCCGCGGAGGCGGCCGTCAAACCTTTGACAAACCTTTGCCCCGGCGATCCGTATGAACGAGCGTGCCCTTGCGGAGACAAACGGTCGAACATGGCTAAAATCAACTTCGGCGAATCCCTTTCCCTGGCCTTTTCCTCCCTCTGGGAGAGCAAGCTCCGGACGTTCCTGACCCTCCTGGGCATCATCATCGGCGTCCTGACGATCATCACCGTGGTCTCCGTCATCCAGGGATTGAACAATTATGTCTACACGAAGATGGCCTTTTTCGGGGCGAACGATTTCTCCGTCTCGAAATTTTCCAGCTTCGCCTCGACCGTCAAGGAATACCGGGAACAGATGAAGCGCCGGGACCTTACCCTGGAGGACGTCCGCCTTCTCCGGGAAAAAGCCTCGGCCTGCGAGCTGATCGGCGCCTCGGACCAAGTCCGCCGGACGGTGAAATTCGGAAGCGCCGAGATCCAAAACGCCGGGATCATCGGCGTCACGGCCGTCGATCACCTGATCGGCTCGGTCATCGAGCTGGAGAGCGGCCGCCACCTCCTCCAGGAGGAGGAGGACCGGTCCCGGTTCTCGGCCGTGATCGGGTCCGACGTGGCCGAAAAGCTTTTCCCCCGCCTCGATCCCGTCGGGCGGACGATCAAGGTCGGGGCCGATCGTTTCCGGATTGTCGGCGTGGGGAAAAAGCTCGGGAAGATCCTGGGCATGAGCCGGGACAACTATGTCCGCGTCCCGATCACCACCTTCCTCAAGACATTCGGCTCGCGCCGCTCGCTCTCCATCAACATCCACACGTCCTCGCCCGAGGCCATGGCCCGGGCCCAGGACGAAGTCCGGACGATCCTCCGGAGCAAGCGGAAGCTGTCCTATGACAAGCCCGATGATTTTTCCTTCCAAACGTCCGAAACGTTCATCCAGTTCTACAAGACGGCCACCAACGGGATTTACTTCGCCATGATCGGCATCGCCTCGATCGCCCTGCTCGTCGGGGGGATCGTGGTCATGAACATCATGCTGGTGGCCGTGACCGAACGGACCAAGGAGATCGGGATCCGGATGGCCATCGGAGCCCGCCGCAAGGACATCCTCGTCCAGTTCCTGATCGAGTCGTCGGCCATCGCCGGGGTCGGCGGATTGATAGGAATCGTCCTGGGCGTCGCCGCGGCGAAAATCATCTCGGCGGCCACGTCCCTTCCCTCGGCGGTCGATCCCGGGTCCGTCATCGCCGGGATCGTCATGTCAGCGACCCTGGGCCTGTTTTTCGGCATCTACCCGGCCAACAAGGCGGCCAAGCTCGACCCGGTCGTGGCCTTGCGGAGCGAAACATGAGGCTGGGCATCTTCCGGGAAATCGTCGCGATGGCCTTCGATTCCATTCGGACCCACAAGCTCCGCTCCTTCCTGACCCTCCTGGGGATCATGATCGGGGTGATGACCGTCATCGGGATGGTCTCCATCATCCAGGGACTCAACGCCTCCTTCCTCCAGGAACTGCAATCGGCCGGATCCGACCTGATCATCGTCCACAAGTACGACCCGGTCGCCATGCGCGAGCGGACGGCCGAGGAGCGCGCCCGCCCTGACCTGACCTACGACGACGCCCGGGCGATCGAGGAGGAATGCGATCTGGTCAAGGCCGTCTCCGTCGCCCTCGCCCCGTCGTTTCTCGACCCGATCGAGATCAAGTACCAAAACCAGAAAAGCGAGGGGTCGGTCGTTCTCGGGATCAACGACCGCTTCCCGGCCGTTTACAACATCTACGCCCCCAAGGAGGGCCGGTTCCTGACGGCGTCCGAAATCGCCCGCAGCGCCCGGACCTGCGTCCTGGGATCCGAGCTGGCCGACATCCTCTTCCCCCATCAAAGCCCCCTGGGGAAGACGATCCGGATCGGTCCGGGGAATTTCACCGTGGCCGGCGTCCTCGCCAAGCGCGGTCAGATGTTCGGCCAGAGCCGGGACAACATCGTCGCCATCCCGATCACGACTCTGATGAAGCATTTTCCCTACGATCCCGAGTCGATCGAGATCGGGATCGTTCCCCGCAAGCCGGGAACGATTCAAGAGACGATCGAACAGATCCGGGCCACCCTCCGCCTCCGGCGGAAAGTGCCCTTCGGCCGGCCCGATAATTTCTCCCTCTTCACCCAAGACACGATGCTCGACTTGTATAATCAAATCACCGGGGCGGCCTACCTGGTGATGATCATCATCTCCTCGATCGGCCTGCTCGTCGGCGGCATCGGGGTCATGAACATCATGCTGGTCGCGGCCAAGGAGCGGACCCGGGAAATCGGCATCCGGAAAGCCCTCGGGGCCCAGTCCTCCGACATCCTCCGCCAGTTCCTGGTCGAATCGATGTTCCTGACCGGAACGGGCGGGATCCTGGGCATGCTCGTGGGATTCGCCGTGGCCCTGATCGTCCGGGCGGCGACACCGCTGCCGGCCGCCGTGACCGGCTGGTCGATTTTTCTGGGCTTGTTCGTCTCGATTTCCGTCGGGCTCTTCTTCGGGATCTTCCCGGCCCAGAAAGCCGCCCGCGTCGATCCCATCGTCTCCCTCCGCTACGAATAAATTAAGACGACACCCTGCCAATTCACCTTATTTCTCCGGTTTTTCCGTCCGGCCGCGCAAAATATCCGTATCGCGCCCGGCATCCAAGGAATGAAACCGGCGTTATCTCGACATGAGGAAGAGCCGCGTGAATGAGACAGCGATCGGGGAAATAAGGTGAATGGGTATTATGTCTCCTATTTTTTGGCTGATCGGGAGAAAGGGAAAATTACGTTAATTGGGATTGTGTCTCCCGATTTCTTCGGCGACGGCGGAGGAGGCCCGGGCGACCAAGGCGTCCAGGTCGGCCTCCTGATCGCCGGCGATCTCGATCAGCGACGGCCCTCCCCCTCCCTTGCCGTTGAACAGGGGCGCCAGGACGCCGGCCAGCGGCCGAAGGTCGGCCGCGACGCCGTCCGCCCGGGCCAGGACCAGGCGGGCTTTCCCGCCGCTCCGGGTCGCGAAAACGGCGGCCGCCGGCCCGAGCTTGACCAAGCTCAAGGCCAGGGCCCGGGCTCCCTCGGGGCTTTTTTCGGCCAAGACGCGGGCGACGATCCGGCCCGACGCTCCTTCCGCCAGCTCCCGGGCTTCGTACCCGGCCGCGGCCTGCTCGACCGTCTTGAGCCGCTTCTTCACGTCCTTGAGCTCGGCCCCCTGCTTCTCGACGGCCGCCGGGATCTCCCGATCGGGGACGTTGAATTTCCCGGCAAGCCCCCGGCAGACGCGCGTTTTGACCTGGTAATCAGCCAGGGCCCGGCCGCCGCAGACAAAAGTGAAGCGGAGGTTTCCCCGGATCCGCTCGGCGGCGATGATCTTGATGAGGCCGATCTCGCCCGTCCGCCGGACATGCGTCCCGCCGCAGGCGGAATAATCAAAGCCCTCGATCTCGACCACCCGGACGAGGCCCGAAACCTTGGGCGGCCGGCGCAAGGGAACCTCGGCGATCCGCCCGGCCGGGACGAAATACGTCTTGACCGCCCGGTCTTCGAAAACGACCTCATTGGCCCGCCGCTCGACCCGGTCGAGCGTCTCGTCGGTGATATTCTCGATCCCGATTTCGAGCGTGGACGCGTCCGCCCCCAGGTGAAAGGAGCGGGTTTCGCCGTTCAGGATCTCGATGAAGGCCTGGCTGAGGACGTGCTGTCCGGAATGCTGCCGCATGTGGTCGAACCGCCGCCTCCCGTCGACCAAGCCCTTGACCTTCTCCGCCCCCTCCCCCGCTTCCTGGCCCGGCTCCCGCTCCAAAACGTGGACGATCGTCCCCTCCTCGTCGAGGACCTTCACGACGGGAATCCCGTCGATCGTTCCCAGGTCCCAGGGCTGGCCGCCGGACTCGGGGTAAAAAGCCGTTTCGTCTAGAATCACGGCCGGCCGGCCGTCCACCGTCCGCCGCCCCGTGATCCGGGCCTCGAATTCCAGCCGGCCGGCGTCCTCGAAATACAATCGTTTCGTTTCACTCATGATCGACTCCGTCTCCCTTTTCCGCGGAAGCCTTTCCGTCTCCCCTCACAACAACCTAAAAACGACCAAGGCCAACAGGGCCGCCCCGAAAACCACGGCGACCGGGGGGATCAATATCTTGTAAACATCCTTCAGCTCCGCCTTGAAATAATCCGCGGTGAGGGCCAGGCAGAGATGGGCCGGCGAAAGAAGAACCCCGGCGAACCCGCTGACATAGGCGAACAAAAAGAGAATCATGTCCGGGCTCTCCCGGCCGATCACCGGCACGAGCAGCGGAAAAGCGATCCCGGCGAAAGCCTGGTTGACGCCGGTCAGGAGGCCGATGGTGAACGGGGCGGCGAACAGGAGAAATATCCCCGAGGGGCCGGTCGGCGAGACGATCGTCATGACCGCGTCCAGGGCCCCCGACGTCTCCAGGATCCGCTTGAAGACCATGACCGCGGCCGTCAGGAGAATCATCCGCAGCGACAGGCTCTCCTTGATCACGGCCCAGCGCTCCCGCCCCGGCAGCTTCACGAAAAAGGCGCTCAGGACGCAGGCGGAGGCCAAGGCCCAGAGCATCGGAATCCGAAAAATGAAAATCAGAAGAATCGTCAGGAAGATCGGCCAGATGCTGACGAACGTCCGGACGATGTCCTTCACCCGCGGCCGGGACGCCTGCTCGTTCCGCTCGTACCGCACGTGGCGGAAAAGGATCGCGAGGCCGGCCGCGACGGCGATGACCGTGAACGGAAACTGGTTCAAGCAGACCTTCACGATCGGGATCCCGGCGATCGTCGCGGCCATGATCAGGTTGGGATACATCGGCCAGCTGTACTCCCAGATGTGTCGGAACCAATAATTCAGGAAGGTTTTCCAGGCCGGGGAAAGCGTCCAGCGCCGGGCCGCCTCCTCGACGATCGGGGCGCCCATCATCGCCCCGGCCGTCATCGGCAGAAGCCCGATGAACGCCGAGGGGATGGCCAGGATGAGACGGGCGTCGCGGACGTAATTCTTCAGGGCGGCGACCATCTCCTTGAAATGGCCTCCGGCCTGGAGAAAACGGCCGAGGTAGAGAACCAGGACGAGAATGCCGATCAAGTTCAGGGTTTCCTGGTCGACCAGAGCGGCCCCCGCCTGCTTGACGAACGAGGCCGCCGGCATGGCGAAGAGAACGCCCGTCAGGATCGCGTCCAGGACGAGGACGATTCCCAAGTCGACCTTGAGCTTGACGAGAAACAACAGGGCGAAAATGACGGCGAGGATCTTGAGAAGGACGATCATGAGCCGAGGGCCTTGCCCGTCGTCCGGAAGTGAACCTTGGCGACCTTGGCCAGGCTTTCCCGGCCGTGGCGGCGGACGAACTCGGCCGCGGCCGCCTCGACCGCCGGCGAGGCGCCCTTGGGGAATTCCATGCCCCAATCCCGGCCGAGAAAATACAGCTTCTTGAGGAACTCGGCCCGGGCCAGGATCGAGGCCGCGGCCACCGCCGGGTCGGATTCCCCCCGGACCATCTGGGTGAGGGTCACGGTCTTGCCCCGGGCCAGGAGGGCGTTGCGGACATACCGCTCGTCGCCGAACTTGTCGGTCACGGCCCGCCGGCAGTCCATCTTTTCCATGATGTTTTCGATGGCCCGGGCGTGCCCCCAGGCCAGCAGCCGGTTCAAGTTGCGGAACTTTTCGTAGAGCTCGTTGTACCGCTCCGGGCCGATCGCCACCACGGCGTGGGGATAGCCCCGCTGGAGCGTCTCGGCGATCTCCCGGCAGCGGTTGTCGCTGATCGTCTTGCTGTCGCGGACGCCCAGCTCCCGGAGGACGCCTTCCTGGTCCGGCGGCAGGTAGAATCCGGCCACGACGAGGGGGCCGAAGTAATCCCCCTTGCCCGACTCATCGGTGCCGATGCGGCCGGGCTCGGCGGGTATCAAATCTTGTTGTTCCATGCGGCGTCCGAAACCGGAAGAACCGGCGGACGATTTTACCCCGCTCCCGTCAGGATTTCAAATAGGCGTCGATCGAGGCGGCCGCCGTCCGGGCGTCGCCCATGGCCAGGATGACGGTCGCTCCGCCGCGGATGATGTCCCCGCCGGCGTACATGCCCGGCAAGCTTGCGGCCATCGTCGCCGGATCGACCTCGATCGTCCCCCACTTGCCGACCTTGAGGCCGGGCATCGTCTCCAGAAGCAGCGGGTTGGGGCTCTGGCCGATGGCCACGACGACCAGGTCGACCGGAGCCGCGAATTCCGAGCCCGGGACGGGAACGGGCCGCCGCCGCCCCGAGGCGTCGGGCTCGCCCAGCTCCATCCTGAGGCAGGTCATGGAGGCGAGCCGCCCGCAGGCGTCCCCCTCGTAGCGGATCGGAACGGTCAGGAAATGGAACTCGATGCCCTCCTCCTCGGCATGGGCGACCTCTTCCTCCCGGGCGGGCATTTCCCGGCGGGAGCGGCGGTAGATGATCATCGCCCGCTCCGCCCCCAGCCGTTTCGCCGTCCGGACGCTGTCCATGGCCACGTTTCCGCCGCCGATCACGGCCGCGTTCCTCGCCCGGAAGACGGGCGTGTCGTAGGCCGGAAAATCGTAGGCCCGCATCAGGTTGACCCGGGTCAGGTATTCGTTGGCCGAATACACGCCGACCAGGTTCTCGCCGGGGATCTTCATGAAATTGGGAAGGCCGGCCCCCGTCCCGATGAAAAAGGCCTCGTATCCGCGGGCCTTGAGGTCGTCGACCGCGGCCGTCTTGCCGACGACGAAGTTGTACTTGATCTCCACGCCGAGCCGCCGGAGGTAATCCACCTCGGCCTTGAGGATGGCCTTGGGCAGCCGGAATTCGGGGATGCCGTAGATCAACACCCCGCCCGGCTCGTGGAGGGCCTCGAAAATCGTCACGGCGTGGCCCTTCTTGGCCAGCTCGCCGGCGGCCGTGAGTCCGGCCGGCCCGGCCCCGATGACCGCGACTTTCCGGCCGGTCGGAGGCGGAAGCTCCGGAAGGGCGACCTCGCCGGCCGCCCTCTCGTAATCGGCGACGAACCGTTCGAGGTTGCCGATGGCCACCGGGACGCCGGCCGCCTTCTTCAGGTTGCAGACGGCCTCGCACTGGCTTTCTTGCGGACAGACCCGGCCGCAGATGGCCGGAAGGGCGTTGGTTTCCTTGATTTTAAACGCGGCGGCGATGAACTCGCCCTTTTCCACCAGCTTGATGAACGAGGGAATGTCGATCGAAACCGGGCAGCCCGAGACGCATCCCGGCCGGGCGCAGTCGAGACAGCGCCGGGCTTCGGCCGCGGCCGCCTCGGGCGAAAGGCCCCGGTTGACCTCGAGAAAATCGCGGCGGCGCTCGCCGGCCCCGCGCTGGGGCATGGACTGCCGGGGGATTTTCATCCGCTCCTTGGCCGGCGGGTTCCGGCGGAGCTCGGCCCGCCAATCCTTGGCGTATTCCGCCCTCAGGCGCGCGGCCAGCTCGGGCGGAAGCTCGATCGGTTTCTCGGCCATGATGAACGCCCGCCCTAGGGCAGGTTCTCCTTTTCCCAGCGGCAGAGCGCCTGGATTTCCTCGTCGAAATACGATTTCCGCCGGAGGAACAACTCGTCCCAGTCCACCTCGTGGCCGTCGAAGTCGGGGCCGTCGACGCAGGCGAACTTCGTTTTTCCGGCGGCCGTGCAGCGGCAGGCGCCGCACATCCCCGTGCCGTCGACCATGATCGGGTTGAGGCTGACGATCGTCTTGATGCCGGCCGGCCGGGTCGCCTCGGAGACCGAGCGCATGAAGGCCGTGCAGCCGACGGCCATCACCCGGTCGATTTTTTCAGCCGCGGCCAGGGCCCTGATTTTCTCGGCGACGTATTCCCCGCCCCCGATCCCGGGATCGCGCGAGGAAACGATGAGGCGCTCGCTCACCCTCCGGTAGCGGTCGTCCCAATAAACGAGATAGGAGGCTTTGGCGTCGAGCACGGTGATGACCCGGTTGCCCGCCCGGCGGAGGGCCCGGGCCGTCGGCCAGAGGGCCCCGATTCCGTAGCATCCGGCCGCCAGCACCACCGTTCCGAAATTCGCGATCTCGGTCGGACGGCCGAGCGGACCGACAAAGACCGGGATCTCGTCGTTGGACTTGAGCAGGGCGAGCTTGCGGGTCGCCGTCCCAAGCACCAGGAAGACCGAGGTCACGGTCCCCCGGGCGGCGTTCCAATCGGCGATCGAGAGCGGAATCCGCTCTCCCCGGGCGTCGGGCATGAGGATGACGAACTGACCCGGCTTGGCCGCCCGGGCGGTATCGGGCGCCTCGACCTCGATCAAATGCAGGTTGGGCACGAGCCGGCGCTGGGCGATGATCCGGGGCATTTATCGTCTCCGAGCCGTCCGCAGGGACTTGATTTCCAAAGCCAGGGGGAATCCCAGGCAATCGTCGGGATCGCCTCTCTCGCCGGCGGTCCGCGGGTCGAACTCGGTCAAGCGGTCGGGAATCGCCCGGAATCCTTTCTCGGCAAACGAAGCCCCGCCGATGAAACGCGGCCGGCTTTCTCCTCCGCTCCGGCGGGACTTGGCGAAGAAGGCCGTCGCGGCCGGAGCGGCGATTTCGGCCCCCAGCCGCCGGGCCAGCTCTCCGGCGATCTCGCGGGGCGGCCGGGCTTCGCCGGCCGGGGCCAGGACCGCCTCCGAAAATTGGATCCGGCCCTCGTCGTTGACGTATGTCCCGGCCTGTTCGGGAAACAGGGTTCGAGGAAGAACCACATCGGCTTGGGCGGCCGCCTTGCCTTGGAAAGCGCCCAGGACGACGACGAATTCCTCCCCGTCGCGGACGAACGCCCGAGCCGGCCCGGCCGAAAGGAGGCCTCGCGGCCTCGGGGACGCGGAGCCGGCGGACGCGCCGAAAGCGGCCATGATCTCGACCGCCCCGCGAGCGTTGGCTTCCCAGCCCGCGGGAACATATAAACCTCCGGTCATACCGGCCAGGTTCCACACGGCGGCCGCGTTCCGCGGGCCCCACGGCCCCGCGACGAACGCGGGACCGAAGACAAAGGCGGCCGGGTGCCGCCGTTCGAGAAGAGCGATCAGCTTTTCGGTCTTGGCCGAGATCGTCTCCGCCCGGGACCAGACCGGGAGCTCCCGGAGCGATCGGCGGAGCTCCTCGAGTCCCGGAGCCCCGGCCGGGACGCGTCCCGAACGGTTTTCGCCCACGGACCGGAGGACCTCGAGAAGGAACCGGCCGGCGTCGGCCGGACCCAGCTTGATTTTCAGGGACGCGCACCGGTCGAGGCAGGAGTCGCCGTCCCCCCCGACGAGAACGAGCTTCGCCCCGCCCAGGACGGCCCGGTTGACGGCCGTTCCCAAAATCGGGGCGGTCAGGGGGAGGGCTTCCTCGAAAATCACGATGAGACGGGCCTTGGCCAGGTCGTCGAAGGAGAAGGACGGCGCCAGGATGTCCCCTCCCGGCCGGCCGGCCGGAAAGCCGGACCGGTAAACCGAAATATCCTCGGCCAGATGGAGGGACCGGGCGCCGAGAACGTCCAGGGAAAGCCGCCCCAGCGACCAAAGGTC
>ERZ1026805.1278-NODE-1278-length-14170-cov-4.681757_pt1 | contig 14170 bp, 10 predicted proteins | sample MGYA00520883_ERZ1026805 | MGnify/ENA primary metagenome ERZ1026805 (study PRJEB33270, sample SAMEA104284476) | anaerobic digester metagenome | biome: Anaerobic digester microbiome; feature: mesophilic sludge digester; material: Anaerobic digester biomass... | reverse complement strand
CGGTCGTACAGCGCCGAGTGGCCCATGAAACCGACCACAAGCAGGTCGAAGCCGTGCTCTTTCACGAACTCCACAATCGTCTTCACCTCGTGGCCGACCAGGATGTGAGGCCGAATCTCAATGCCCGCCGCCCGCGCCAGCTCCTTGCTTCTGGTCACCGCCTCCCGGAACCTGTGCTCCTCCCAGTCCTGTTCCTCGATCACTTCGCCCACGCTTCCCGCGTAGTGCGGAATCTCCTCCACGCTGATCGTGTGAAGCTCGGCGCCGTAGCGCTTCGCAAGCTCTATGGCTTCGGCGAGAGCCTTGAACGCGCCCGCCGAACCGTCTTGCGCGTGCAGTATCTTCTCATACATCTCCGATATCCTCCTCTCGCTGCGGCAGCGCCGGTTGGAACCAGCGCTGCGCGATCACTGTCGGCACGATTGCGCTGCCGATGACAGCGGTCACCAGCGCCGTATACTGAGACTGATCTATGATTCCGTTGTTGAGGCCGAAAAGCGCGCTGATGCTCCCGAACGTGAGGCCCGTGGACATCAGCAGCGTTGTGTACATTCCCTCGCGCTGTCCAAACCGGAAGCCCTTCGTCAGCGGCCAGATGCCGATGAACTTCGTTGCCATCTTGACCAGCAGCAGGACCGCGATCAGCCCTGCTCCGGCCGCAACCGCTTCAAACTTGACGAGCGAACCGGCTTTGAGAAAGAAGAACGGCGTGAGCAGAGTGTACGCTGTGACCCTCAGTCTCTGCGCAAAGACGCGCTCTTTCAGAAAGAACGGAGCAAGCACCATCCCGACGAGATAGGCCGGAAGCACCGCCTCGGTCTTCGCGAGGTTGGCCATGCCGCCCAGCAGAAACAGCACAAGGAGAATGAACTTCGTCTCCGGCTCGCTGATGCGGTTTCCCGTGGCCTTAAAGAAGAAGGGCACGAACTTCGGCAGGAGCCACATGGCTAGCCCCGTCGCGGCGGCGAACAGCGCCAGCCAACCGTTGAAGTTCGCGAACAGAAGCCCGAGCGCGAGGACCGTGCCGAGATCGTTGACAAAACACGCGGCAAGGATGATCTTGCCAAGCTCGGTTCTGTTGAACCCGGTCTCCACCATGACGGCGTAAACCACCGCCACCGACGTCGTGCTGAGCGCCAGGCCGGCGATCTCCGACTGCTGCCAGTTCCACCCGCAGACGTAACGCGCGTAGAACAGGACACCCAGAAACGGCGCCAGGAAGCCGACAGTACCGATGCTGATGCTGGGCCAGAGGTGCCTGCGAACTACGTCCGGGTCAATCTCGGCTCCCGCCAGAAACGTCAGAACGATTGACCCCGCCCCGGCCAGATACGTGACCCACGGGGTTACGGTCAGGCCAAGGAGGTTCCCGCCGAAGAAGCCGGCGATAATCTCGATGAGGGCGACCGAGATGCCGACGCGAATCGAGATGAGCGACGCGACGAGCGCCAGACCGATCCACAAAGACGAGGCAAGCCAGACATTTTCCACCAGGCAACTCCTTTACAGGTGAATCTCTGCCCGCGCAATCAGCGGCGGCGCAGGCCGCACCCGGGCGCGGGAGCAGGAGTCATCATCCCCTGTAAGGGGCGGTTGCCGGTGGACTCCATCACCGATTGAAACTGCGGAGTCGAGCGGATCTTTCGGCCGTCCTGCCGCAGTTTTTGCGTGTCCTTGATTCTATCACAACCGGGCGAGCGCTTTGCGACGCCCGCCCGTCAATGATTCAGTGCGTCAAGCCGCGTTCTACTTGAGTCCGAACCTGTAGCTGGCCGACAGCATCATGTTGCCGTCCACCGAGCTTACCCCCACCTTAAAGTCGTCCGTAACCGCATAGCGGGCGCCAATTGAGAAATCGTCAATGTAGTCCGCCATGAGCTGGAGCTTGGAGGTGAGGTCCACGCTGGCCCCAATCATCACCTCGTCCCAATCGCCTGCGACGTAGCCCAGGTGCCCCGAGACTGCGACGCTGCTCGCGGGCACCGAGAGCCGCTTGCTGAGGACAACGTAAGGCTCCATGTCGCCCTTCAAGCTCTCGGTAATGTCAATGACGCCAATGGCAATCCCCGGAGTCAGCAGCGTCTCCCTCTTGAGATTCCACTTCGCATTGACAATGGTCTCGGAGCCTCCGTTGTGGAGAGACGCGATCCCCAGCTCTATGCCCATGCCCACGCCGGCGTTAGCACCGAAGACGGTAGAATCGTCTCCGTCGAAGTCCAGATAGTTCACAAACCCGTTCGCCTGGCCAAATCCCAGCGAGTCGGCCGTCGGCATCACTACGAGTCCGGTGGGCCCGTACAGCGACGGGTCTGCCGCCGCGGCGCCGAGCGCGCCGCACGTGACTGCCAGGCATATCACAACAACAAACAGCTTCTTCATCGTGTCCCTTGCCTCCCTGGCGCTTCATGAGCGCCGTCTCGAACTCTGGCGCCTCAAAACAACTGCGTACATCAGGCGTCAAAGGCGTACTTCGCCGTTGAGGGCTGTTCTCCTTCAGCTTTCACAGAACGGATGGAACCCGCCACGGCCGTACAAATGAACGGGCGGGCGCCGTGAGGCGCCCGCCCGAAGGTTAGAAATGGCAAACTGCTCTAGTTGAATGCGAACTTGTAGCTGGCCGACAGCATCATGTCGCCGTCAAGCGCGCTCACGCCGAGCTTGAACTCCTCGGTAACCGCATAGCGGGCGCCGATGGAGAACTCGTCAATGTAGTCCGCCATGATCTGGAGCTGCGGGGTCACGTCCACGCTCGCGCCGAGCATCAGCTCGTCGGTATCGCCGGCCACATAGCCCACATGCCCCGAAAAGCCGATGCTGCTTTCCGGAACCGAGAGCTTCTTGCTGACGACGATGTAGGGCTCCATGTCGCCCATGCTCCCTGTCAGGTCAATGGCGCCGATGGCGATTCCCGGAGACATCGAAGTCTCCTTGACGAAGTTCCACTTCGCGTTGACGAAGGTCTCGGAGTCCCCGTTGTGGGCCGATGCGAGACCAAGCTCGATCCCCATGCCGACGCCGGCATTCGCCCCGAAGATCTTTCCCGAGCCCTCGTCATAGTCCACGTAGTGGAAGAAGCCCTCGGCCTCCCCGAACTCGAGCGTGTCGGCCGTCGGCATCGTAACCAGTCCGGTCGGCCCATAGATGGACGGGTTCGCCGCTGCGGCGCCGCAGATGAGCGCCGAGCAGATAAGTCCAACAAACAGTCTCTTCATTCTTTCCTTTTGCCTCCATGGCGCACTGTGAGCGCCGTCTGCGATTACGCGCCTGAACATACACCGCAATACAGCAGGCGCCCGCACAGAATACTTCGGCATTATGAGGCATTCTCTTCAGACCTGCTGTACGGCTGCTCCTCAGGCGCCAGCCAGTGGAATCGGGGAATCCTTCTTCCACCTTCCCCGGGTAAAGTCCGGATAGTCCAGCGCCTCACCCTTGTTTGCGACGGACGCAATGGAGAGCGGAACAATCGCGCTCCACGTCGCCGCGTCGTAAACATCTATCGGCGGGCGGGTCCGCCCGCGCACACTCTTCAGAAACTGGTGCACCGTGATATAGTCGCATCCGCCGTGGCCGCCGTTCTTTTTGGCCTCCGCCGCCAGATCGCGCCACAAAGGGTGCTCGTACTTCTCCTGGTACGCCGTCGAGAACACCTCCCACTGCCCTTCCGGCGTCGAACCTTCCACGTATATCGAGTCGCGGTTGCCCTCGTAACAGCCCTTCGTGCCCTGCACCCGGAAGATCAGGTCGTACGGCCTCGGCGAACAGATGTCGAAGTAGAGCGTGATCGTGTGCCCGTTGGCCGTCTCTATGATCGTCGTGTTCGTGTCGCCAAGCGCATACTGCCGCCGCGCCAGCGGGTGCTCCGCCCCGAACCTGCGGCGCGCGTACTCGCGCATATACCTGGGCTTCGTGCTGACGCTGCGCAGCCGCACGAACCGGTCGCCCCTGTTGATGTTCATCCACCACGCGGTGGGTCCGATGGGATGTGTCGGGTACAGGTTGCCGTTCAGCTTCGCCTTCATCCTGCCGCGCCATGTGAGCTTGCCGTCATCCGTGAACGAGAGGTTTGGAATAGAGTGCAGATACCCGACCAGCGCGTGCGTCACGGTCCCGAGCACCCCCTCGCGGATCAGGCGCTGCATCGCGAGCACGTTGCGGAAGTAGTTCACGTTTTCGAGCAGCATGCAGTGCTGCCCCGTGTCCTCCGACGTGTGGACCAGGTCCCACGCTTCATCCATCGTCAGGCAGGCCGGCACTTCGAGCCCAACGAACTTCCCCGCCCGCATCGCCGCCACCGCAATGCGCGCGTGAATATCCCACGGCGTCGCAATCACCACTGCGTCCAGGTCGTCGCGCGCGACCAGCTTCTCCCAGTCGCTCTCGCCCGCCGTGTACGCATCGGGACGCCTGCCGGAGTGCTTTTCGACGATGTCCCGCGCCCGCTCCGCCGCCGCGCTGTCCACATCGCAGACCGCCGGAACTTCCACGTCCGGGAAGCCGAGCATCGTCGCGAGCAGAAACGTGCCCCGGGCGCCCGTGCCGACGACGCCCACCCGCACGCGCCGCGGCTCCGGCTGCGCGGCGCGCAAGTCGCGGCCGATCACCAGCCCCGCCGAAGAGGCCGCGGCCGCGGCAAGAACCTGTCTTCGAGTCAGCCCAGCGCTCATAAGCATCACCTGTCCAAACACGCGCCATCGTCATCGGGACGCGTTCAAGGAGATTATTCCCCGGCCAGCAACCCCTTCCTTCTCCGGGGCTTCGGAATCCCCGAATATGCCGCCTGTTTTTCAGTCGAACTCGAAGGCGAGCTGGACACTGGAATCGGGCGCGCCGTGGCCCTGCCGCGCAATGAGCCAGCGGTGGACCGCCGCGTGTGTCGCCAGCGTCGGGTCGGCGTTCCGCTTTGCCTTCAGTTCACCCACCGTCCACCCACCCCACGTGCGGACGAGCGAGAGCGTGCAGCGCTCGGGAGCGGTCACCCTGTAGATATAGGTGGACTGCTCGACCGCCACGCTCCACGCGTAGCTGGCGACGCAGTTGTGCTGTTCGTGCCCCTCCCGGATCAGCTCGTCGCGGTTCTGAAGGGGGACGATATCGTCGGAGCCCGCCAGAGGGGGCGGAGGAAACCCGACCATCGCCTCCAGGGCGTCCGTCCACCCCATATCGTCCACGAGATCGTCATGTACCTCGCTCAGGTGCTCCGTGGAGCGCGGCCGGAAGGGCGGCCTGCCGGGGTAGGCTAGTTCGTACATCCTGATCGTGTCCCTCAGCGTGTACAACGTATCAGCGTCTGAGTCCCAGCCCGGCTCAGAGGCTATCTCCTCCAGAAACGAAGCGCTGACCGACGGCAGAAGCCCGGGGTCGGTCACCAGACGGATGACCCCCTCGTTGATGTGCGGCACGTGAGCAAGCAGGCGGGCAGCCTGCGGGTTGTGCAGACCGTCTCTCAGGTAGAGGATTCTCGTAATATCAATGGCCGACGGAACGACCTTGCGCAGAGCCTTGCGGGCGGCTCCGGTCGGCGGGAACCCCAGCCATCCCTGAATGTCGCGCTGCTTCTTGCCCGGCGCAAGCAGGCCCCGCGCCGCCCGCATCGGCTTCTTGACCGCCGGTTTGTGGAACACCCAGTTGGAGGCTAGCGCAAAGGCCAGCGCGGGGTTGGACGTGGTCAGGTCGAGCGCGGCGTCGCCGCAGCGAGCGATCAGCGAAAGGACGTGCCAGTGTCTGCTCCGGAAGCGGCAGATCGCGCCGCGCACATCTTCGGGAATCTCCGCCTGCCAGTCGCGCAGGCCCGGGCCCCACGGGTGCAGGAATCCCGGGAACAGCTCGCCTTCGTGCTCAGGAGCACGGCTCTCTTGAATCTCACGCAGGAGGACGCCCAGCTGCTCGCTCACCGGAATGAGGTCGCTCTCAGGTCTCTTGATCACTCCCGGGGGCAGCCAGACTTTCGGGCGGAAGGGCGCCCATGCCGGGCATTTCAGCGTCTTGCGCCACGCCCTGATCTCCGGCCAGGCGTGCCAGACCTCAGCGCTGTCCTTCGTGAACCTGTAGAGCTTTTTCGATTCTGTGTCGTAGCGCGTGCCCCCGCGCCCAACGTAGAATTCCGTCACCATTGACCGCCCCCGCAAAGCCTGAGAATAGCGGCCGCCGCCGCCCGTCACCACAATCAGATTACCCGAAAACGGAGGGCCTGTGAACGCCAGAATTCAAGCCCGTGCGTGAGGTTTTTTCACTCTTTTTTCGCCCGCTTTCAGCGCCCGCCTTTGGCGCCCGCCTTTAGCGGCCGCCAGGCAGGTATCGCGGGCAGGTGTCCAGAAGATGTCCGCGTCTGCGGCCGTCTGGCCGGAGGCGTAGGGAAAGGCTCGCGTGGGAGCGGAGGTCACCATGAAACACCTGATAAAGACGGCTCTTGCGCTGGTTGTTGCGGCGGTTTTTGCGGCGGTTGCCGCCGGCCCGGCGACCGCGGCCGCACCCGGGACGATGCTGGTCGGCGGCAGAAGCGGCGGCGGGCTTGTCGCCGCCACGGGCCAGCTCCTGCGCCCGGCGGGCCAGACAATCGAGCTGCCCGGAAGCCGCCCGGTGGATGCGGCTCTGTCGCGCGACGGCAAGACGCTCTTCGTTAAGGACAACCGTGGGCTTCTGCTCATAGACACCGCCTCGTGGAGCCTGCGCCAGCAGATCAGCTTTCCGGAAGGTGGAGGCTCCATGCACGGAATCGCCGTCACCGCCGGCGGTTCGCGTGTCTTCGCCACCACAGCCCAGAACCAGCTCTGGGAGGGGCTCATTGGCCCGGACGGCAAGCTGAGCTGGGGCCGCAAGATCGTGATACCAGGCCCGAACGGCAAAACCGGCGACCCGGCCGCCCTCTGGGGCATCGCTCTTTCGGCTGACGAGAAGACGGCGTACGTCTGCCTCTCCCGCAACAACGCGCTCGCCGTGGTGGACCTGCAGGAGGGCAAGCTGGTGAAGCAGATTCCCGTCGGCGTCGCGCCGTACGGCGTGGCAGTCTCCCCGGACGGGCGCGAGGCGTACGTGAGCAACTGGGGCGGCCGCCGCCCGAAGAAGGGCGAACGCACGGGCAAATCCGCCGGCACCGACACGCTGGTGGACGAGCGCGGCGTGGCGAAGAGCGGGACGGTATCCGTGGTCGGCCTCATCATCCAGCGCGAGATCACGCAGGTGCCCGTGGGGCTGCACCCGGCGGGCATGGCGCTCAGCCCGGACGGAAGCAGGCTCTACGTGGCGAACGCGAACTCGGACACGCTCAGCATTCTGGACATCCGCTCGCGGAAGGTCGTGGAGACGGTGCTCGTTCGCCCCGATGCTTCGCTCCCGTTCGGCAGCGCGCCAAACGCGGTTGCGCTCAGCCCGGACGGCAAGACGCTCTATGCCGCAAACGGCGGCAACAACGCCATCGCCGCCGTGTCGCTTGGGGCCGCAAAGGATGGCGGAAGCGTGGTGAAAGGCTTCATCCCCACCGCCTGGTATCCGGGCGCTGTCGTCACGGACGGACAGAATCTGTACGTCGCCAACGTCAAGGGCTTCGGGGCGAGGTCGGGAGGCGCCGATGCCGCGAAGCGCGACATCATGCAGCACCTGGGCGCCATCTCCAAAGCGCCTGTGCCCGACGCCGCCGCCCTGACGGCCCACACAGCCCGTGTGCGCGCCGATGCCCGGGTGCCGCAGGCGCTGGTCTCTCTGGAGAAGGCCCGCGGCGGCAAGAAGCCGGTGCCGGTTCCGGCGCGGGCCGGTGAGCCGTCGGTGTTCGAGCATGTCGTCTACATCGTCAAGGAGAACAAGACCTACGACCAGGTGTTCGGCGACCTTCCGAGAGGCAACAACGACCCGTCGCTCTGCATTTTCGGCCGGGAGGCCAGCCCCAACCATCACGCCCTCGCCGAGCAGTTCGTGATCCTGGACAACTACTACTGCAACGGTGTCCTTTCGGCGGACGGCCACTCGTGGGTGACCGAGGCGAACGTCACAGACCATCTCGAGAAATCGTTCGGCGGGTTCACGCGCTCGTACAGCTTCGGCGATGACGCGCTGACGTACTCGTCCTCGGGCCTCATCTGGGACAATGTGCTCGCGCACGGGCTCTCTTTCCGCAACTACGGCGAGTTCGACACGGCAGAGCCCGTTCCCGCCTCATCGTGGAGGAGCATCTACGACGACTACATCAACAAGACCGGCAAGATCGGCTTCTCGCAGAATATGCCGAGCGAGCGCCTGCGCCGCTACAGCTGCCGCGAGTACCCCGGCTGGAACATGAACATCCCGGACGTTCTGCGGGCGGATGTCTTTCTGAAAGAGCTGAAGGCGATGAACGCGACCGGCGCCTTCCCGAACTTCGTCATTGTCTATCTTCCGGACGACCACACGTCGGGCGGGATGCCGGGGTCGCCGACGCCGCGCGCGCAGGTTGCGGACAACGACCTGGCGCTCGGCCGCGTGGTCGAGGGCATCTCGAAGAGCCGCTTCTGGCCGAAGACGTGCATCTTCGTGATCGAGGACGACCCGCAGTCCGGGTTCGACCACGTGGACGGCCACCGGTCGCTCTGCCTGATCGCCAGCCCCTACACAAAGCGCGGCGCGCTCGTCAGCCAGTTCTACAACCAGACCTCCGTGATCCACACCATGGAGCGCATGCTCGGCATTCCGCCGATGAACCAGATGGACGCGATGTCGCCGCTGATGACCGATTGCTTCACCGACAAGCCCGACTTCCGGCCGTACACCTGCCTTGCGAACAGAATCCCGCTCGACGAGATGCCGAAAGCCTCCAGCAACTTCTACCGCAAGAAGGACTACATCGCGTCGGGCGGCAGGCTCAACCCGTTCCGCGTTCCCGACCGCATTGACGACGACGAGATGAACCGCGCGATCTGGCACTCGGTGAAGGGCGAGGATGCGCCGTATCCTGCGGAGTTCGCGGGCGCCCACGGCCGGGGTTTGGCTGAGCTTCGTCTGGCCCTCGCGCCGGAAGCGGAGGACGACGACTAGACGCGGCGGCTGGCAACAACGTCATTCCGGGCTTGACCCGGAACCCAGTCCGTATGGCCCCCACGTCATCCCGGACTCCGATCCGGGATCCACGGTCCGGCACCGGATGGGTGCTGAATCAAGTTCAGCGTGAGGTATTAGGGTAGCGCCATGTCATCCCGGGCTTGATCCGGGATCCAGTCCGGGAGCCCGGCGGCGAATACTGGACAGGTCGCCTGCACGTGACTATAATAGTCATACACAGGAGGCTTGTCTGGTGAAATCTGCTGCTGTTTCAAAACTCAAGGCGAACCTGAGCGAGTGTCTGAGCTGGGTCAAAGGCGGGGAGGACGTGCTGGTGACAGATCGCGGCAGGCCGGTGGCCCGCATCGTGCCGGTCGAGGGATCGTCGCTCAGCGATGCGCGGCGAATGGAACTCGCCCGGCGCGGGATACTGCGGCCGGGAAAGGGACGGATACCCCGTGAGCTTCTGCGCGACCTGCCGCTCGTCCGGGTTCCCGACGATACGCTGCGGCGCGTGCTCGACGAGGAACGGGAGGAGCCGAGGTGAGGTTCTGGGACTCTTCGGCGCTGCTCGCGCTCTTGGCTGGGCAGGAAGGGAGCGCCCTTCTGAAGCCGCTGGCTGAAGAGGATGCGGGCGTGGCGATCTGGTGGGCGACGCCGGTGGAACTCGCCTCGGGCGCCTGCCGGCTGCTGGGCGAGAACGCCCTGGAAGAGGCCGCCTGCGCTCGCCTGCTGGATCGCATAGCCGCCATCGCGCGGGCCGCGGATCAGATCGAAGCGGCCGAAGTGGTGCGCGAGGCCGCCGTGCGGATGCTGCGGGTGCACGATCTCCGGGCGGCGGATGCGCTGCAGCTTGCCAGCGCCCTGGTCTGGAGCGATTACAGCCCGGGCGGCTCCGGGTTCGTCTCGACAGACCGGCGTTTGAGGACGGCGGCTTCTCGAGAAGGCTTCAAAGTGCTGCCCGAGGAGCCCTGGCCCGCGCGCTCCGGCGGCAGCGCGTCCCCTTTGTGATGCACCCTTATGTCGAACTCCGGGAGCTTCATCTCAGGCCCCCGTGTCGCAGGCCAAAGTATATCCTTATAGCGCGCGCGAGGGTGTTCTGGTAAGGCGGTTCCAGCCTGCTCATGATGCGCACTGAGGACGGCAACGACCACAAGTGCGGAATCTCCAGTTGCGAGGCTTTCGAGTGCAACGTCGGCAAGGCGCCGATGGGAATCACCGGGGTATAGGGTTTGGGGTTTCCGCTGGCGTCGTTCAGAGGCATCGCCATCAGGTCCCCGCACGGCAGCTCACCGACAACGATCCACGGACGGCGTCCGCGGTACACAGTTGTCTGTCTCGCGAGGGGGTGGTTGAGCAGTTCTTCCGGAAAGATGCAGTTCCAGAGCCCGGGTCCGGTCAGGAGCGCGGCGCGGATGTGGTCGCGCGCATCGTAGCCCTGCCCCGGCAGAGGCTCCAGCATGCTCTCGTCAATCGCTCCTAACCAGTCAAGTCCCCGTCGCCCGACGTGGGCTGCCAGTGTAAGGCTGCTGCCAGGCGCCGCAAGCGCTCCGTCCACCACCGCGATGAACAAATCCCTGCCAGGTGGCGGGTAGCGCAGGCGGCTGTGCTCAGCGTCCGAAAGCCTCACTGGCCTCCCTGGTGCTATTGTGGCCATGGTGGCGCATCCTTCGTTGTTGCGGCCCGTGCGCGGCGCGGGACAGGCCGCCAGTGTCCGTGTTGTTCTGTCCTGTTCAACCGCTCGCCCCGCATGCCGCGATCAGTTCGTCCACGCGCCCGGTCGCGAGGCCGATGCAGGTATCCGCCGCGCCGTAGTAAACCTTCACCTCCCCGTCCGGCTCCAGAATGGCCCCGTTCGAGAACACGCAGTTCGGAACCTCGCCCGAGCGCTCGTACGGCTCCCTCGGCGTCAGGATGAACTCCGGGCACTGCCCGATCACGCGCCACGGCTCATCAAGGTCGAGAAGCACGACGCCCAGCCTGTACACGTAGTTCGTCGCCAGCCACACGCCGTGAATGATCAGCAGCCACCCCTCGTCCGTCCTGATGGGCGCCGGGCCGATGCCCCACTTCTCGCGCATCCATGTCTCGATGCGCAGGTCCAGCGGCTTCGATCTGCCCCAGAACTCGAGGTCGGGCGAGAACGTGATGAACGTCATCGCGTCGCTGCCGCTCATCGGACGGTCGAGCCGCGCATACAGCCCGCCGATTCTCTCCGGGAACAGCGCGCAGTTGCGGCTCCAGGGCTGGGTCGGGAACGGCAGCCGCTCGAACGTCCGGAAGTCCCGCGTTCGCGCCAGCCCGATGCGCACGACCTCTTCCATCGTCTGGGCGCAGTAGGCGATATAGTACGCGCCCTCCAGCTCGGTTACCCGCGCGTCGTACTGGTGCTTCTCCCAGACGCGGTCTTCATCCGTGCCGGGAATCTCAATCGGCTCCGGGTCGAGCGTAAAGCGGACGCCGTCCGAGCTGCGGGCAACATGCAGCCGGTTGTCGCGCCGCCCGTCCTCCACACGCGGTATGAGGATGTACTCGTCTCCGAACTTCACCGCGCCGGGGTTGTAGATGGCGTTGGCGTGAAAGGGGACATCCCTGTACGTCAGAATCGGATTGCCGGGATGGCGCAGCAACAACTCGTCTCGCATATCAGCACCTCTGTAGTGTTTCTCAAGAGCGTTGTTCGCGGTTTGCCCCCGCGAAGTCCTCTCTCGGCCGCCCCTCGGCCCCGGCCGTGGTATAGTAAAGCGATAACCGGGCATGGCCCGGATGTTCAGTTGTCCGGACGAAAGGAAAGCCCGATGCCTTCAGCACTCCGCTGTCTCGCGCTCGCGCTGAGTCTCCTGCTCAGCGCCCCCGCGCTTGCACTCAACACCGACGGACGTTACAAGAGCCCGTTCGACCCGTACAACGATCCCGAAGGGCTGAACCAGGGCATCTCCGGGGCCCCGTTCGGGGCACACAGACAGGGCTCGCCCTCCGGCGCCTGCTTCGGCGGAGGAAGCACCTGGCAGAGCACCCCCGTCAGCTACTGGGGCATCAATGTGGATGCGGGCACGTACGGCATGCAGTTTGCCAACAAAGACCAGTGGCCGCGCATGGCGCTGTACAACATTCCGGCAGGGACGACCTACCTCCGCCCCGTGAATACCCCGGACTATCTGACCGGCGCATTCGGGTACTACACCGTGCCCGCGCAGTCGTTCTCGCAGCAGTTCGAGGCCCGGGGCACGTCGGTCACGTCGGTCTCGTGCAAGTTCGCGTCGCAGACCTACGGCATCGCCGTCATTCACGACGGCGGCCTGTTCGGGCCGCAGATCGGCCCCGCCCGGCCGCTGGAGGGCAACTACAACAACGACTCCATGGCGTGCTGGAGCGCGGGCGAAGTGCCCACCGTCCCCGGGCAGCTCTACACCGTGGAGTTCAAGAAGTCCGACAACTCGCCGCTGCAGCTCTACTACTCACGCGCGCGCTGCCTTATGGGCGAGGACTTCCCGGGCTGCAAGTCGTGGATCGCCGGAGTCGAGACCTCCAACCCTCTGCGCACGATCATCGGCATGGACACGGACGGCATCACGACCACCGTCAACACGTCATCGGCGAACTCGCAGATCGCCTACGACTTTGTCGCCTCCGTGGCCGGCCAGACGTTCACCGCGCGCGGCACGAGCGTCATCGGGGCGCATTTCCTGGCGCCGGGCTCGAACGGGGGATATGAAGTCGGCATCTTCGGCGCCCCCGGCGCGGACGGGATGGGCGTGACTCAGATCGGGCCGCTCAAGTGGGTGTGGCAGAACAACGACAGGGTGGTGGCGGTCTGGTTCCCGGGCGAGGTTCCGGTGACGGCCGGGCAGCAGTACTATCTCAGAATCCGTTCGCGCAGCGGCGCGGGCTTCGCGCTTTATCACGTGTCGAACGAGTACGCGGGCGGAACGGAGTATATCGGCGGAACGGCCAAGGTCTACGACCTGACCGCAACCATACTCGAGGAGACGTCCGCCGGCTCGGCCACCGTGCAGCCGGTTGGATTCAGCGGACTGCCATCGGTGCAGCGCGGGCAGACGAGCGCGACAATCAGCTTCAGCACGCCGGTGGCCTCCACGGCCGTCATCGAATACGGGCAAGCGCCGCCCTACACCGCCACCGTCGCCGACGCGTCGCCTCAGACCGGGCACGCCATCACCCTGACGGGGCTCAGCGCCGCGACGCAGTATCACTTCCGCATCAGAGCCTCGGCGAGCGGCAGGCGCGACAGCATCAGCCGCGACTTCGTGTTCGTCACGGCCCCCGCCACCCCGAACATGCTCACGAATCCCGGATTCGAGACGGGCAACACCACGGGCTGGGCCACGTTCGGCAACGTTCCGCCTCCCGTCAAGTCGAGCGACATCGGGGGCCTGGCGCCGCACTCCGGGTCGTACTTCCTGGGGTCGGCGTACGGCGGCGGCTCCGCGCCGTGGGGCGGCGCATATCAGAGGGTAAGCGTGGATCCCGCGCGGCCGGTCACGTTCCAGGGCTGGCTGTACACGTACCAGCTTTTCGGATTCAACGCGGACGCCGAGCATATGGTGCTCGGGCAGATCGGCATTGACCCCGCGGGAGGCACGGATCCGAACGGCGCCAGCGTCCGATGGTCGCCGCTGACCTCGGCGCAGGACTGGCGCGCCCCCGTCTTCGAGAGCCGCTACCAGGACATCGCGCTTGCGGTTCAGCCGCAGGGCGGGCATGTGACGGTGTTCTGCCGGGGCGGTCAACCGAACCTGGGCTCGAACCCGTCCATCATCTCGTACGTCATCTACGGGTGGGATGACATGTGCCTGACCCAGCCGCCCGTTACGCTCAGCGGGGTTGGAGACATCAGGTCCAGGCCCGACGGCACGGCGGTGGCGATACCGGACGTCATCGTCACCGCGGCGGCGTCCGAGGCGGGCGCAAACTACGTGCAGGACCCGGGCCGCGCGGCGGGAGTCCGGTGCGAGTCGTCGGCCGCGTTCCCGCGCGGGCATCGGGTTACGGTGCAGGGCACGCTGGCGACAAAGCCGAGCGGCGAGCGCTATCTTCAGGGCGCCATCATCACCGCGGACGCCTCGTCCGGCGAGGCCGTCAGCCTTGGGGCGAGGAACAGGTCGCTCGGCAGCCTGACGCTGGACGGCGCGGGACCGGGCAA
>ERZ1026805.1250-NODE-1250-length-14435-cov-6.457024_pt1 | contig 14435 bp, 16 predicted proteins | sample MGYA00520883_ERZ1026805 | MGnify/ENA primary metagenome ERZ1026805 (study PRJEB33270, sample SAMEA104284476) | anaerobic digester metagenome | biome: Anaerobic digester microbiome; feature: mesophilic sludge digester; material: Anaerobic digester biomass... | reverse complement strand
GGACATCGCCGTAAAACTCGGCTTCGCCCATCCCTTCGAGACACAGGGACTGACCCTCGAAAAGCCCGAGCGCTTCGAAGTATGGACAAGAGAAGGAAAGACCGATCTCCTGAAGGCCGTTCACGAAATCAAGTTCCTCGACCACAAAGCCTGGGAAACCACGTTCAAGGTCCGGCAACCAGGTGTCTATATCTTTTCCATGGAGCCTAAACCGTACTTCGAGCCCGCAGAAGACTGCTATATCATCCATTACACCAAAACCGTCGTGAGCGCGTTCGGGCTCGAAGAAGGCTGGGACCGCGAACTGGGCCTCAAGACCGAGATCGTCCCCCTCACCCGGCCTTTCGGTCTCTATGCGGGCAACGTGTTCCAGGGAGTGGTCAAGCTGAACGGCAGGCCTGTGCCCTTCTGCGAAGTCGAGGTCGAATATTTCAACGAGAACCGCAAGTATGCGGCCCCCAGCGAGAGCTTCATCACCCAGGTCGTCAAGACCGATGCAGGCGGCGTGTTCACCTATGCCGCCCCACGGCCGGGATGGTGGGGCTTCGCCGCCCTGAACGCTTCGGATGAGAAGATCAAGGGCAAAAACGTGGAACTCGGCGCCGTCCTCTGGGTGAAGTTCCATGAGATGAAGTGACCGGTGCACATATCTGAAGGCATCCTCTCTCCTCCCGTCCTTCTCGCCGGGGCATCCCTGGCGACGGCGGGCGTTGCGTACGGCCTGAAGAAGATGGACATGGAGAGCATCCCGAAAGTGGGCGTGCTCTCCTCGGCGTTCTTCGTGGCGACCCTGATCCATGTCCCTGTCGGGCCGTCGAGCATCCATCTGGTGCTCAACGGGCTGATGGGTGTAATGCTGGGCTGGGCGGCCTTTCCCGCGATCATGATCGCGCTTGCGCTCCAGGCCATGCTCTTTCAGTACGGAGGGTTCACCACCCTGGGCGTCAACACCGTGAACATGGCCGCCCCTGCGGTGATATGTTACTATCTCTTCAGAGGCGCCGTCCGCTCGGAAGGAGCGAAGATGGCCGCCGCTGCCGGTTTCGCCTGCGGGTTCGTCTCGCTCACCCTGAGCATCCTCGGGGGTGCGGCGAGCCTCCTGCTCACGCAGAAGGCCTTCCTCGCACCGGTCAAGGTGGTGCTCGTCGCGCATCTGCCGGTAATGATCATCGAGGGGCTCGTCACCGCCTCTGCCCTGGCGTTTCTCAAAAAGGTGCGGCCCGAGACCGTGGAGGTATGAACGTGAAGGTGAAAATAACGACCCCGCCCGCTGCTGCGTGCATGTTTCTGGTCCTCCTGCTCGCAGTGGCCTATCCCGCCTATGCGCATAAAATCATGGCGTTCGCATACATCGAAGGCGGCAAGGTTCATGTGGAGGGTTATTTTGCAGACGGCAAGAAGACAATAGATTCTCTGGTTGAGGTCTTCGATGAAGAAGGCGCAAAGATACTGGAGGGAAAGACCGGCCCGCAGGGCGTGTTTTCGTTTCCTGCGCCCGCAGCGGCACGGCTGAGGATCGTGCTCACCGGGTCCATGGGGCACCGGGCCGAGTGTTTCGTCCAGGCCGGCGAGGCCCAGCAAGAGCGGGGGGATGCCCCTGCCCGGTCCGCTCCAGTACTCGGCCCGCAGGCCGATGAAGAGACCGCCGCCGGCCGGGAATACCTGCGGGAGATCGTTGCCCAGGAGATCGACAGAAAGCTCGCCCCCCTCCTGCAGGAGATCAGGGCGCTGAGGCGGAGCGGGCCGTCGGTATCAGAGATATTGGGCGGCATCGGCTACGTCATCGGGATCATGGGCCTCATCATGTACTTCAAGGCCCGCTCTTCGCGAGGTTCGTGAGTGGGTGTCGAGCTGCCGGTATCCCCACGCGCCCCCCTGAGCGCCCTCGATGTGCGCATCAGGCTCATCTGCGTCATCCTGTTCTCTCTCGTCGCCGCCACACTCCAGACACCGGGAGCCCTGGGCGCGGCGACGGCCTTCTCCCTTGCACTCGTCGCAGCGGCGCGTGTGCCCGTGAAGCATCTGCTTCAGAGGCTCATGGTCGTGAACATGTTCATCGCCTTTCTCTGGTTCTTTCTTCCCTGGAGCATGCCCGGAGAAGAGCTGTTCCGCCTGGGGCCGGTTCAGGTGAGCGGGGCGGGCGTCGGTTACGCCCTGGAGATCACCGTGAGGTCAAACATCCTGGTGCTCGCCATTATCGCGTTCATGTCCACCGCCTCCGCCACCTCGATCACCCGGGCCATGGGTCTTCTGCGCGTGCCCGACAAGATCACCTATCTGTTCTTCTTCACCTACCGCTACATCGGCGAGATCTCGAGCGAGCGCACCAGGCTCGTCAACGCCATGCGGGTGCGGTGTTTCGTCCCGACGACCAGCCTTCACACCTACCGGAGCTACGCCTGCCTCGTGGGCATGCTCCTGGTGAGAAGCTTCGACCGTGCCCGGCGGGTGCGGATGGCCATGCTCCTTCGGGGCTTCGACGGGAGGTTCCCCTGCCTCGATGCCGGCAGGATCTCGAAGCTGGATCTGATCTCTCTGGGCGTGCTGTGTCTGATTCTCCTGGGGGTGCTCTATGCAGACAGATGCTGACGAAATAATCCGGCTCGAAAAGGTCACGTTCGCATATCAGGGCGGGCGCGTGGTGCTCGACAGGCTCGATTTCTCGGTGAAAAGAGGCGCGCGGATCGGGATCGTTGGGCCCAACGGCTGCGGCAAGACCACGCTCTTCCACGTCATCATGGGCCTGATCAGGCCTTCGTCCGGGGCCATACGGATTTTCGGCCGCGAGATGACAGACGAGAGAGACTTCAGGCTCGCGCGCCGCAAGGCGGGTTTTCTCTTTCAGAACTCCGACGACCAGCTGTTCTGTCCCACCGTGCTGGAGGATGTGGCATTCGGACCGCTGAACCTGGGCGGATCGCCTGCAGAGGCCGCGAATGCCGCCCGGAAGGCCCTTGCGATGCTTGGGATATCCGATTTCGAGAACAGGGTCTGCCACAGGCTCTCGTATGGAGAGAAGAAGCTCGTCGCCCTTGCCGGGGTGATGGCCATGGAGCCCGAGGTGCTCATCCTGGACGAGCCCACCGCAGGGCTCGACAGAGGCACCAGACAGAGGCTCCTGGAGATCCTGCGCGGCCTGGAGCACACATGCATCGTCGCCTCCCACGAGATGGATTTTCTCACTCAGGTCACCACCACCCTGTACGGAATGGCGGACGGAAAAATCGATATGTCGGAGGAGGTCACGGTACACAGCCATGTCCATCTGCACGCCGGAGGCGGGTATCGGCACACCCATGCAGAACTGATCGATGCGGTAAGCACCGGGGCGTGCTCCGGGCCCGACTTCTCCTCGGGCGACGGGGAATAGATCTCGACCTTCCCATCCTGAAGCGGCGGGCGCGATGGAGGGCTCGAAACCTGCCGAACACATGCCTTTCCGTCATTTCCCTTCCGCAGACAGGGCCGGGATTTTTTCCCGAAAGACGGCCTGTTCTCGGTATTCGGAGTTGCCTTTCATCGCCGCGCACCCTAATGAACATGTAGTGACAAATGTTTGAGGACATGCATGAGCAGCTCGCCCCGAAAACTCCCCGGCAGGTTTCAGAACACGTTTCAGACCCTTGTCATCCTTTCCGCCATGGTATCGCTGTTCGGCCTGCTCGGGTGGATAGTGCTCGGCGCGTTCGGCGTCATCTGGGCCCTGCTGATCGCGGGATTCATACTGCTGACCACTCCGAGACTCTCCCCGATCATTGTTCTGCGCATGTACAATGCCAGGGCCCTGTCCTTTGAGGATGCCGGTGTGCTGTACCGGATTGTGGCCGAGCTCTCCCGGCGCGCCGGCCTCACGTACGCCCCCCGTCTCCATTATGTCCCGAGCCGGTCGATGAACGCTTTCAGCGTTGGGTCAAAAAACAACTCCGCCATCGCGCTCTCGGACGGGCTGGTCAGGCTTTTGAGCCTGCGGGAGCTCGCCGGCGTCCTGGCGCACGAGATAAGCCACATCAGCAGCAACGACCTCAGGCTGCACGTCCTGGCCGATATGATGACCAGAGTGACCTCCATGCTCTCCTTTTTCGGGCAGGCTCTCATCCTTTTCTATCTTCCCATGATATTCTTCTCCGACGTCCGTATCCCGCTGAGTTTCATTCTCGCGCTCATATTCGCGCCGGTCGTGAGTATGCTGCTGCAGCTCGCGCTCTCCCGCACCAGGGAGTTCGATGCGGATCTTGCCGCCGTGGGTCTCACCAATGATCCAAGAGGCCTCGCGACGGCGCTGCAGAAGATGGAGAACTACGAAAACAGTATCTGGGACATCCTGGTCGCGCCGGGGAGAAAAAACCCGCACCCCTCGATCCTGCGAACCCATCCTCACACCCGCAAGCGTATCGAGCGGCTCATGAATCTCGAACAGGGAAAAGAGCTCGAAATCCCCGGCTTCCATGACCGGATCGTTCTTCCCGAACGTTTTCCCGAGGTGTTCCACCAGGCCGGGTGGCATTGGTTCAGGCCGCGGCGCTGACCCCTCTTCATGCAAGAAAGGCCGCCCGCCCTCCACTGCGGTCCCTGCTCGTGTATGCAGGCATTACAGTTTGACAGAATCATCGAGGCGATGCTATTTATGCGCAACATACGGCCTGGAAGATTCCGGAAAATTGAGCAGGCACACTCTTGAACACGTAGGGGGAGTACATGAAAAGAATTCTTTGTATGCTTACTGCGGCGTTTTTTGTTTTCTGTGCAGGAGGAGCGTGGGCGGATGATGTCATCAGGCTGGGAGTTCCGGGGGCGCACAGCGGCGATCTTGCTTCTTACGGACTGCCTTCGGCCTATGCTGCCAAGCTCGTGGTGGACGACATCAACGCCCGCGGCGGCGTGATGGGCAAACAGGTGGTCATTCTCCAGGAAGACGACCAGTGCAAGCCCGAGGTGGCGGCAAACGTGGGCACCAAGCTCGTTTCGGAAAAGGTCGATGTGGTCCTCGGTCACATCTGCAGCGGCGCAACAAAGGCGGCCATGAACATCTACAAGGATGCCGGCATCGTCGTCATGTCGCCGTCGGCCACGAACGTCGAGCTCACCAAGAGCGGAGACTACCCGAACTTCTTCCGGACAATATCTCCCGACGACGCCCAGGCCCTGCTCCAGGTCGACTTCGCCCTGAATACGCTGAAGGTCAAGAAGATCGCGGTCATCCACGACAAGGGCGATTACGGCAAGGGGCTCGCCGAGTTCGCGCAGGGCTTCCTCATCGAGCGGGGAGCCAAGCCGGTCCTGTTCGAGGGAATCACTCCGGGGGCGGTGGACTACTCGGCAGTGGTCCAGAAGATCAAACGCACGGGAGCGGAAGCGGTCATCTACGGCGGCTACCATCCCGAAGCTGCGAAGATCGTCTCCGGGATGAGAAAGAAGAAGATGGATACGATCTTCATCTCGGATGACGGCGTACGCGACGACACGTTCATCAAGGTCGCAGGCAGGTATGCCGAAGGCGTTTACGCCACCGGACCTATCGACACCACGAAGAGCCCCATGGCCATCGCCGCGATCGAGCAGCACAAGAAGGTGTACGGAACCGAGCCCGGAGCGTTCTATCTGAATGCCTACGCGGCATCGCTCTGTCTGCTTCAGGCGATCGACAAGGCCGGGGCCACTGATTTTATTTCCGTGACCAACGCGCTGCGCGCCAACTGGTTCGATACACCGCTGGGGAAGATCAGTTTCGACGAGAAGGGCGATGCAAAGGGCATCGGCTTTGCCGTGTATCAGGTCCAGAACGGCCGGTACGTGGAGGTCGGGAAGTAGTCTACACCGGCCGGACCGGAAAGAAGGGGGCAGGTCACCTGCTCCCTTTCTTCCTGTGAGAGCGGGGGCATACTCAGACATATTTCATGGACTATTTCTTCGAACTATTCTTCGGCGGGCTCACCAGGGGCAGCATCTACGCGCTGATCGCCCTCGGCTACACCATGGTCTACGGGATCATCGAGCTGATCAACTTTGCCCACGGCGAGATCTACATGATCGGCGCATTCACCGCGCTCATCGCGGCGAGCGCGCTCTCGCTGCTGGGTCTGACCGGACCGTCGCTCCTCATCCTCGCCGGGCTTATCGCGGTCGTCTACTCCGCCGCGTACGGATTCACCATCGCGAAGATCGCATACAAGCCGCTCCGCAAGGCGCAGAGACTTTCTCCGCTCATCAGCGCGATCGGCATGTCCATATTCCTCCAGAACTACGTGCTCCTGGCCCAGACCTCCGACTTCCTGTCGTTCCCGACCCTCGTGGACGAGTTCGCATTCATGGAGCCGGTCTCGCACATCATGCGCTCCTCCGAGCTGCTCATCGTCGTCACCACCGCGATCGCCACCGTGCTGCTGACTCTATTCATCAAATTCTCCCGGATGGGAAAGGCGATGAGGGCGACGGCCCAGGACAAGACCATGGCCATGCTCCTGGGCATCGACATCAACCGGGTCATCTCCGTGACCTTCATCATCGGCTCGGCCCTGGCTGCCGTGGGCGGCGTGCTCATCTCGAACCATATCGGTCAGATCAACTTCTACATCGGGTTCATCGCCGGCATCAAGGCGTTCACGGCGGCGGTGCTCGGCGGGATCGGCAGCATCCCCGGGGCCGTGCTCGGCGGACTTATTCTGGGCTGGACGGAGAGCTTCGCAACAGGTTACATCTCGAGCGACTACGAAGACGTGTTCGCGTTCGGCCTGCTGGTATTCATTCTCATCTTCCGGCCGGCGGGCATTCTCGGCCGGACCAGTTCGGAGAAGGTGTAGGCGGGCGGAATGGGCATCCAGGCAGGTCTGATCATCCGCAGGGCCGCATCCGAGATCTTCAGATCGGCGCTGGTTTCCTGCTGGTTCATGTTTCTCACGTTTCCCATCATGGTCATCAAGGTCAATCCCCTGGAGAGAACCATCGAGTGGCGCTGGATGAGGCTCGCCTGGATCGGCGTCGCGGCCTTTCTGCTCTCATTCGTCTGGCGCTACCTGATGATGCGCCGGGAGAGGGGAAGCGCACGGGACGAGTCGGAATCATGGCAGGCGCGACTGGGGAAGAGAATCCGGAACGACAGGAAAACCTCGTATGCCCTTCTGGCCGCGCTGGGCCTTTTCATGGTGCTGTTTCCCTTCACGTTTTCCAGCTACCAGACGCAGATCATGATCTCGGCCCTGATGTACGTGATGCTCGGTCTCGGGCTCAACATCGTGGTGGGGCTCGCGGGCCTGCTCGATCTCGGGTACGTGGCGTTCTATGCCGTGGGCGCCTACAGCTATGCCCTGCTCAACCATCATTTCGATCTGGGTTTCTGGGCGGCGCTGCCCGTCGGCGCGTCTCTCGCATTTCTGTTCGGAATCCTGCTGGGCTTCCCGGTCCTGAGGCTGCGCGGCGACTACCTCGCCATCGTCACGCTCGGCTTCGGAGAGATCATCCGGCTCATCCTGGAGAACTGGAACGAGTTTTCCTTCGGGCCCAGCGGCATCGCCGGGATATCCAGGCCGGCATTGTTCGGCGTGGACCTGAGCCTGGATCAGCACACGATCTATCTGTATTACATCGTGGTCGCCCTGGTGCTCGTCACCATTTTCGTCGTGGGCAGGCTGAGGAACTCGCGGATCGGCAGGGCGTGGATCGCGCTGCGCGAAGACGAGGTCGCCTGCCAGGCCATGGGCATTGACAAGACCAGGACCAAGCTCACCGCGTTCGCGCTGGGGGCCACCTGGGCGGGGTTCGTCGGGTGCATCTTCGCAGCCAAGACCACCTTCATCAATCCGGCGAGCTTCACCTTCATGGAATCGGCCATTATCCTGTCCATCGTGGTCCTGGGAGGAATGGGGTCCATCATCGGGGTGATCGTGGGCGCCCTGGTGCTCATCCTGCTGCCCGAGTATCTCAGGGCCTTCTCCGAGTACCGGATGCTCGTCTTCGGCGCCAGCATGGTGCTCATCATGGTCTTCAGGCCGCAGGGAATCATCACGGGCGTCAGGCGGCGCTATCAGTTCCGTCTGTCGGAGTCTCGGGAGGCGCAGCGTGAAAAAGATGCAGCAAGTGCTTGACGTTCGTCAGCTCACGATGGATTTCGGCGGGCTGCGGGCGCTCGACAGCATCGATCTCACGGTCAGCCAGGGAGAGATCGCGGCGCTGATCGGCCCCAACGGTGCCGGCAAAACCACCTTCTTCAACTGCATCACCGGCGTGTATGAGCCGACCGGCGGCACGATGAGCGCCCATCCCCCGGGAAAGGCCCCTGTAGTGCTCAACAGGCTCAAGCCCAATGTCATCACCGAGCACGGTCTCGCGCGGACCTTTCAGAACATCCGGCTCTTCCAGAACATGACCGTGCTGGAAAATGTCATGGTGGCCCGCCACTGCCGGACGCGATCGGGAATCTTCGGCGCCGTGCTGAGAGACGCCGGTACCCGCAGGGAAGAGCAGGAGATGGTGGATTTCTCCTACAGGCTCTTGGAGGATGTGGGCCTGGAGAAGCACGTGAACGATCTAGCCAGGGAGCTGCCCTACGGAGCGCAGAGAAGGCTCGAGATCGCCAGGGCCCTTGCCACCGAGCCCTTTCTGCTCCTTCTCGATGAGCCGGCCGCGGGGATGAATCCGAGGGAAACCCGCGAGCTCGACGCGCTGATCACCAGGATCAGGGACGAGAAAGGGGTCTCGATCCTGCTCATCGAGCACGACATGAAGCTGGTCATGAGCATCTCCCAGAGCATCTTCGTGATGGACTACGGCAGGCTGATCGCCCAGGGATCGCCCCGGGAGGTCGCCGAGAACCCGAATGTGATCAAGGCCTATCTCGGAGAGACGTTCGATGCTTAAGGTCAAGAGCCTCCACACCTATTACGGCGGGATCCACGCGCTCAAGAGCGTGTCTCTCGAGCTCTCGGAAGGAGAGATCGTCACCCTCATCGGTGCCAACGGGGCGGGCAAATCCACCACGCTGATGTCCATATCCGGCATTGTTCCGCCGCGCTACGGCGAGATAGTCTTTCTCGGCAGGCCCATCCACCAGATGTCCCCGGACAGGATTTTCTCGCTGGGCATCGTGCAGGTGCCGGAAGGCAGGAGGATATTCCCCCTGCTCACGGTCCTGGAGAACCTCGATATGGGCGCATATCTGAGGAAGGACCGCAAAGGCATAAGCAGTGATATCGACTACATTTTCAGCCTCTTCCCCAGACTCGCCGAGCGCCGGCATCAGCTGGGGGGCACTCTGAGCGGAGGAGAGCAGCAGATGCTCGCCATCTCTCGGGGCCTCATGAGCAGGCCGAAGCTCCTGCTGCTCGACGAGCCGTCGCTCGGGCTTGCGCCGGTGCTCGTCCAGCTCATTTTCTCCACCATCGAGAAGATCAACCGTGAAAACAGAACCACCATCTTCCTGGTCGAGCAGAACGCGAACATGGCGCTGCGCATCGCCCACAGGGGCTATGTCATGGAAAGCGGCTCCATCACCATGGAAGACACCGCGGCAAACCTCCTGAACAGCGAAAAGGTCAAGCAGGCCTACCTCGGGATGTAGCAGGTCGGGGTCATCGGGGTCATCATCGGGGTCAGGTCTTGACATGTGACACCTGTGTCACATGTCAAGACCTGACCCCCAACAGCTGTGTGACATCGAAATGTCACATGTCAAGACCTGACCCCCAACAGCTGACCCCAACATACCTAAAGCCTGTCAATACCTTACTGGAGTGCCTTTCTCCCTTGCTTGAGAATCGCAAGTGCCACCCTATTTAATTTCTAAGAATGCTTGGTGCGGGCATAGGCCTTCCAGCAGAGCCGGCCTGAAAGGACCGATTCACCCGCATTTGCGGAGCTCTAGCCTGATGACTTGTCCTGAAAAGTTATCACATCGTTTGCAGCCGATATGATCCTTCCCGCGTTCGAGCGGGATATTTTTCTTCCCTGCCTCTCGGCCATCGAGAAAACCGCTTCGGTATGGGCTTACAGTGATGGCCACGGCCTTTTCGTCGTTTCCGCTTCTCGCTGCCTCCTCCGGCTCAAAAAGTTGCGGCATTCTCAGCAAACCCATGCTTCGGGCAGTCATCGGAATCGTCCTCCTTCTTTTATGCGCCTCGCTCGGTTTGACGGCGACCGGAGAGCACATCATGACAATCGAGAGCTGCTCGCAGGTCATGTTCATAGCGGGAGTTCTGCATCATGCTGTCGGCAAGCGCATCGCAGCGTCCGTCCTGCTCTCCGTTGCCTGCCTGCTGCTCACGGCTCCCGTGCACCCGCAGATACAGGCCCTTCCCACGGGCCACCTGCAGACTTTCATCATCGACTCTGCAACCCATATTCTCAACTCGGCTCATATGCCCGTCTTGAAAGGGGGTGTTTTCATCCCCATTCAGACCTGCCCGACGCAGGCGGCGCTCGCATGCTCCAGCATTCGTTTTCTGGTTCCGATCGTTGTGCTGTCGGTACTGATAGGATATCGGCTCTTCTCATCGACTATCGAGCGGATGCTTCTTCTGATCGTTTCCATTCCTGTTGCCCTGCTCGGGAATATGTTCAGGGTCCCCATCGCCGGTTTTCTGGAATCGAAGATATCCCCCCATATATCAGATGGGTTTACCTTTTCCGCCGCCGGCATACTGACCTTCAGCCTGTCATTGCTTGCTCTGCTCGGCAGCGTTTTTCTCATCAGATGGGTAGAACGAAAAAGAATGCAGTACATATCCTGGTTCCTTCGCTGAGCCCGTTCGGGTCTTCCCGAAACCCGAGGAGAGCGATCCCTTTCCGGATGCGCCCGTCCATTGCTGTCCGGGGCAGGGCGGCGACTGAAAAAACCATGACGTATATCCCCTGTACGATGGGCGGAAAAGGTGGTTACAGCCGGAAGAACGCCGAGGATCAGGGAAAAACAGCCTGTACAGGCCCTCTGGCGAAACAGGGGCGGGGCCGTGCCTCTTGAGCGGCGCCAACCGCCTCTGCCCGGCGGTTTCCGCCGCCGCGGGCAAAACCCGCTCGACCGTCCGAAAACTGTATTCATGGCCGCAAGCGGCGTCACCCATGAGGAGGAAAGACGCACAGTGTCCGCACACGATCTCCTTCCACTGGTGAGCGAGCGCTCATACTGCATACGACCGCAATAGTCCCCGGTACTGCTGTCCTCTGCTTCACAGGTTCCTCCGCACATATTCATACTCCTGCTCATAAGGTGATGCCGTGTCCCATTCTCGATATCTGTCGGCGGTTTTCTGGTTCTGCTTCCTGCTGACAGGCTATGTCTATTTCCTCTATCCCATAATCCTCACCAGACTTTCCCGATTTGCCGCAAGGAACTACACAAAAAGCCGGATCACCCCGCCCATATCGATCATCATCTCCGCATACAACGAGGAGCGCAGCATTGCCCGGAAGATCGAAAACACCCTGTCGCTCGACTATCCTCCGGAGCTCGTGGAAATCATCGTGGGCTCGGATGGATCGAAAGACCGGACCGAGGAAATCGTGAAGTCATACCGCAAACAGGGGGTCCGTCTGCTTGCGTTCCCCGAGAACCGGGGAAAGACCGTGGTGCAGAACGACTGTGTCCGCGAGGCCTCCCACGAGATTATCGTATTCATGGATGCAGCGTCCATGTGCGAGCGCGGCGCCTTGCGGAAGCTCGTGTCCAATTTCGCCGACAGCAGAGTTGGAGCGGTTGCGGGCAGGGTGGTGTTCACCAGGCTGGAAAAAAACCTGACCGCCGAGAGCCAGGGCGTGTACTGGAGCTACGAGCAGATCCTGAAAAAGGCCGAGGGATCGCTCGGCTCCCTCGTGGGGGTGGACGGACCGCTGTACGCAATCCGGAAGAACCTTTACACCAGCCTCGACAGCGACATGATGAGCGATTTCATCTCGCCGCTTCTGGTCATCAGGAGCGGTCACGGTGTCGTGTACGAGCCCGAAGCCGTGACATACGAAGATCCGACCGCGCGCACGGGCGACGAGTTCAACACCCGGCGCAGAATCGTCACCCGCGGATTCACGAGTCTCGCCAGGTATCCGGAGCTGATCAACCCCGCGCGGATGCCTCTGCTCGCCTGGCAGATATTCTCCCACAAGATCCTGAGGTGGATGGTGGGGTTCTATTATCTCGGGATGCTGATCTCGTCACTGCTTCTCGCCACCAGGCGGTTTTTCCTCCTGGCCTTCGGCAGCCTGTTCGCCATCCTGTGCCTTTCGATCTATGCGCTGCGCGTTCAGGATGTCGCCGGCAGGTGGTACGCGATCCCCTACTATTTCGTGCTGGTAAATCTGGCGTCGGTGCTCGGGGTCATCGATTATCTCCGGGGCAGGAAAGTCATATCCTGGAAGCCTGTCCGGCAATAGTGCAGGAGAAAGGAGGCCCGGATAATTCTCATGAAGGCGGTGCTGATACAGTCCGAAGAGCGATTCGAGTCATTCCGGAGCAAGCTCGAGGAGTACAATGTCGAATATGTGGTCCTTGACTTCGATGACCAAGCATGGATCGATTTCGACTACAGCGGATTCGATTTCCTGATCTTCTACTCGAGCTTCGAGTTTTCTTCTCACCATCCCCTGGCGCTCTACCGGGTGTACGACAACCTGATGCACATCCACGGCCTCAGCCCGGAACTGGTGATATACCCGGATCCCGCCCTGATCTGCTACTACAATGACAAGTACCGGCAGCATCTCTTTCTGAGATCGCGGGGGTTCCCGATTCCGCGGACAGTTCCCCTGCTGTCCGCCGGGGCAGTCGATCTCGCACACAAGGAGCTCGGCTACCCCATGGTGGTGAAGAACCGGTACGGTGCCGGCGGCGGAGCGGTATTCCTGGTGCGGAGCAGGGCCGAGCTCAAGTCATACTATAAGCTCTCCCGGCTCGACTTCATGCATCCCGGTGCGGCTCGATATCTGTTCAATATCCTCAAAAAGCGCATGTTTTATTACAATCTGATCAGAGAGCGCAGGATGACCTATCCATTCCTTTCCCCGCCGCTCATCGCCCAGGAGTACATCACCACGGACAGAGATCTGAAGACCGTGGTGGGAGACGGCCGTGTGATCGAGGGCCACTGGCGCCTGCAGGCATCCCGTGATCAGTGGAAGGTGAATATCGACGGAGGGGGCATCGGCCAGTGGAGCTTCATCCCGGAGGATGCCGTGGAGCTCTCCGAAAGGCTGGCGCGCGAGCTGGGCGCCGGTTGGATCAACCTGGACCTCATGCCCTCGGAGAGGGGGTTCCTCATCTCCGAGTTCTCGCCGGTCTGGCATCACTATGCATTTCGGGAAAAACCCACATTTGTTTATAAAGACGATTACAATATCGACCCGCCGCTTGCCCTATCGCTGGATCTCGAGAGGATCATCGTTGAATCCCTGATGAAAAGGCGCACTGAGGCGGGCCGGACAACGTCTCGGGGGGCGGTATGATCGAACTCGTCAAATCTCTGTACTGGGATATGGCATCCCACTGGGGAAGAGATCAGTATATGGGCGCGCTGCTGAGGAATATCCCGGGGATGGCGGGCATCGTGCTCAGGAGGAGCTGGTATACGAAGAAGTTCGGCAGGGCGGGCGCAGAGCTGACCATATACCCCGGCGCCACGATACTCAATGCCCGGAAGATCGAGTGCGGAAACCGGGTTCATATCGGATTTTTCAACTATGTCCAGGCAGGGGGAGGCATAACGTTCGGCAACGATGTGATCCTGGGCCCGTATACAAAGATCTGGAGTCAGAACCATAACTATAAGGACCCGCATATGCCGGTTCTCGACCAGGGATATACGTTCATGCCGGTCGTGATCGGAGACGATGTCTGGGTGGGCGCGAACGCATTCATCATGCCCGGTGTCGTCCTTGGCGACAGGTGCGTGGTCGCGGCAAACTCCGTGGTGGGCCGCAAGGAATATCCGGCCGGAACGGTCCTTGCGGGGTACCCGGCACGGAAGATAGGAGAGAGATGATATGGACGCGAATATTCTTTCCGGAAAAAAGGTGCTGATGATCGCATACGGATTCCCTCCCATAGCGCACGCGGGAGTGTACCGCACCTTGCGTTTCTGCCAGTATCTCCCGGACAACGGATGGAAGCCCACGGTCATCACGATCAGGGAGTCAAAGGACATCCACAGCGATCACAGCCTCCTGAAGCGGATACCTGAAGATGTCCGGGTGCACAGGACAGCGACCATAGATATGTGGAGGGTTATCCGGCAGTACCGTGCGCGCGAGGCTCAGAGGACGGCCGAGCCGGAGGCCCAAGGCAATGCCGGGCGCACGGGCGGACTGCCGGCAGCGGTGCGGAGAGCGAAAGGGCTCTTTTTTTCGATACTGCTCAGACTTTTCTCCATCCCGGATCATATGCTGTTCTGGGTGCCTTTCGCTATGATCAAAGGCGCAATGCTCATGACGAAAGAAAAGTTCGACGTGATCTACACCACTTC
>ERZ1026805.1229-NODE-1229-length-14576-cov-5.402796_pt1 | contig 14576 bp, 11 predicted proteins | sample MGYA00520883_ERZ1026805 | MGnify/ENA primary metagenome ERZ1026805 (study PRJEB33270, sample SAMEA104284476) | anaerobic digester metagenome | biome: Anaerobic digester microbiome; feature: mesophilic sludge digester; material: Anaerobic digester biomass... | reverse complement strand
ATCATGAGTTCCTCGACGCACTTCCACCGCCTCGCGGTGCGCCACGCTGTGGATGCGCTGAAGAAGCAGCTGCCCGGCGTCGACATCTGGGTGGGGGGCGCCGCCTTCGTCGGTGCGGCCACCGGATGGCTGCCCGAGGAGATCGTCGACCTGGACGCCGTGCTGAAGGGAGGGACCGTCGGCGACCGCGAGGCGCCGCACGACCCGCCGGCGAGTGTCGACGAGGCGGACTGACCGTGCTCAGTCTCAGCATCGCGGTCCGGTTCCTCCGGAAGAGCCCCGCGCAATCCGTCCTCATTGCCGCCGGGATCGCGGTCGGCATCGGCATCCAGGTCTTTCTGGGCTCGCTCATCACCAGCCTGCAGGCGAGCCTCGTGGACGAGACGATCGGCAACAGCCCGCAGCTCGTCGTGACGGCCGGCGCCGACGGGGAGCCGGTCTCCTATACGCCGCAGCTCGAGCGGGCCCTGAAGGCGCGGGACGAGATCACGACGATCGTGCCCACCAGACGGTTCTCGGCCATCTTCCGCAAGGGCCAGGAGAGCTCGCCGCTGCAGCTCACCGGCGGGCCGCTGGACCGGCTGGACACCATCTACGACATCTCCGGTCGCCTGGTGGCTGGTGAGGCCTCTCTGGATGCCGGCGAAGTGCTCGTCGGCAAGGACTTCGCCGACACGTTCGGGTTGACGCCCGGCGACCCGGCCTCGGTCGTGCTGCCCAACGGGGAGCCGGCTGAGCTCACTGTGGCCGGCGTGTTCGACTTCGGGTCCGCGGCCGCCAACAGCGCCACGGCATTCGTCAACGGGGGGGAGGCGGCGACCGTTCTCGGCTTCTCTGCCGACGAGTACTCCGCCGTCGACGCGCAGGTGGACGACGTGTTCGGCTCCGAGGACGTCGCCACCGACCTGCGCGCCGACCCGGCCCTGAGCGGCCTCACCGTCACCGAGTGGCAGGAGCAGAACGCCGACCTGCTCTCGGCTCTGCGGAGCCAGAGCTCGTCCAGCTACATGATCCAGTTCTTCGTGCTCGTCGCCGTGGCGCTCGGCATCGCGTCGACGCTCGCGATCTCCGCCGTGCAGAAGACGCGCCAGATCGGCATCCTCAAGGCCATGGGCATGAAGGACCGGCAGTCAGGGCGCATCTTCCTGTGGCAGGCCCTGATCCTCGGCGTGAGCGGCGCCGCCGTGGGCGTCGCCGCCGGCCTCGGTCTCATCGCTCTCTTCACCATCATAGGACGCGACTCCGAGTCGCTGTTCCCGATCACGCCGCAGGTCGGCTTCATCGCCATCTCGTTCGTGGTCGGCGTGCTGGTGGCGGTGGTGTCCTCGTTCGTCCCCTCGCGGCGCACGTCCAGACTGGATCCGATCGAGGTGATCCAGGGTGGCTGAGGTCCTCGTCAGCGCGGAGGGCATCGGCAAGACCTACGGCACCGTCGCGAAGACGGTGGCTCTCCACGAGGTGTCGTTCACCGTGGAGGCCGGGGAGTTCGCATCCATCATCGGCGAGTCCGGCTCGGGCAAGTCGACGCTGCTCAACCTGATCGGGCTGCTCGACACGCCGACCACGGGCCGCGTGGTGCTCAACGGCCGCGACACGACGGCGGCGAGCCGCACCGAGCGCGCCGCCCTGCGCAACGACTTCCTCGGCTTCGTCTTCCAGTTCCACTACCTGCTGCCCGAGTTCTCGGTGCTCGAGAACGTGCTCATGCCGGGTCGCATCGCCGGGGTGCCGGTCCCGAAGCTCGTGTCGCGCGCCGAGGAGTCGCTCGCGCTGCTCGGACTGGAGGGCCTCGAGAAGAAGAACGCCAACGACCTCTCGGGCGGACAGAAGCAGAGGGTCGCGATCGCGCGGGCCCTGACGAACCGGCCCGCGCTGGTGCTCGCCGACGAGCCCACGGGCAACCTGGACACGGCCAACACGAAGACCGTGTACGAGCTCTTCCGCAGGATCAACGAGGAGATCGGCACCGCCTTCGTGATCGTGACCCACGACCGCGCTGTCGCCCAGCAGACCGACCGTATCCTCGAGGTCAGCGACGGCGTCCTGCTGCAGGACGTGCGCAACCAGTACCTCGCGCCGTCCGCAGGCAGGGAGGCGGCGCCCGGACCCGTGTGACGCATCCGTGGGTTGGTGGTACCATTGTTCGCCGGCCGCACGAGGCTGCCGCAGGTCAGCCTGTGACTCCCTCTTGCGGCGCAGACCGGTGGTGGACGTAGCTCAGTTGGTAGAGCTCCAGGTTGTGGCCCTGGCGGTCGCGGGTTCAAGTCCCGTCGTTCACCCCAACAACGCGATGCACCGGCCGGCGCGGAGCGCCGGCCGTCCACGTTAACGAGAGATGCGGGTGTGGCGGAACTGGTAGACGCGCTAGACTTAGGATCTGGTGAGCTCTGCTCGTGGAGGTTCAAGTCCTCTCACCCGCACCACCTGCTCATGCCGACCCCCGCACCGACCACTTGGCGGTCCGCAGCGCCACCCGGGCGCCTCGCGGACCGTTCCAGCGACAGACGGAGAACCAGACAGTGAAGACGAAGGTCAACCCCACAGGCGAGAACGAGGTCGAGCTCAGCGTCGAGGTGCCCGCAGAGGCCGTCAAGAAGGCCTACGACCGCACGGTCGCCAAGATCCGTGAGGAACTGCAACTGCCGGGCTTCCGCAAGGGACGCGTGCCGGTGGCTCTCGTGGTCCAGAACGTCGGCGCCGACTTCATCCGCGGCGAGGCGCTCGAGGACGCCATCCCCGAGTGGGGCGACCAGGCGCTCAGAGAGGCCGGCCTGTTCGACGACGCCGTCGGCACCTCGGACCTGCAGGTCGGGCCGCTGGACGAGACGCAGGACTACGCGTTCTCGCTCAAGGTGCAGACGATGCCGGTGCCCAAGCTGGGCGAGTACAAGGGTCTCGAGATCCCCAAGCGTGACGTCGACGTCACCGACGCCCAGGTCGAGGCGCAGCTCACGATGCTGCAGGAGCGGCTCGCCAGCCTGCAGCCCGTGGAGGACCGCGCCGTGCAGGAGGGTGACTTCGTGCTCATGGACCTCTCGGGCAGCCGCGAGGGAGAGCTCATCGAGGGGGCCCAGGGCAAGGACCAGATGTACGAGGTCGGCCGCGGCAACCTCATCCCCGGCTTCGAAGAGCAACTGATCGGCCTCAAGGCGGGCGAGGAGAAGACGTTCGACGTGACCTTCCCCGAGGAGTACCACGCCGAGGAGCTCGCCGGGCAGCAGGCCAGCTTCACGGTCACGGTCAAGGAGATCAAGGAGAAGGTGACCCCGGAGCTGGACGACGCCTTCGCCGCCGACGTGAGCGAGTTCGAGACCATGGAGGAGCTCCGCAAGGACATCCGGGAGCGGCTCACGGCGGCCTCGGAGAGCGGCGCCGAGCGTGAGTTCCGCGCCGCCGCCGTGGAGAAGGCGGTCGAGCACGCGACCATCGACGTGCCGTCCACCATGATCGACCGTGAGGCGCACCGGCTCTACCACCAGCTCGAGGAGCGGGTCGGGGAGCAGGGGATGACCATGGAGGTGTACCTCGGCGTCCTCCAGAAGACCGAGGCGGAGATCGAGGAGGAGATGCGCCCGCAGGCCGAGTTCGTGATCAAGCGCCAGCTGGTGCTCGAGGCGATCGCCGAGGCGGAGGGTCTCGAAGTCACCGACGACGACATCGTCGAGGTGGTCAAGCGCGACGCCGAGGCGCTCGGCCGCGACTACCTGCAGCTCCTCGGCGATCTCGAGAAGTCGGGCAGGCGTGAGGCTCTGCGCGACGAATTGCTAGTGGCCAAGGCTGCCGATCTCGTCGCCGAGAACGCCGTCGTCGTGCCGATGACGGAGGCCGAGGAGGCGGCCGCCGAGGAGTCGGCGGACGCCGTGGACCCCGACGGCGAGGAGTGACTCCCGCACGGCGCAGCGCAACGCGGAGCGCCGGGGCCCGGCCCCCGAAGGGCAGAGGACCACGGCGGCCGGACTAGGAGTTTCGCAGCGGGGAAACCACAGGTGAGGACTACGCAGGCAACGAAGAGGGTGAGTACGTGACTCCACTTGTTCCGTTCGTGATCGAGCAGACGAGCCGCGGGGAACGGTCGTTCGACATCTTCTCGCGGCTGCTCAATGAGCGTGTCATCTTTCTGGGCACGCCCGTCGTCGACGAGGTCGCCAACCTCATCGTCGCGCAGCTGATCCACCTCGAGAGCGACGACCCCGACAAGGACATCAGTCTGTACATCAACAGCCCGGGCGGCAGCGTGTACGCCGGGCTCGCGATCTACGACACGATGCAGTTCATCAAGCCGGACGTGAGCACGATCTGCGTGGGCAGCGCCATGAGCATGGGAGCGCTGCTGCTCGCAGGTGGGGCGAAAGGCAAGCGTTTCGCGCTGCCCAACGCGCGCATCCTCATCCACCAGGTGGCCGGCGGCTACGAGGGCCAGGCCACCGACATCGAGATCCACGCCAGGGAGGTCCTGAACCTCCGTCGACGCCTCGACGAGATCATCGCCGACCACAGCGGCCAGGAGATCGAGAAGGTCCGGCAGGACACGGAGCGCGACTACTTCATGAGCGCGACCGAGGCCAAGGAGTACGGCATCATCGACGACGTCATCGCCCACCGCTAGGTGGCGTCGACGTCGACCTCGCAGGAGGAGGACCGCAGTGGCGGGAACGACCGACGGCAACGACCAGCTGCTCTGCAGCTTCTGCGGCAAGTCGCAGCGCCAGGTCAAGAAGCTCATCGCCGGCCCCGGCGTGTACATCTGCGACGAGTGCATCGACCTGTGCAACGAGATCATCGACGAGGAGCTGGCCGCCCCCGTCGCGCTCGACCTGGAGCAGCTGCCCAAGCCGCGTGACATCTACGCCATCCTGAACGACTATGTGGTCGGCCAGGACGAGGCCAAACGGGCTCTTTCGGTGGCCGTCTACAACCACTACAAACGGGTGCAGGCGGTGGCCGGGGGCGAGACCGACGTCGAGCTGCAGAAGAGCAACATCCTCCTGCTCGGCCCGACGGGGTGCGGCAAGACGCTGCTCGCGCAGACGCTGGCCCGCATCCTGAACGTCCCCTTCGCGATCGCCGACGCCACGGCGCTGACCGAGGCCGGCTACGTGGGCGAGGACGTCGAGAACATCCTCCTCAAGCTGATCCAGGCGGCCGACTTCGACGTCAAGCGCGCCGAGACCGGCATCATCTACATCGACGAGATCGACAAGATCGCGCGCAAGGCGGACAACCCCTCGATCACGCGCGACGTCTCGGGCGAGGGCGTGCAGCAGGCGCTGCTCAAGATCCTCGAGGGCACCGCAGCGAGCGTTCCCCCGCAGGGCGGGCGCAAGCATCCGCACCAGGAGTTCCTCACCATCGACACCACCAACGTGCTGTTCATCTGCGGCGGCGCCTTCGCCGGGCTCGACAAGATCATCGAGCGCCGCATGGGCAAGCAGGGCGTGGGCTTCATGGCCGACGTCATCAGCAAGGCGGACAAAGACCCGGGCACCATCTTCGCGCATGTCCTGCCGGAGGACCTGCTGGACTTCGGGCTGATCCCCGAGTTCATCGGTCGTCTCCCCGTGGTGAGCGCGGTGCACAACCTCGACGAGGACGACCTCATGCGGATCCTCGTCGAGCCGCGCAACGCGCTGACCAAGCAGTACCAGAAGTTCTTCTCGCTCGACGGCGTGGAGTTGGTGTTCGCCGAGGAGGCCCTCGCGGCGATCGCCGCCAAGGCGCTCCAGAGAGGCACCGGCGCGCGTGGCCTCCGCTCGATCATCGAGGAGTCGCTGCTGGGCGTGATGTTCGACCTGCCCAGCCGCACCGACGTGCGCAAGTGCGTCATCACCCGGGAGACCATCGAGAAGGGCATCGACCCCACCCTCCTGACCGAGGCCGACAAGTCGCTGCCGGAGCGTGACGCCGAGTCTGCCTGAGAAGACCGACCCGGCGGCGGAGGGGCAGGGCGACGACACGGCGACCCTGCCCCTTCTGCCGACGCGCGACCTCGTCCTGTTCCCCGGGATGGTCGCCCCCGTCTTCGTCGGTCGCGAGCGCTCGATCTCGGCGATAGAGGCCGCGTTCGCCGCTCAGGGCCCGCTCATCCTCTGTGCCCAGCGCGAAGCCGCCGTGGAGGATCCCGCCCTCGAGGATCTGCGCTCGGTCGGCGTGCGGGCCCGGGTGCTGCAGCTCTTCCGCCTGCCGGACGGGAGCGTGAAGGCCCTGGTCGAGGGCGATGAGCGCGTGCGCGCCGAGCGGGTCGTGACCCGCGATCCCCATCTGGTCGTCGAGTACGTCCCCATCGAGAGCCCGGACACGCGGACGACGCGGGCACGCAGCCTCGCCCGCCGCGTCAGCGACGAGTTCGTCCGCTACGTGGGCCTGCACCCGCAGCTCGCCGACGAGGCGCAGTTCGTGGTGCAGCAGGCGGACGACGCGGGCGAGCTGGCCGATATCGTCGCCGCCCACCTGCAGATCGAGGCGGGGGAGAAGCAGGCGCTGCTGGAGACGGTGAGCACGCAGCAGCGCCTCCTCGCGCTGCTCGAGAGCCTCGCCGAGGAGAACGCGGTCCTGGGCATCGAGCGGGAGATCGGCCTCAAGGTCCAGCAGCGCGTGGAGGGCGCCCAGCGCCAGATGCTGCTGCACGAGAAGCTGCGCGTACTGCGCGACGAGATCGAAGAGGGCGGCGGCGTGGCGGACGACGATCTGGCCGGCTACGCGCAGCGCGCCGCCGAGGCGCAGCTCTCGCCGGCGGCGCGGCGGCTGGTCACCCGCGAGCTGACCAAGCTCAAGCAGGCGCCGGCCCTGAGCCCCGAGGTCGCCGTCATCCGCGGCTTCCTCGACACAGTGCTCGACCTGCCCTGGGGCAAGCTGGCCCCGGTGGAGGTGGATGTGGCCAAGGTGGCCCGCCACCTGGCCCGGACACACCACGGTCTCGACGACGTCAAGGACCGCATCCTCGAGTATCTGGCCGTGTGCAGGATGCGGGCCGACGCGGCCCAGGCGCGCGGAGACGCCGCGGGGGAATCCGAGGACCAGCCCGCCACCATCATCTGCCTGACCGGTCCGCCGGGTACGGGCAAGAGCAGCGTGGCGCAGAGCATCGCCGCCGCGCTGGGCCGGCCCTTCGTGCGCGTGGCCCTCGGCGGGGTGCGCGACGAGGCCGAGATCCGCGGGCATCGGCGCACGTACGTCGGGGCGATGCCGGGCCGCATCGTCGAAGGGCTGGCCAAAGCCGGGGTGGACAACCCCGTCATGCTGCTCGACGAGCTCGACAAGCTGGACAGCGACTGGCGGGGGAGTCCGGCGGCGGCCCTCATGGAGGTGCTGGACCCGGCCCACAACCACGCCTTCCGTGACAACTACCTCGAGGCCGAGTACGACCTCAGCCGCGTGTTCTTCATCGCCACCGCCAACGACGTGGACGCGGTGCCGGCGACCTTGTACGACCGCCTGGAGGTGATCCACCTCAGCGGCTACACCCTGTCGGAGAAGCTCGCCATCGCGCGCCGGCACCTGCTGCCCCGGGTGGCGCGCGACAGCGGCCTCGGCCGGCGCGACGTCCGGTTCGCTCGCGGGGTGCTGCCGGCGATCGTGCGCGGCTACACGCGCGAGGCCGGCGTGCGCGAGCTCGAACGCGCCCTGCGGCGCATCGACCGCAAGGTGGCGCGCCGGCACCTCGAGGACGGCCTGCCGCTGCCGGCGACCGTCGGCGCCGGCGACCTGCGCGGCTATCTCGGGGAGGCCGTGTGGACGGAGGCCGAGCTGCCCCGCGCCGCACGCGTCGGGGAGAGCCTGGGGCTCGCCTACACCACGGACGGCGGCGAGGTGCTCACCGTGGAGGCGACGATCGCGCGGGGACGCGGGGAGCTGCTGCTCACCGGCCAGCTCGGCGAGGTGATGCAGGAGTCGGCGTCGACCGCGTGGGGGCATCTGCTCTCGCGGGTCGACCAGGATGCCGAGCTCTGTCGCCTCGTGGCCGGCTCCTCGTGCCATACGCCGGAGGGGCTCGACCTCACCAATCGCGACGTCCGCGTCCACGTGCCGGAGGGAGCAGTGCCTAAGGACGGCCCGTCCGCCGGGCTGGCGCTGGCCGTGGCGATGCTCTCCGCCCTCGGGCAGGTGCCGGTGCGGCCGCGCGTCGCCATGACCGGCGAGATCACGCTGGGCGGCCGGATCCTGCGTGTCGGCGGCCTGCGGGAGAAGCTCCTGGCGGCCGGGCGGTCGGGGGTCCGGACCGTGCTGCTGCCGGCGGCCAACCGCAGCACGGTCGAGGAGCTTCCGTCCGACCTGACCGCCAAGCTCAGACTCGTGTATGTGGACAGCCTCAGAGAGGCGCTGCCTCACGTCTTCGCACAGGCTGGGGTTACGCGGCGGGCCTTTCGGGGCCACAATGAGACACGGACACCGGGCAGTGGGCCCAAGTACGCGGGAGAGGGGACGATGCACGAACACGAGCACGAACACAACCACCAGACGCCGGGATCGACCGAGGAGCCAGGTGTGGACGCCGGCTCGGGCGCGCTCGAGAAGCACTGCTCGCAGTGCGGCAGCCTCATCGAGGGCTCCGACGAGTTCTGCCAGGTCTGCGCCGTCGAGTACAGCGGCGGAGAGGCGCCGGACGACAAGGCGTGAGGCCGGTCCCGGTGGGCAGGAGAGGGCCGCTCCTCCGCGGGAGGGGCGGCCCTCTCCGCTTCGGTATACTTGAGCCTCCCGCGACGATCGAGGCTTGATGAACGACTACCTGCAGCAGACCACCCGCTTCGAGCCGGCCGCCGTCGAGGCGCGCTGGATGGGACGCTGGCTCGACGACCACCTCTTCCACGCGGAGGCGGACCCGTCGCGGCCGGCCTACTCCATCGTCATCCCTCCGCCCAACATCACCGGCGTGTTGCACATGGGTCACGCGCTCAACGACACCATCCAGGACGCGCTGGTCAGGTACCACCGCATGCTGGGAGAGAACGCCTGCTGGCTGGTCGGCACCGACCACGCGGGCATCGCCACGCAGAACGTGGTCGAGAAGACGCTGCGCAAGGAGGGCCTGACCAAGGAGGATCTCGGACGCGAGCAGTTCGCGGCCAGGGTGTGGGAGTGGCGGCGGGAGTACGGCGGCACCATCATCGAGCAGCTCAAGCGCCTCGGCTGCTCCTGCGACTACGACCGCGAACGGTTCACTTTCGACGACGAGTACGTCCGCGCCGTCACCAAGGTCTTCGTGGCCCTCTACGACAAGGGCTACATCCACCGCGACAGCTACCTGGTCAACTGGTGCCCGCGCTGCGGCACCGCGCTCAGCGACCTCGAAGTGGCGTATCGCGACATGCCGGGCACTCTGAGTCACATCCGCTACGAGGTCGAGGGCGGCGGGGCCGTCACCATCGCCACCACGCGGCCCGAGACCATGCTCGGCGACACGGCCGTGGCCGTGCACCCCGACGACGAGCGGTACAGGGACCTGGTGGGCAGGACGGCGATCCTGCCGCTGCTCGGGCGCCGCCTGCGGATCGTGGCGGACGACCGCGTCGACCCGGGGTTCGGCACAGGCGCCCTCAAGATCACACCGGCGCACGACCTCACCGACTTCGACATCGGCCGCACCCACGGCCTGGAGGCGGTGCAGGTCGTCGGTCAGGACGGCCGCATCACGGCGGCGGGGGGGCCGTACGCCGGGCTCGAGGTCGAGGAGGCCGCGGCGCGCGTGAGCGCCGACCTGCGCGAGCTCGGCGCCCTGGTCGAGGTCGAGGACTACCCGCACAGCGTGGCCACCTGTCACCGCTGCGGCACACCGATCGAGCCGCTCATCAGCGAGCAGTGGTTCATGGACATGGACGCGCTCAAACGGCCCGCCATGGACGCGGTGCGCGACGGCCGGGTCGCGTTCACTCCCTCCCGCTGGGCGCGCGTGTACATGGACTGGATGGAGGACCTGCGGCCGTGGTGCATCAGCCGGCAGCTCTGGTGGGGCCATCAGCTGCCGGTGTGGTACTGCCCGGACGGTCACGTCACCGTGGCCGAGGCCGAGCCGACGGAGTGCGCCACCTGCGGCGCGACGGAGCTCACCCGTGAGACCGACGTGCTCGACACCTGGTTCAGCTCGGCGCTCTGGCCCTTCGCCACCTTCGGCTGGCCGGAGCGCACGGACGATCTCGCCTACTTCTATCCGACCAGCGTGCTCAGCACGGCGCGCGACATCATCTTCCTGTGGGTCGCGCGCATGATCATGATGGGCCTCGAGTTCATGGGCGAGATCCCGTTCGACGATGTCTACATCCACTCCGTGATCCAGGCGCCCGACGGCCGCCGGATGAGCAAGAGCCTCGGCACCGGCATCGACCCGCTCGAGATGATCGACCGGCACGGAGCCGACGCCACCCGCTTCGGCCTGCTGCTCATGAGCAGCACCCAGGACGTGCGCTTCAGCGAAGAGAAGATCGCCATGGGACGCGGCTTCGCCAACAAGCTCTGGAACGCGGCCCGGTTCGTCCTCCTCGGCAGCGAGGGGTACGCCGCGCAGCGCGACGACACCGACCAGGTCGACCGCTGGATCGCCAGCCGGTTCCAGCGCTGTCTGGCCGCGGTCGAGGCGGCCGTGGCGGAGTACGACTTCGCGACCGCGGTCGACGCGCTCTACCACTTCGTCTGGGACGAGTTCTGCGACTGGTACCTCGAGCTGGTCAAGGTCCGTCTGTACGGCGACGACGAGGCGGCCAAGGCGCGGGCGGCCGGACACGCGCGCTGGATGCTGGACCAGATCGTGCGTCTCCTGCACCCCTTCCTGCCCTTCGTGACGGAGGAGATCGCAGAGCAGTACGGAGCGGCTCCCCTGCTGCGCCGGGAGCATCCCCGCGCCGACGACGCCCTGCGTGCTCCCGAGGACGAGCGGGTCATCGGCGAGCTCCAGGCGGCGGTCGACGCGCTGCGACGCTTCCGCGCCGAGACAGGCGTCCCGCCGGGCAAGGTGCTTGAGGCCGTCTTCGTGGCCGACCGCGCCGGTGCGGAGCGTCCGTACGCGCCCTATGCGGGCGCGTTCCGGGCACTCGCGCGCACGTCCGTCTCGTTCGACGGTGCGGCGCCGGAGGACGCCACAGCGGTGACGGTGCCCGGCGGCCGGCTGGAGGTCGCGGCGGTCGTCGACAGGGCGGAGGAGCTGGCGCGCCTCGAACGGCAAGTGGCCGCGGCCACCGCCGAGGTCCGGCGCAGCGAGGCCAAGCTCGGCAACCCGCAGTTCGTGGACAGGGCTCCGGAGGCCGTGGTCGCCCGGGAGCGTGAGAAGCTCGCAGGCTATGTCGCCGAGCGGGACGGCCTCGCCGCCCGGCTCGCACGACTCCGTGGGTGAGGCCCGGCCGGTCGGCACCGCACATCGTCGCGACCATGAGCGAACGGGAACGGGCGTGAGCCCCACGGACGATCAGGACTGGGTCGGGTATCTCGACTCGCTCGCCGCGTTCGGCATGCGCCCGGGTCTGGAGCGTGTGACGGCGCTGCTCGACCGCCTGGACAGGCCGCAGGAGTCCTACGGCGTCATCCACGTGGTGGGCACCAACGGCAAGTCGTCGACCGTGCGGTACTGCGAGGCGCTGCTGCGCGAGCACGGCGTGCGCTCCGGCGCCTATCTCTCGCCGCACATCTCCGGATGGAGCGAGCGGGTGGTCGTCGCAGGTCGCCCGATCGACGAAGGCCGCTTCGCGGCCGCGGTGCGGCGCGTGCGGACCGAGGTCGCCGCCCTGCCGCGGGACCTGGGCGAGACGACCCAGTTCGAGGTGCTCACGGTCGCGGCTCTGCTCGCCTTCGCCGAGAGCGACGTGCGGGCGGTCGCGCTGGAGGCGGGGCTGGGAGGGCGCCTGGACGCCACCAACGTGGTGCGGGCGCCCGTCGTCGTGCTGACCAACATCGCGCTCGAGCACACCGAGGTGCTCGGAGGCACACGGGATCTGATCTTCGCCGAGAAGGCGGCCGTGATCAAAGGCGGCCACGTGGTCTTCGGGGAGCTCGACGGACTCGAGGACGCGGCGCGGCGCGCCTGCTCGGCCGCCGGCGCCGCGCCGCACTTCCTGCGCGACGTGGCGCGGTCGGGGGACTTCGCGGTCTCCGGCGCCCCCGACGACTTCGCGGTCGACTTTGCGACGGACCGCGTGCCGGAGCGTTGGGCGGGCCTGGGGGTCCCCACGCCGGCCCTCTACCAGGTGCGCAACGCGGCGCTCGCCGTGGTCGCGACGCGCCTCTTCCTCGGGCGGCTCGACGAGAACGCCGTGCGCCGGGCCCTGGCCGGGACGCCCGTGCCCGGCCGTCTGCAGGTGGTGACGGACCGGCCGCTCCTCCTCGCCGACGGGGCGCACAACCCCGACGGCGCGCGTGTGCTGGCCCAGAGCCTCACCGCCCTGGACATGCCGCGGCCGGCGGTCGGTGTGCTCGCCATCATGCGCGACAAGGACTACCGGACCATGCTGGCCCGGCTGCTTCCGCTGTTCGACGCCGTCGTCTGCACCGAGGCGAGTGAGCCGCGCAGTCTGACGGCCATGGGGCTCGCGGCGGCCGCGCGGGACGTCACGGTCGCGGACGGCCCGGCGGAGCGGATCGAGACGATCGTCGATCCGCACGCGGCGCTGACCCGCGCCCGCACGCTCGCCGGCAGCGCCGGAAGCGTCGTGGTCGCGGGGTCGCTGTACCTGCTCGAAGACCTGCGCGACGTCCTCGCCGGCGCCGGCTGAACTCCGCCGCCCTGGGGATGGGGTTCGGGTATACTGGCGCAAATCCGTGGAGAGGTGGATGGCACAGCAGAGGGCCCATCCGGTGGTGCGCTTCCTGGTCGCGCTCCTCATCGTGGTCGCAGTCGCTGCGGTAGCTTTCTTCGTGGGCTACCTCATCGGGATGCGGCTGGCCGTGGTGCCCGTCCTCCCGGCCGCCTTCTAGCGCACCGCTCTCCGGCGGCGCGGGTTGTCAGGTATGATTGCGCCGCCGGTCGTCCGGGCCGGCAGGCAGTCGCCGTGGGGACAGACCGATCCGGCCCCGCGGACAGGCCGCCGTCATACGGAGGCGCCGGGGGCGCCCTCCACGTAGTCCGCCTGAGGAGGAAGGGTGCCTTTCTGGACCATCGTTGCCGCGCAGGACACGACGCCGACCGAGAGCGCCAACCCGTTCCAGGCGGTGCTTGACTTCTTCAAGTCACCGACGTGGCACTTCGTGACGCTCATGTTCTACTTCTTCCTGGCCGTCCTCTGGATCTCCTGTGCCTACTGGGTGTTCAAGGACGCGCGGCGTCGCATCGACGACAAGATCGTTCTCGCCGTGGCGGTGCTCACGGGGATCGTCTTCGGTCCCGTCGGTCTCGTCGTGTACGCCATCGTCCGTCCGCCCGAGACCCTGGGGGAGCGGCTCGAGCACGAGCTCGAGGTCGCCATGATGGAGGCGCGCATCGGCGATGAGGCGCGGTGCTCGTTCTGCAAGACCCCGGTGCGCGAGGACTACCTGGTCTGTCCCACCTGCGGGCGACGGTTGCGTACCCCCTGCCCCTCGTGTCGCCGGCCGGTCGACCCGCAGTGGCGCGTCTGCCCGTACTGCGAGGCCGACGTCCACGTCGCGTCACCCGCCTTCGACCGCGCCTGAGGACGGACGCCGACCCCGGTCCGCCGTCCCAGTCGTCTCTCCCACCCGGAAGGATCCTCATGGAGCGAACGTTCATCATGGTCAAGCCCAACGGCGTCGCCCGCGGCCTCGTCGGGGAGGTCATCGCCCGGTTCGAGCGGCGCGGGTTCGTGCTGCGCGGCATCAAGGCGCTGCGCATCGATCGCGAACTCGCCGCGCGCCATTACGCCGAGCACGTGGACAAGCCGTTCTTCGAGGGGCTCGTCGCCTTCATCACGTCGGCCCCGGTGGTGGCCATGGTGTGGGAAGGACGCGAGGCCGTCACGGTGGCCCGGGCCATGATGGGCGCGACCGACTCGGCGCAGGCCGCTCCGGGCACCATCCGGGGCGACTTCTCGCTCAGCAAGGAGGAGAACGTGGTCCACGGCTCCGACAGCCTTGAGAGCGCAGCCCGCGAGATCGGGCTCTTCTTCGACGAGGCAGAACTTGTCTGACCCGGTCCCCCAGCACTTCTGGGACCGGGTCCTGCCGGACGCCGGCAGGGGCGCCGGCGGCTTCGCCGGCCTGGTCCTCGCCTCGCGCTCTCCGCAGCGGAAGCTGCTGCTGGAGCAGCTCGGGATCCCGTTCCGCGCCGTGGTGAGCGAGCACACGGAGGCGGTGGCCGACGGTGACCCGGCGCAGACCGTGCAACAGAACGCACGCGGCAAGGCCGAGGAGGTGCTGGCACGCGGACCGGTGGCCCCGGGCGAGCTCGTGCTCGGCGTCGACACGGTCGTGGTGCTGCAGGGCGAGATCCTCGGCAAGGCCTGCGACGAGGCCGAGGCGACCGCATACGTGCGGCGGCTGGCCGCCCGCACCCACGAAGTCTACAGCGGCATCTACCTCACCTCGCGCAAGGTGGCGCTCGTCACCCATGCCGTCACCAAGGTGACCTTCCGCAGCCTGACGGACGCGGATCTCGCCGCGTACGTCAGGCTGCGGAAGGTCACCTTGGTGACGGCATGGGTGACGAG
>ERZ1026805.1228-NODE-1228-length-14576-cov-5.948557_pt1 | contig 14576 bp, 8 predicted proteins | sample MGYA00520883_ERZ1026805 | MGnify/ENA primary metagenome ERZ1026805 (study PRJEB33270, sample SAMEA104284476) | anaerobic digester metagenome | biome: Anaerobic digester microbiome; feature: mesophilic sludge digester; material: Anaerobic digester biomass | place... | reverse complement strand
CTTAATACCACCCTCAATCATCCGATTAATAGCATTACCACCAGAACCACCTACACCAACCACCTTGATATTGGCTGGCGCCTCAACGGCTGGCTTGACTTCAGTCATAAAATATAAATTAAGACTATATAAATAAAATCTTTAACTTGATTGTAAATTATCTACCTAAAAAAATCAAGCGACTATTCTTTCAAAAACAAAGACCCAAACCAATTTTTAACTTTTTTCACGGCATGCCCAGGCTTAAAACCATGCCTAATATTATCTTCTTCTTCAATAGATGAGTAATGATCCCCCCAAGCTACCAGTCCCAGGGCAGTTAAATAACTTAGATCATTAACTTTATCTACTACCGAAGGGACATTGCGATTAGCTCCCAAACAAACTGGCAGACGTAAATTCTTTTTAGCTAAATCAGTAATACCGGCTAACTTAGCTCCGCCACCCACTAATACTATACCGGCTGGCAGCATGCCTGACCGGTTAATTTTCTTTAACTCTGCATCTATTTTGGTAAAAAGCTCTCCCACTCGCGCTTCAATAATATTAGACAAATACTTCATAGATACAGTCATCGGTTCATCAACTTCATTATCTGGAGTAATTAAGGAGGTAATGTCTAGCTCTTCATCTTTATCTACTTTGTCTGGATTGGCTTGACCGTATTCTAGTTTAATTTTTTCCGCCAAGTTAATAGAACACCTTAAACCAATAGCAATGTCAGCAGTGATGTGGTCAGAACCAATCGGCACAACTGCGGCATGCAGTAATTCACCTTCTTCAAACACCGCTAAACTAGTAGAAAGAGAGCCAATATTTACTAACGCTACCCCCAGTTCTTTAGACCGAGGAGTAATAGCCGCCTCAGCCGCAGCAAAAGGAGCAATAATAATATTATTAATATATAAACCGGCCTGCTTAATGGCTTTACTTAAATTACGCACTTGATTACTTAATAACTGAACAATCAATACTTCCACCTCTAAACGGATACCTGACATTCCTACTGGACTTTTAACATCCTCTTGATTATCTACCCGATAATTGATGGGAATAACATGTAGGACTTCATAGTTAGCCGGCAAAGACAAAGCTTGGGCTGCTTCAATAACTCGATTCATATCTTCGGTCGTAATTTCATTATTAGCCTGATTAATGGCCACTACCCCCTTACTACGTTCACATTTTAAGCTCGGCGCACTAATACTGGCATAAACGCTATCTAAACGTACACCAATTAATCGTTCTGACTTTTCCAAACAAGCTAGAACTGAAGAAGTAACTCCTTCAATATTATTAACAATCCCCTTGCTCATGCCGGTTACAGGAGCTGCTACTGCCCCAATTATTTGCAGTTGTCCGGCAGTTATCTGACCTACTACTAATCTAGCCTCAGTTGAACCGATATCTAATCCGGCAATTAAACTTTGATCTCTCATAGTATTATATTATATAGTCATAAATAACTTAATTACCCGCGGTCCGAATAAGAATATACCAACCACCACGGCTGTACTGGCCACTAAAAAAACTGCTCCGGCCATAATATCTTTAGTTTCCTTAATATAAATATTTAGCCGCGGTTTTAATAAATCACTAACCCGCTCCATTGCGCTATTAAATACCTCAGTTAAAAGAACTAAACAAATAGTTAAAACGAGAACTGCCCATTCCACGGCCCTAAACTTACTTAATGCTGCTAGTATTATAACAACTATAGCTATAGATAGCTCTAGGGCAAAATTCTGCTCTTCTTTAATAACTTGCCGCAGACCGCGATGAGCATAATGGAAGCTTTTCCTTAACCGCTTGCCACTTAACATATATTATAACTATCTAAAAATTGTTCACCAAGCTTTATCATGGTAGCCCGCCCTTCCCTACTATCATCTTCATAGCCCATAAGGTGCAAAAGGCCATGAATAGTAATAAAAATCAATTCTTGCCACACCGAATGACCGAACCGCTGAGCCTGCCTTATAATCTGGGAATAGTCAATTATTACTTCTCCCAACTGATTATCTTCCCCATCAGCAAACGATAAAACATCGGTAACTTTATCCTGTCGGCGATATTTCTTATTTAAATTACGAATCCGCTGATCACCCACCAATATTAAATTAGCCTCACCTTTTATCCCTTGCTCATCTAAAAACAGCTGGCTCAATTTTTGCCATTTAGCCATATCTACTTTCTGCCTAGTTAGATTATAAACCAATACCATAACTTATTGAATGGTTAAACTATCAATCATTAAATGGAATATATTATTATAACTTAATAGATGATTAACCTCAGGATTATAGGTTAAGGCAATTAAATAATTAATTTCTGGCCGGGAAATATAGTAAGTCAAGCCGTCTGGGCTTAAACCTACCTCATTAGAACCTTTTATAGTAATATCCGGTATCTGTTCAACATTAAATGTTTGTTGATACCAACTAGCTAGGCTCTGGCCAGCAACCTTATCCATTATAGTTAATTGTATGAACTGACCATCGTCAGCCCGAAAAATAGCCGAGTCGTCACGACCCAATTGCTGAGTCCACACAGTGGGCACCAATACTGACCATGGTCCTTGTTTAACTATTTTTAAATTATGATTATCAAGTAATTTAGCTCGACTGGCAGGATCGTAACCAGATTTAATTTCTTCCAGATCATCATAGCCGTCACTATCACTATCGGCCATATCTGATTTAGTTCCCAGGAGGGCCTCTTCTTTATCAGTTAAACCATCTTGATCAGTATCACTATCTAGCGCTAATTCTTCTATCAATAGCTCTCCAGTGGTGGTAACTGTAGAAGTCTCAATCACTTCAGGACCAACAACTTCGGGAATAGTAGATACTCCGCTATCCTCATCTTGCCAGTGCTCGTCATCTAACCGCCACTGGCCATCTTCTAATAACATAGTCACTATCCCCACCCGGCCGCTATCGGCCTTAGTAATAGTTAGGGTAGCCTGATTACCATTTATTTCCTTAGTAATATAATCAGTAGCCTCCAAAGGAATAAGCATTGACTTGGCAATACTTAAAGTACTAGATTTCTGGCTTTCAGATAATTGGTCCAGCCCCATAGTTTGCTCCATCAACTCTTGGGCTTTGCCTTGGCTAGCGCCAGCAATAAAGATATTAAAATAATCTTCTAAGGTCAGGGCTTGGTCTAATTTTAATCGTAATTGCAAATAGGCCTGTTCGGGGTCAGATAAATCAATAGCTACTTCACTAGTAGCAGCAACAGCTGACGAGGTGTTAATGGGTGGATTACTAGGCGCAGATATGGCCTCACTATTATCAAGCGGGGCAGGATTAAAATTAAAAACCGGTTTTTTGGTAATTATTAAAAAACCAACATAAACCAGTCCAATTAGCAGTACTATACCAAGCCCCATTATAAGTAAACCCATTTTATTGGTAGTATTTGTTTTGGGGCCAAAACGAAAAGCACTGGGCATAGTATAAATATACTGCCCTTCTTCATTGCCGGGTACAGCTTCACTCTGCTTGACCAATTCAATTTGTTCGGTGGAAGGATTGATGTCGTCAGAATAAGCGATTTTAAGATTGTTAGTCGGCGCTTCCGACATAATACCAAATAATCAAAAATAGCCACTATTGACTTAAACTACCTTCTCCTAAAGGATTATAGCCATTCTTTACTTCGTCACCGTCTAAATAACCATCGCCGTCAGTATCCGATTTTAAAGGATTAGTACCATAAATATTGATTTCATCAGCATCGGATAGGCCGTCTTGGTCACTGTCTAAATCAACTGCCACTTCCTCTGGCAGAACCGGCTCTTCAGGCATAATGCCTTCACCCGTGTTGGTGCCATTCTCGGTCTCTACTATCAGCTCACCTTCCTCAGTGGGGAAATTAGTATCTATAATCGCTGGTTCTTCAAAATTAATTTCTGGCTCGACAATATCGGCAGTAAGAGGTTCTGTCACCGCCTCAGAATCGTTAACTGGCGCATTTTCCTCAATATTAACAACGCTCTCGGGGATAATAGCCTCAGTCGGTGCTTGTTTAAAGTATTGGCTGTAAACTAACACCCCGGCGGCTACTACCACTAAAATAATTAAAATAATCAAAACCAACTTAGCCTTGCTAGTAGATTTTACTGGCGGTTGATGAGCCGACTGAGTGCCAGCATTAGTTTCTACTGGCTTAGTAATCATTCCTGAAGAGTCAGGATTTAGCGGGATGTTAGAATCGGGCTTATCATCCATATTAGCAAAAATGTCCTGCACTACTGGCTCTCCCTTAGAAGATTCAGCTGTCGGTTGACCGGCGGCAGGATTATTGTTCTGAGCCTCCGGAGTATTCGCGGCAGCTGCAGCATTTTGATTATTCACTTCCTCAAACATAGTTTTTATTTTTAAATTAAACTAAATTATTATAACACAAAGCTTTATTACCACCAAATTATTCTTATTTACAATTAGTCAAATTGGAAGACTGGGCTGGACTAATATTACCAGCAGCATCTACTGCTTTAACAGTAACAATAATATTTTGAGGGTCTATTAAGTTAACAATTGAGGCCCTTACTTCCGTGCCACTAACAGGTTGATCTACTAATAAAATTTGACCGACACCAGTCGCATTGCTGGCCCTATATTCTACCCGATAACCCACAGTATCATCTTGATTGCGTTGCCAGGTTAAATCTAAACGATTTTTACCTCTAACCTGCTTTAAACAACGAACCTCTGCCGGCGCTATCGTATCTTGGGGTCGTATCACTGCCTCAATCGAAACAGGCGTTTCGGCAAAAGTAGTTAAATCAACCGGCACAATGGCTGAAACAGCAAAATAATATAACTGCCCATTGATCAAGTTGCTAATTGTAGCCTGAGTCTTGTTGCTATCAACATATAGCGGATCAGTAAAATATTGGCCGCTATCTAAACCATAATAGACCTTATAGCCACTAGCGCCAGGATAAGGATCCCATTTTAATTGAACAGCCCCTCCGGCTGGTACTGCTGAAGCACTAACATTAACCGGTGCTGTAGTTATTGGCTGATAGCGGAAAAAATAAAAGGCTGGACTGCTAGCTTGCGGATCAGTGCTGCTTACTACTTTAAGACCAGGCAAATCTGCCGATTGGTTATTCCCCTCGCCATCACGACAATAATAAAATTGCATATTAGTGGCGCTGTCTGTCCACGGCTGCCAACTGCCGTCTGCCCGACGGGCGGGCCAAGGATTAGCACATAAAAATACTCTCACCAAAGCATCCTCATAAAAATTAGGTAACGACGCTCCGGGAACAGCCGCCTGATCAGCAGTAACCTGAGCGGTGGCCCGGGCATAAGTCTCGGCATCTTTTTTATTTTGCGGTCGTAATACTGCCTCTTCATTATCAGCAGTTAACCGGACCACTGCTGGATTACCCACCGACCACAACCACTCCCAACTATATTGAGGATAATATGATGACAGCGCCTGACCGGTAAAATCAACGGCAGTTGCCCTAATGGTGCTGCTAGCTTGCATATCGGAAAGCAATACTGAAGTAGGATCAACCTCCACATGATCAATACGGCAAATTTCGTTACTAGTCTTAAATGACCATGACAAAGTAGCCGGTAAGTGCAAATTATTAAATTGAAGTGGCTGACCACCAGCCAGGCCAATACCATGCTGATCAATTATGCCCTCTGCTTGACCATCTTGCAAATTACTATCAGTAATTAAGACCACAAATATAAGACGATTGGCTGGTAAAATACCGCTAGGCTGAATAATTAGACGTTTATCTTTCACTTTAATTGTTTTATTTAAGGCGCAATAAGTATGATCTTCCACTGCCAGGCCAACTGGCAAGACATCTTCAAGTTCAGCTGACAATACATCAGGGCGCAACCAGGCTAATAATCTATTTTTTAACCTACCCCACCAACTATCTTTGAGTAAACTATCAGCTGAGGCTAAATAAGTTGTACCGTTAGGACAAGATTCTTGAGTGCCATAATCAGCAATTAATAAAACATTATTGGATAAATTATTAACCGCCATTGGTTTACTAAAAAAAGCTTCAATTGAGGCATTACGACAAACTGCCTGATCATTATTTTTAGGAATAGTATTTTTTAAAGACGCCCTGGCCCGACAACAGCTATCTTGACCACAACCATTATTTGTATATTTACCACATTCATCGTCCCTCTGACAACCACAGCATAAACCTCTTTTGGCACCGGTACATTGATCACGATTAGCAGCACAATATAAATTAGGACTCAGCTTATTACAATGGTCGTTGGCTGGATCGCAACAACAAACGCCACAATCAACCTGATTAGTACTAGTAACACTAGGACCGCTGACTGTACGGCAACTAAACGGTGCTGAACAAAATTGGTAGCCACAACCTATTTGATGGACATAATTTGGACCAAGTATTGTAGTGGTAGCTAAATCACAAGATTCGCCCTGTAAATTAATAACCCGGCAGCCAGCTTCACAATCAGCCTTAGTGGTATATTGCCCTTTTGGCACTAATTTATTAGCACAAGCATAACTATCACACTCATAATAACCACAGTGGCCATCAGATAACCTATTGCCCTCTATTGTCCCCCGACATTTATCAAGCATCGTATCGTAGCAACAAGTACTATGGGCTATGCATTCCTCTTTAGATAATTTAGCACAATCGCTACAAAAACCAGCCGTAGTAGCAGTATTACAATATTTGCCAGTAGTACCTAAGCAATTACAAGCCGCATCCCTGGTGGTAGTAGAAGGGCCAGCGGCCGCGCAACCCGAACAAACACCAAAATCCCTATTATCTGGGCCTGGGCCTGAACCACAGGTGCCATCGCAGGTAAGGGGCAAACAACAGCCAGGATTGGTTTTATCTTCTTTATTTAAGTTCTTATCACAACAACATTCACACTGCCGGGCTTCTTTTACACACTTTCCAGAATCACATTTAAAGCCGTCACCACATACCTTTTGATTAAGGCCGCAAGAGCCAGTACCTTCTTTAGTAACTAGACATTGAAGAGGGGCAAGACAATTAGTACACTTCTTGTCACTTTGACAAATATTATTAGTCAGTAACTGCCATTGACCATATTCTGAAGTATCAGATGGACACTGACCGGCTGTTAAACGGGTCGTCCAATAACTATTTTCACAAGTCAAGGAATAGGTTACTTTATTAGCTCCCAATTGAAATTGAACTTGTTGAGCTAAATCACAAGTGCCATCTTTAATAAGACATTTATTAATTGTCTCATTATAAACAGCATCACTAAATGGAATTTTATATTCTTCAAATAATTTTTTACAAGACTCATCACCACAAAGACCTTGAATGACAGTAGAATCAGGATTCTGGCTACACCAACCAGGTGAATTAGGACAATAAAGGGCACCATTACATTGAGAATAGTCATTACAAGACAACAAAGTCTTATTAGTACAAACGTTATTAATACAGAGTTGAGTATCATTATGACAGCACTTACTACCACAGGCCGTAGTGCTAGAAGGACAACTCATATTACCGCTACCGGTAGTAAATGACCAACGGTAGACACAAGTACTAGCTAATCCATAACAATCTGCCCCGCTAGCACGACATTGGCCAGCATTAGCTGAAGAAGCTGGACAACAAACTTGGCCTAGGCAATCACTATTATTGCGGCAAGACCCAACCTTAAAATTAAGACCATTACTTACTCCTTGCGAATTAATAATACGAACCGGACCAGTAACTGCTTCGGCCGGCACAGTAGAAGAGGCCTTACTTAAAGTGCCGTCATCCTGCCAGCTTAAATAGGTTGATGATGCAAAAATATTTGGCTGAAAACTAAATTTACTATATTGATTATCATAAGTTCTAAAATATTCCCCCCAAACTTCTATTTTGGTAGATGGTGGACCAACTGTCGGCCTAATCAAACATAGACTAGGAGCTAATGGCTTAGTATTAACTGTAAATGGCTCACGAGCTTCTAGGGTAGCGCCATTGGCCAATTCCATCTTTAAAACTGGAGAACCGCTTATCCCACTTGGTACTTTCACAATAACCTGTCTATCTGACCAAACTGAAGAAGCGCAAACCTCAGGAAAATTATAATTAGCCTCAGTAGTGCCAAAAAATACCTTGCTATTGCCTTTGATGTTGCCAAAACCATGGCCAAAAATAGTGACATATTGACCCGGCGGTCCACTGGTTGGTTCAAAACTAGTAATCTGCGGCTCGCTACCGGGATCAACCAATTTATGAAATAACAAAAAATTACTCGCTGGTCCAGCTAGAGATGGGCTATCGTTACGCACAAAGGTCGTCACTAAACCAGATTGCAAGCTGGGTACTATGGCTTTCAATAAATTAGGAGGAGACACTATTGACTCACTCGCAAAAATTGGATGCAAAGGAGTGCCATATAAAGCAATAGTAGAGGTTGCGCCATTTTCAAAATTAAGACCATGATAATCTATTTGTTCCCCAGTAGTACCTGAGGCTTTACTTAAAGAACATAACCCCGGTCGAGCGATATTATTAATAATTAAATCTTGTGTGCTAGTAGCAACAAAATTATCTTTATTTTTGACTTGAACTATACCAGTTGTTGCCCCGCTCGGCACTTTAACAATAATTTGGTTGTCTGACCAACTATTACTACCGCACACGGCCAAATCACCCAATTTACTATCTGTAAAAATAACAGACCCCGTACTTGAGCCAAAACCGCTGCCCAAAATGGTTATTAAGTTACCAGCCTTGGCATTGGGTTGATGTCTGTCACAAGTATCGCCAGTGGTAGTACACTGACTGTCAGATGAACAATACTGGTCATGATTATTATGGCAAAAACCACCTCGCGGACTTAAACTAGTAATTCGCGGCTTATCCTTGCATAAACAACAACTAGCTGTGCCAGTAGCATAGCCTGCGACCTTACAAGAAGTAACATCAGAACCTTGAGACGTACAAAAACCAGAACGGCATAAATTATTATTACAACTGGTCCCGGGTAATTGCTGGTCACTAGCACAGGCCGAGCCATGACACCTCAAACAACTGCCACCGCAATCAATACCCTCTTCGTCGCTATCTTTTTGCCCATTACAGCAATGAGCTGGCAAGAGCTGACCAGCCTGCACAATGGTGGTTTGATGACTAGCAATATCATCAACTAGGGCTTTTAGGGTAAAGTGCTCGCCGGCTGTGCTAGTTGGTTGCCAATAAGCTCTAGCTTCATAAGCCGGGCCAAAATCACCGGTGGCTAAATAAAATTGCTGGCCATTAGCTAAAAATTCAAATCTGGCTAGACTACTATCATCAGTGGCCGCCACTTGGACTAGATTATTGGTCTCGGCACATATTCCAATAGTAGATATAAACTCAGCCTGCGGATCCTGACAATCAATAGTTGAACCAACACTAAAAGTTAAGTCACAAGACAGGCCTAGGCCACCGCAGACTAAATGTTTAGGATTAGTCCCTAGACTTTTAATATCTGAGGTAAGATGAACACTGATTACCCCATTTTCTGGCAGACAACGCACTTCACCGCAGCTGCCAGTACACATACTATCTGGTTTAAAAACAATTTCTCGGCCGTTGACCAACCATTGTCCGGCAATAGTCTCTCCGCTGGCTTGTACTGCGGCAGTAGCGCCGGTTACGCTCCCTGAATCAATAAACCCATTAAATTGAAAACGAATAGTGGTATTGCGTGGCAGACCGGAGGCCCCATCAGACGGACTAACTCCAGTAATATGTAAATCCGTCTCAGATGTAACAATACTACCTGGTCCAGGCGGTGTGGGTGGCGTATTGGGACCATTTATAGCCTCTAGTAACTGATTAATAATAAAACTGGTAATAGCAAAAGCGGATAAAATAATCACTAATCCAATAACCGCTGCTTTTAAGATATTTTTAGCCTTAGTAACCTTATCTTCATTGCCGTTACTGGTCATCCACATAAAACCAGCATAAATTACTAAAATAACCGCAATAGTCCCCAAAAAACCTAAAACTATTCTAATAATTTTAGCTACTGTAACCCGTGGATCTTGAACAGTGAGGCCAATAGAAGAAGCATATTGGACACCCAAATCTTCGCTTGTTAGCCCCTGGGCCTGAGCTACGGGCAAGCGTCCTAGTCCCGGGCTCATGAAACTTATTACTACCAAACTGCTTAATAATATTTTTCTAATTCCTGACATATAAATAAGTTATTGGCCACACTCTGGATCATTGTCTGGCATGCCTTGACAACAAGAAGCCTGAGTAGCACTACAAGCAGCATTATCCCGACAAGGTTTAAAACAATTCTGTCTAATGTCTTTTACTCCAGAGCCAATTTCTACGGAATATTTAGTCGCATCCGACAATTGACTATGATTAACTGTCACCTTAGTAAAATCTGGATAGCCATCAGGAATACCCATATCTATGGGCTCACTAGTAATCCAATAGCCGGGCGCTAAGCCAGCACTAAACAAATTAATTAAATGGTGGTGATTATTATTAATAACTGCTTCGCCGCTAGTTAAGGTGCTAGCCATCATTAGTTTGTCAAAACTAAACTCAATTGACTGATTTAGGGGGATGTGCTCTAGGGTCAGGCTAGGATTTAAAGAAGCGGCTTGTAATTTTGGCGGAGTTAAGTCAATTTCATCACTAACCGCAAAAAACCATTTATAACTATCTCCCTGGCTATTATCTTTATCATTTTCAATATAGTAATTAACCGGCCCCACCACCTTCATATTGCGGTTGCCATCTAAAGAATTAAAACTAGCATCAACTATACCAGTGCTTAACGGTAAATTAGCTAGAGGATAATGGTCACCCTCGGCCCGACTACAAGAATTGTTAACACAATGAGTATACGGAGTTTTGCTTACACAATCACTGTCGCTAGTACAAGAAGCCAGGGCAGCCGCTTTAAGTATAACACTAAGGGTACTGCTAGCTGGTAGACAATAAATTTTTTCCCCGCAAGCATTTACTCCGCACTCTTCATTGGGAATAAACTCCAGCGTCCTATATTGATTAGAAATAACAAAGCGACCATTAACCTTGTTGACTGCACCAGAAGGATTAGTGGCCGTTACTGCAATGGTATCGTTCACATCATCACTATTACCAACGACGGTCAAGGGATTGATGGGCTCAGAAAAATTAATCTGAATAATAGAATTACGAGGCGCATCGGGACGATCAACAACCCTAATATTCTCAGCACGGTCCTGGCCACCACTGAATTGAGACAAAATATGGAGAGATGAGCTATCAGTAGATAAATTTAAATAATTGCCGTCACTGCCAGCCGTACGGCTTTGAAAATTAATTGAAGAACCATCGATATTTGCAGTAACTTCACTATTAGTACTATTAATGCTACTGGCAATATTATTAGCCATGGCTGACACACTGGCGGCCACTACGATATGGTTAGGATTACTGTCAGCTGTGCTAACAAAACGATAAGTCTGACTGCCGACTGTTAGTGTTTCTCCCGGATGAGCCGCTGTTACCTGAACATCCCATCCATCACCAGCTACAAGTGTGCCATGATTGTCTGGTGGTAAAGTACCATTTTTTATTAAAGTTAAGCCACAACCTAGACTAATACGACCATCACTAACATCGTCATCATTAATAACCCCCGAGATGCCACTGGCCTGAGCTTTTAATGGATTATTAAGGATTACTACTACATGAATAGTCCCACTATCGCTACAATTATAAGTACCCTCTATGCGAGCTGGGGTCATCCCGCTTAAGGCCACTGGCGTACCTACGGTGGCTAAAGACAGGGGTTGAGGTAAAGACACCACTGAGATTGACGCTACTGCCGGCTGAGCCGGCTGCACCCCTTGATGAATATCTCGACCATTATCAGGAACAGGAAAAATACCACCTGACCGAACTTGTGGCGGAGTTAAATCAACTCGAGAACTAACCTCAAACTGCCAAGCAAAACCACTTAAAGTAAAAGCTGGCTTGTCATTAGCCTTTTTAATGCCGGTAGTAAGCTTAACTGATTGCCAAACATTACCGTTAGGCGAACCCAAATATTCAGTCGGGACAAAAACAAAAATTTTGCCGTCGTTAGTACTGACTTTGACCTTATTAAAGGCTAAATTAGTAGCTGGATTATCCCCATCAGCTGTTTTAAAAAATTTAACATTATCCGCTACTATATTGGTACTGCTACAAGTGCCAACCGCATCATCAGCACCCTGGCAAATGGTGGAAACTTTCATCTTCTCCCGAAAAGTCACAATAATACCAGTATTTCTTGGTACATCAGTTTGCCCTGGCGCCGGATAAACACTCTTAATAATGCTATTACCTAAAGCTACCAGACTAACATTATCTGTATTGGAAGATGTATTGCCACCACCCCCGCCTCCACCACCACCTTCTACTCCTAATAGCTTATTAATAATAAAGGTGACAATGGCAAAAGATAATAAAATAATTAATAGACCAATAACTGCTGATTTTAATATTTTCTTAGCCTTATCTACCTTGTCAGTATTACCCTGGCTAGTCATCCAAATAAAACCAGCATAAATAATCAGGACTACCGTAATAGTCCCTAAAAATCCTAGAGCAATTTGGATAATCCGCGCAATAACTATCCGTGGATCTTCCCGGGATAGGCCAGTCTGGGCCATATACTCTACCCCTAAATCCTCTTCACTTAAATTACCCTGGGACATGGCCGCTAATGGCAACCCGACTAAAACCGCTATAGCCAAAGTGGCTCCAAGGTAAGCAAGACGATGCAGCAAACTAACCATGTTAATTTTGACTGATTTAAAAAATTAAACTATAGTTTTAGTATAGCATAAGCTACACCAAACTAACAAGAGTTTATGACTATTAATCAAGTTATCGCCCAGGCTCGGAATTATTTATCTGAGAATGACATAGCATTAATAAAATCAGCCTATAATTTTGCGGCTCAGGCCCATCGAGGGCAAAAAAGAATAACCGGTGAGCCATATCTAGAACATCCGCTTCAGACTGCTTTTATTTTGGCGCAAATGGGCTTAGATGCTAAAACCATTGCCGCCGGTCTATTACATGATGTGCCCGAAGATACTAAATATAAATTAGCCGATATTAAAAAAATATTTGGTGAAGATATTGCTTTCTTGGTAGATAGCGTCACTAAACTTAGTAACCTAGAATATCATGGCCAAATTAGATACCGTGAAGGTCTTAAAAAAATGTTTTTAGCCATGGCTAAAGATATACGGGTTATTTTTATTAAGTTCGCCGACCGCTTGCATAATCTAAGAACCTTAGAATATCTGCCAGATATAAAACGACAATCTATTGCTAATGAAACATTGGATATTTATGTGCCCATTGCCGATCTTTTAGGTATTTGGCACCTCAAATGGCAAATGGAAGATTTATGTTTTAAATATCTACATCCTGCGGAATACCAAGAATTATCCCAGAAATATCAAGTAGATAAGAAACTAGAGCTAAATCAATATATTAAACGAATGACTAAAGAGTTAGGCCAAGCTCTAGATAAATTAAATATTCCCCACGAAATTAATGGACGATTTAAACATTTATATAGTATTTGGCAAAAGATGCAAGACAAAAATCGTAAATTTAATGAAATTTATGATGTCTTCGCCCTGCGGGTAATTGTCCCTGACATTGACAGCTGCTACCGTACCTTGGGAGTTATCCACAATCTCTGGCGTCCTAATATGAGCCGCTTCAAAGACTATATTGCCTTGCCTAAACCTAACGGCTATCAAAGTTTACATACCACTGTCTTTGGGCCCGAAGGCAAAGCTACTGAGTTTCAAATTAGAACACCAGAAATACATGAACGGGCCCAATATGGCATGGCTGCATATTGGAGCTATAAAAAATAAGGCAGTAACCGGCCAGCCTCTCATGTTGGCTGGATTCAAGAAATATTAAACGCCCAAAAAAATAGCCCGGACACTAAAACCTTTATTCAACAACTACGTCTAGATATTTTTAACGACCGCCTCTTCGTATTAAGTCCTAAGGGCGATGTCTATGAACTCCCAACAGGATCTACCCCCATTGATTTTGCCTATGCCGTCCATACAGATATTGGTAATAAGGCTAAAGGAGTGTTAATTAATAATAAAATCGGCCAGCTTGATGAACTATTACACAATAGTGATATAGTAAAAATTATTATAGATAAACAACAAACTAGCCCCGACCCAGCTTGGCTCAAATTCGTCAAAACCACTAAAGCAAAAAATTCTATAAGACAATACCTTAAACCCTCGCCCGTGAACCGCCTACTGAGTTTGGCTAATCCCCAACATTGGTGGCCACAACATCCTTCCCAAAAGCCGTCAGCCAAAAAAAATAAAGACCATTAAGTTGGCCTTTATTTTTAACTAAGATAATCTAATATTATTGATGGAGGTCATCTTTAAGCTGGCCGATTTTTCTTAGATATTCCCTTTTTTCCCGCAAGGCCTGACGCACTAAAGCACTTTGACGGACTTGCCGTTTGTTGGGTTTTTTATGGAAATAACGCTGCTCCCGAGCTAGCATTAAT
>ERZ1026805.1219-NODE-1219-length-14651-cov-6.215744_pt1 | contig 14651 bp, 12 predicted proteins | sample MGYA00520883_ERZ1026805 | MGnify/ENA primary metagenome ERZ1026805 (study PRJEB33270, sample SAMEA104284476) | anaerobic digester metagenome | biome: Anaerobic digester microbiome; feature: mesophilic sludge digester; material: Anaerobic digester biomass... | reverse complement strand
ACGGCAACGGCAACGGCACCGTCGTGACCGGTCACGTCGCACTCGTCGGTGCCGGCCCCGGCGACCCCGACCTGCTCACCGTGCGCGCGGCACGGCTGCTGGCGAGCGCCGATGTGGTGGTGTACGACGCGCTCGTGGGCGATGGCGTGCTGGCGCTGGCTGCCCCCGGCGCCGACCTGATCGACGTTGGCAAGCGGCCAGGACAGGGCGTCGCGCAAGCGCTCATCAACGTGCTGCTGGTGCGCCTCGCGGCGGAGGGCAAGCGGGTCGTGCGCCTGAAGGGCGGCGACCCGTTCGTGTTCGGCCGCGGTGGCGAGGAAGCCGTTGCGCTTGCCGCCGCCGGGGTGCGGTGCGAGATCGTGCCGGGCATCACCTCCGCCATCGCGGCGCCCGCTGCTGCCGGCGTGCCGGTCACCTACCGCGGCATGGCCGCTTCGTTCACCGTCGTCACCGGGCACCGCCAGCACGGCGAGCCAGCCGTGAACTGGGCAGCACTCGGCCAGGCTGGCGGCACCATCGTGGTGCTGATGGGCGTTGCGCAGCGAGGCGCGATCGCTGCCGAACTCATCGCCGGCGGCATGTCGGCCGGCACCCCGGTGGCCGCCATCCATCGGGCCACCACCGGCGCTCAGGTGGTGCAACGCTGCGCGCTGGCCGAGTTGGCAGCAATCGACGTGCGCTCCCCTGCCACGTTGGTGATCGGCGCGGTCGCTGCACTCGACGTGACGCAGATGCCCGCGCTCCACCACCACATTGCCGGCTGAAACCTGCCGGTGAGGCTCAGGCCTTCAGCAGCACTTCGCTGAGGATGAGGAAGACGATCCACAGACCGAAGGCGGCGATGAGCGGGTTGCGCACGCCGGGGCCGTCGTACATCTGGTTGAGGCCCTTGTTGGCCTCCGTCTTCCACGGCAGCATGCCCAGCGCATTGAGCTCCATGACGGCGATGATGACGAGCGCGATCGTCCAGAACGCCATCATGCTGCCCGAGCTGACTTCCACACCCTGTCGCAGCGAGTGACCCTTGTAGACCATGAAGAACAGCATGCTCACCGAGAAGATGGTGTTCTGTCGACTGGCCATCACGGCCTTGCGGCCGGCGGCAGCAGCACCGGGGTCGGGGGCACCGCCGGCGAGCACGTTGGCCGCGTTGGCCAGCACCACCTTCTGGCAGCGCCAGATGACGCCCCACACGTTGAGCAGCATGATGGTGCCCAGCAACATGCCGGTACTGATGGCGATGCCGCCGGCACTCTTGCCGAACCCGTTGGAGTAGTAGTTCTTGGTGACGACCGTGATGAGGATGCCGGTGACGAAGGTGCTGACTGCCGCCCAGCGGAACCACCACAGCGCCTTGCGGGCCACCTTGTCGATGGCGATGAGGCGAGCCTTGCCGCCGATCTCCTTGTGCGGCTCGGCTTCGAACTGAGCGAACGCCGGCACCTGCACGAAGTTGAAGTAGTACAGCAGACCGATCCAGGCGATGCCGGCCAGGATGTGCAACCAGCGGAACCCGAAGCTGCCAAGGCTGTCTGCACTGAAGAAACCGTTGTAATCTGCGAGCACTATTCCGTACCCCTCCCTTGTGAAAACTGAACTGTTCGTAACGTAGCACCGCGGCGATGGTGCACTGCGAAATGGTCGCTTACTGCAGCGGGTCCCAACCGCTACGGCCCTGATCGCTCACGTGGGGCGTCCACTGGGCACCGTCCCACAGGCGCAACTCGTGACGCCGAGTGGGGTCGGGCGCCCACTGCGACATCGGCGGCGGGGGTGGGGGTGCTACGCCACGCGCACCTCCCCCACCGGTCTTCATCACGCAGACGATCACCAGGCCCACGCAACCCGTCACGCCCAGCAGCGCACCCACCCACCACTCGAGCCCGCGGGCCGACGCGATGGCGGCGCAGACGATCGGGCCGACCACGAGCCACAGGAGCAGCACCATCCCGCCCGTCATGTCGCGACCACCACACCGAAGATCCGCATGGCGCCGAAGATCCGCAGCACACCGAGCTGCACGACACCGAGCTGCACGACACCGATCTGCACGACACCGACCTGCACCCCATTGGCTCGCACGGCACTAGCCTGCCACCTCGTCATGGCTCACGAATTCATCTACACCTGTTACAAGCTGGCTCGCTTCTACCCACCGGATCGCACGGTGCTGGAGAACATCTCGCTGTCGTTCTACCCGGGCGCCAAGATCGGCGTGTTGGGCAGCAACGGCGCGGGCAAGAGCAGCCTGCTCAAGATCATGGCCGGCCTCGACGACGGGTACAGCGGCGAGGCTCGCCTCACCCCCGGCTTCAGTGTCGGCTACCTGGCGCAAGAGCCTCAGCTCGATCCGGCAAAAGACGTGAAGGGCAACGTGATGGACGGCGTCGCCGCCGTGCAGGGCCTGATCGACCGCTACAACGAGGTCATGGGCATGTGGGCCGACCCCGATGCCGACTACGAGAAGGTGGGCGCGCTGCAGGCCGATCTGGAGGACAAGATCGCCGCCGCCGACGCGTGGAGCCTGGAGCGCAACGTGGGCATCGCCATGGACGCCCTGCGCTGCCCGCCCGACGATGCCGACGTCACCAAGTTGTCGGGTGGCGAGCGCCGCCGCGTGGCCCTGTGCCGCCTGCTGCTGAGCCACCCCGACCTGTTGCTGCTCGACGAGCCCACCAACCACCTCGACGCGGAGAGCGTCGATTGGCTCGAGCGCTTCCTGCAGGAGTACAGCGGCACCGTCGTCGCCATCACCCACGACCGCTACTTCCTCGACAACGTCGCCAAGTGGATCCTCGAACTGGATCGCGGCCGCGGCATGCCGTTCGAAGGCAACTACTCCAGCTGGCTGGAGCAGAAGCAGGAGCGCATCGCGCGCGAGGAGAAGGGCAACGAGGCTCGCCAGCGCACACTGGCTCGCGAGCTGGAGTGGGTGAAGATGTCGCCCAAGGCACGCCAGGCCAAGGGCAAGGCTCGCCTCACCGCCTACGACAAGCTGCAGAGCGAGGCCGAAGCCGCCGAGAGCGGGCCCGACAAGCTGGAGATCACCATCCCCGTCGGTCGCCGCTTGGGCGACACGGTCATCGAGGTGCAGAACCTGCGCAAGGGCTTCGGCGACCGGCTGCTGGTGGAAGATCTGTCGTTCACGCTGCCCAAGGCCGGCATCGTCGGCATCATCGGCCCCAACGGCGCCGGCAAGACCACCTTGTTCAAGATGCTCACCGGCCAGGAGGCTCCCGACTCGGGCACCGTGGTGGTGGGCGACACCGTCGATCTGGCCTACGTGGATCAGAGCCGAGATGCGCTCGACCCCGACGCCTCCGTCTTCGAGGAGATCACCGGCGGCGTGGAGCACATGAAGGTGGGCAACCGCGAGATCCACGGCCGTGCCTACTGCGCCAGCTTCAACTTCAAGGGCAGCGACCAGCAGAAGCGGGTCGGCGACCTCTCCGGCGGCGAGCGCAACCGCGTGCACCTGGCCAAGGTGCTCAAGACCGGCGGCAACGTGCTGCTGCTCGACGAACCCACCAACGACCTCGATGTCGACACGCTGCGGGCACTCGAGTTGGCGCTCGACAACTTCCCGGGTTGCGCAGTGGTCATCAGCCACGATCGCTGGTTCCTCGACCGCATCGCCACCCACGTGCTGGCGTTCGAAGGCGACAGCCAGGTGCGCTGGTTCGAAGGCAACTTCAGCGAGTACGAGGCGTGGCGCCACAAGGAGCTGGGCTCCAGCGCCGACCAGCCGCACCGCATCAAGTACAAGCCGCTGGCCCGCTGAGGGCATGAGCACCGAGACCGATTGCGAGCTCGCGACTCGGCTGGCAGTGGAGGCCGGCCGCCTGCTGATGGGAGTGCGTGCCGAGCTCACCGGCCGCGGTGCACCCTCCTGGCAGCTGATGGACATGGGCGATCTCGCCAGCCATCGCTTCCTGCTGCAGGCACTCACCGAGGCCCGCCCCGACGATGCAGTGCTGTCGGAGGAAGGCATGGAAGACCCCCGCCGATTCACCGCCGATCGAGTGTGGATCGTCGACCCACTCGACGGCACCAACGAGTTCGGTGAGCACGGCCGGTCGGATTGGGCGGTGCACGTCGCGCTGTGGGAGCGCGATCGATTCGCGGCCGGCGCCGTCAGCCTGCCGGCGCTCGACCTGGTGTTCAGCACCGACCCGGCACCGCTGCTGCCGCCGCAGCAGCGCGAGCAACCTCGGCTGGTCACCAGCCGCAACCGCAACCCCTACGCGGCGGTGGTGGTGGCCAACGCCCTCGGGTGCGATGCCGTGCGACTGGGCTCGGCCGGTGCGAAGGCGATGGCTGTGGTGGTCGGTGAAGCCGACATCTACGTGCACGAGGGCGGCATGTACCAGTGGGACAGCGCGGCGCCTGCGGCGGTGGCGCTGGCCGCCGGCCTGCACGTCAGCCGCATCGATGGTTCGCCGATGGTGTTCAACGATCGCGACCCGTGGCTGCCCGACTTCCTGGTCTGCCGCAAGGAGCTGGCCGACGACGTGTTGCAGGCACTGCGCGGTGCTCGCCGCCGCTGACCCAAGCGAGCGAGCAACGTAGCCTGGCGGTCGTGGACCTCAGTGCCGTTCGCTTCGAGATCGCCGATCGGGTTGCCACGGTGTGGTTGCACCGACCGCACCGGCACAACGCGTGGACGGGCCGCATGCACAGCGAGTACCGCTGGGTGCTCGCGCACCTCGATGCGCTGCCCGCCGTGCGCGCAGTGGTGGTCACGGGCACTCCCCCGGCGTTCTGCGTGGGCGGCGACAGCGCTGCGCTGGCGGGCCACGCCGAGCGAGGGGCCTACGACGCCGGCCTCGCCACCGACCTGGCGCTGCCCGGCTATGGCGTGGCACCAGAGTTCGACGCCGACTTCGCGTTCCAGTTCGCGATGCGCTTCCCCATCATCGCTGCCGTCAACGGCGCCTGCGCCGGCGTGGGGCTGGCACTGGCACTCTTCTGCGACCTGCGGTTCGGGGCCTCCAACGCCAAGCTCACCACCGCCGCGCCGAAGCTGGGGCTGCCCGCCGAGTACGGCATGAGCTGGCAGCTGCCTCGGCTCGTGGGCGTCACCCGCGCCGCCGACCTGTTGCTGTCCGGGCGTGTGTTCACTCCGGCCGAGACCATCGAATGGGGCATCTGGAACGGCGTGGAGGCCGACGGCGAGGCCACGTTGGCGGCGGCACAGCAGTACGCGCTGCACCTCGCGACGGGTGTCGGCCCCCAAGCCCTGGCCACCACCAAAGCACAGCTGTACCGCGACCTGCTGCATCATTCACCGGCGGCCGCCATCCGCGACGCGCAGCAGCTGCTGGAACGAGCGATGACCACCGCCGAGTACCGCGAGGGTGTGGCGGCGCTCAGGGCCAAGCGGCCGCCACAGTTTCCGTGACTCCCGACACGTCGATCGAGCCAACAGCGCCTAGGGTTTCCACATGGAGACCGGTCATCTCAATCCTCCCCTCACGCGCCGCCTGCCAGGCCTCGCCGTAGCAGCAATGGCGTCACTGGGCGCCGGCGCCATCCATGCCGCCGCCACCGGCATTCACGCAGAGCACCCCGAGCTCGCGCGCCTGTTCGTGGTGGTGACGGTTGCGCAGCTGGGCGTCGGCCTCTGGGCCCTGCTGCGACCGACGCGCTTGGCCGCTTGGGCGGTCGCGGCGGTCAACGCGGGCGCAGTCGGCGGCTGGCTCGCCACTCGGCTCACCGGCATCTCGTGGATCCCCGGTCTCGAGGTCAGCGAGGCACCTCAGTTCGCCGACACCGCGTGCGCCTTGCTGGGTGCCGTGGCCGTCGGCGCTGCGCTCAGCGCCAGCCTGGTGGGTTGGCGAGCAGCCAACCCCACGCGCCTCGCCATGCCGTCGTTGCTGATCGCGGCGCTCGCGGTGCCGGCGATGTTCTCCGGAGGCACCCATGTGCATTCGCACTCCGACACGGCCGCACACGCTCACGATGAGGCAACCACCGTCGACCCGGTCACCGGCGACACCGTCGCCCACGCGCACGACACCACCGTCGACCCGGTCACCGGCGACACCGTCGCCCACGCGCACGACACCACGGCCGACCCGGTTGCTGCTGCCGGTTGGCCGCGCGAGTGGGATCCCGCGGTCGGCATCGACCTCTCCGGCGTACCCGGCGTCAGCACCGAGCAACAACTGCGGGCCAACCAGCTCATCCAGGACACGTTGCGCGACTTGCCGAAGTGGGCCGACACCGCAACGGCGATCGCCGACGGGTACAAGAGCATCGGCGATGCCGGCACAGGGGTGGAGCACTACATCAAGAGCTCGCTCATCGAGGACGACGTGCTGCTCGATCCGACGCAGCCCGAGTCGCTCGTCTATCAGGTCGACGGCGACAAGCGAACGCTCACCGGAGCGATGTTCATCGCCAGCGCCCGGCCCACCGACGACCCCGAGCTCACCGGCTGGGCAGGCGCACTGATGACCTGGCACAACCACGGCAACCTGTGCTGGGATCTGGTTGACGGCGTCGCCAAGGTGGTGGGCATCACCGACGCCAACGGCCAGTGCGCCCGTGGGGTCAACACCGGTGGCGCCAACCCGATGGTGCACGTGTGGATCGCGGCTCACCAGTGCGGGCCGTTCGCCGCCCTGGAGGGGGTGGGCGCCGGCCAGGCTTCCGTACCCGAGGACCAGCGCATGGATCTGTGCAGCGAGCACGCCCACGACTCCTCCGCACCCGCCGCAACGCCAAAGCCGTACGACCCCACGCAGCCGATCGATCTGTCGGGCACCGATGGCGTCACTCCCGAGCAGCAGGCCGCCGCCGAGAACCTCATTGCGGTCACGGTCGTGCGGCTGCCGCAGTGGAGCGACTACACCGACGCCGAGGCTGCCGGCTTCCACAGCATCGGCGACGGCGCCACCGGTTTCGAGCACTTCATCAACTGGGACTGGATCAACGACGACATCACGCTCGACCCGGATCACCCGGAGAGCCTGGTGTACCAACCGCAACCCGACGGCACCAAGAAGCTGCTCAGCGCGATGTACATGCTGCCCGACACCGTGGCACTTGCCGACGTGCCCGACATCGGCGGTGCGCTCATGCAGTGGCACATCCACGACAACCTGTGCTTCACCACCGACCCGGTGGCACCAAGGGTGGCCGGCATCACCCAGCCCGACGGCAGTTGCCGGGATGGCCTGGTGAAGTTCCTGCCGGCACCGATGATCCACGTCTGGATCACCGCGCACAAGTGCGGCCCGTTCGCCGCGCTGGAGGGTGTCGGCGCCGGCCAGATCGTCGCCGGCGAAGAGCGTCTGTGCGATCACGCGCACGGCGAAGGTTTCTGACCCTCAGCGCGAACGCGCCGCCATCGTCGCCTTGGCGTCGTCGTCGCGGATGAACAACGCGAAGAACGCTGCCAGCATGGCGAACCCGACGGCGATCGCGAACGCCAGGTGCACACCTGTCAGCGCGCTCTCCAAACCCTCTGGCGACACCGGCTGGCTCAGCGACATGTGAGCGGCCAGCACGCTGGCCATGATGGCCACGCCGAACGACACACCCACCTGCCGCTGCGTGGAGAACAGTGACGACGCGCGACCGTTCTGCGATGGGTCGATGGTGGAGTAGCTGGCCGCCTGCATCGGCACGAACGCGAAGCCCATGCAGAACCCACGCAGCAGCATCAACCCGCGGATGAGCCACAGGTTGGTGTCGACGGTGAGCCCGGTGTACAGCGAGATGGCGAGGCCGGCACTGAAGAAGCCGCCGGCCATCAGCCGGCGCGGGCCGATGCGACCGTAGAGCGAGCCGGCGATGAACGACGACGCCATCACCCCGATGGCTTGCGGGAAGGTGGTGAGGCCGCTCTGCAGCGGGTCCATGCCGCGGATCAGTTGCAGGTACAGCGGCATCACGAACGTGACCCCGAGGAAGCTGGCGATCGAGAAGAAGCCCACCGTGTTGCACAGACGGAACATCCGGTTGCGCAGCAGGCGCAGCTCGAGCATCGGATTGGCCACGTGCAGCTCGACGATCACGGTGAGCACACCGCACACGACGCCACCCAGCCCGGTGAGCACGACCACGTTCGACGTCCAACCGGCGCGAGGGCCTTCGCTGAGGGCATAGACGATGAGCGCCAGCGACGCGCCCGACAGCACGAAACCGGGGATGTCGAACCCGCGCGCTGACGGCTCGCGATGCTCTCGCAGGTGGCGGTGGCCGAACCACAGCGCGACAAGCGCGATGGGCACGTTGACCAGGAAGATCCAGCGCCAGTCGAAGTTGGTGGTGATGAAACCACCCAGTACCGGGCCCAAGGCCGGCGCGATCAGGGTGGGCACCATCACCACGGTCGAGGCCTTGGCGCGCTCTGCCGGCGGGAACGCGCGGAACAACATCGCGATGCCGACCGGCGTGAGCATGCCGCCACCGACGCCCTGCAGCACCCGGAAGGCGATCAGCTGGTCGATCGTCTGCGCTACACCGCACAACCCCGACCCGACGGTGAAGGCTGCCAATGCGAAGAGGAACGTGCGCTTGGTGCCGAACCGGTCGCCCAACCAGCCACTGGTGGGGATCCACACCGCCAAGCTGAGGGTGTAGCCGAGCACCACCCACTCGGCGTTGTCGGTGTTCAGTTCGCGGCCAAGGGTGGGAATGGCCACGTTGACGATGGTGGTGTCGAGGATGTCGAGGAACAGCGCCGACACGTAGACGGCAGCGACCACCCACTTGTACGCCACCTGGCGGCCGAACACGCTGACGAGGTCGTTGTGCGAGCTCGGGGCGACGGCAGTGGGCACTCAGCGACGGTACCCCTCCACGCTCGCGGCGCCATGGGTCGAGCGGTACCGGTGCGTCAGGGCAGTTCGAGCACCGTCACCACGCCGGTGCTGCCATCGACGCGGACGCGGGCACCGTTGGGGATGCGGCGAGTGGCACCCGTCGCGCTGATGACGCACGGAATGCCCAACTCGCGACTGACGATGATGGCGTGGCTGAGCGGTGCCCCGACATCGACCACCACACCCGCCGCCGGCACGAACAGTGGCGTCCACGACGGGTCGGTGATCGGTGCGATCAAGATGTCACCCGGCTCGAGCGCGAACGGATCGTTCGAGTCGAGCACGACCCGGGCGATGCCTTCGGCCTGCCCTGGGCACCCGGGCATGCCGGCCAGCACGTCGCCGGCGGTAAGACCGTTGGCGACGGCCGCATCGCGACGAGGCCACGTGTCGGGGCCGTCGGTGCGGCCGACGAACACGAACGGCGGCTCCAGCTGCTCGAGCCGCATGTACTCGGCGCGTCGCTCGCGCACCGTCGCCGACATCGCGCCCGGGTGAGCGAGGAAGGACGGCATCTCGTCCTTGGTGATGAAGCCGAAGTCCTCGATCTCGTCGAACACGCCGGCCTCCACCATCCGCCGCCCGATCTCCCGCATCGCCATCCGCATCTCGTGGACGACGCGGATGTTGTTGGTCTTGGTGCGCTCGCGGCCGGGCAACCAGGCCTTCGAGCAGGCGATGGCGGCCGCCAGCTGCCCGTGGGTGGCCGGATCTGCTGCCACCATGGCCAGCAGTTCGGCGGAAGCGGCTTCGCGTTCGGCGGCCCGTTGGGCGTGATGGCCCGCAGGGTCGGCGCTGTCGGGCGACACCCGCATGCGGTCGATGGCCGCCAACGCCAGCGCCGGACGGGTCTCCCAGCTGGCCGAGCGTGCCTCCCACTCGTTGGGGCCGCGACTGCCGTACTCGTAGAGAAAGGCACTGAACGCTGCATCGAACTGAGGGGAACCGAGCGGCATCCGCGACAGCGCCCACATCGCATGGCTGGGTTCTGCCGAGTCGACCTCGCCGATGCCGGCGATGATGGGCATGATCAGGTCGGGCCGGCCCACCGCGGTGGCGACGGCACTGATCGCGCCCACCGGCACAGTGGCCATGTAGGTGGTGAACAGGTGGTGGCCGAACATCTTGCGGTGCCACGGCACCATCTCGAGAAAGCGCGCCCACAGCTGCTCGTTGCTCAGCGACGACAGGTCGGGTCGATCGTCGCGCAGTGCCTTGGTGTCGTTGCGGTCGTCGGTCAGCTCGGTGAGATCGCTGAGGCTGTGCTGGCCGAAGACCCAGGCGAAGGTGGCGCCGATCTTCTCTCCCAGATCCGGGCGAACATCGCCGTCCATCTGCTCGTACGGCGGTATGCCCGGCTGCGCGCCGAAGAACTGCTCGTCCATGGTCTGCCAGCTGAGGCCGGGCGCACGTTCGCCGAAGAGCCGGATCAGCGACGCATTGAGGTAGCAGTACCCACCTTGCACACCGAGCTGGCAGAAGTCGTCGGGAGGAAACTCGTCGGCATCGAACGCGCCCATCCGCACCCATGCATCGCGCCAGCCGAGCTCGGCTTCGTAGAGCGCGGTGGAGCTGGTGAGCGGCGTGACCGGGTCGGGGAAGACCTCGCCCACGTTGGCTCGGGTGTAGATGGGAAAGCGCGTGGACAGCGACGTGTCCGTGACGTAGTACTTGTCGCCCATGGTGTCCCCCCAGACAATCGGATGGCCGGCCGGATGATAGCCACCCGCCGTCATCAGCGCTGACCCGTGTCACCCGGCACGTCGTTGGCGTGGCGAGTCGGCAGTTTCGCTGCGATCATGCAGGGCATGAGTGTGTTGGAAGACCGAGGCTGGGCCGCGTTCACAGAGGAAGGCCCGTGGACGCTGCAGCGTGATGCCATCCGCTGGCTGCCGTTGGCGGCAGCCCTGCGCGCACGCGCGCAGGCAGAGGTACCGGCGCTCACCAAGGCCGGCAAGATGCCGCCCGGGGGGCGCGTCGTACGCGTCGTGCGGGTGCTCTCCGCCGCGGTGACGCCGTGGATGGTGCGCAAGAAGCGTGGCCACTTCGCTACGCCCGAAGCCAGCCGAGCCGAGATCTCCTTGCGGCTGCGCAAGGCCGCCGAGCAGCTGGGGCCCACGTACATCAAGCTCGGCCAGATCATCTCCAGCGGTGAAGGCCTGTTCCCCGCGGAGCTGGTGAACGAGTTCAAGAAGTGCCGCGACCAGGTGCCGGCCGAGCCGTTCGACACCGTGCGCGTGGTGGTGGAAGCCGACCTGGGCGCGCGCCTGGAAGACGTGTTCGCCTCCTTCGATCGCACGCCGCTGGCGGCCGCCTCCATCGCCCAGGTGCATGCCGCCACCTTGCTCACGGGCGAGGAAGTGGTGGTGAAGGTGCAGCGCCCCAGCGTGGCCGGCCTGGTGCGCAAGGACCTGCGGGTCATGGCGTGGTTGGCGCCGTTCCTGGTGGGCCGCATCCCCATTGCCTCACTGGCCAACCCGCCGGCGCTGGTGGAGCTGTTCGCCGAGACGATCGTCGAAGAGCTCGACTTCCGCATGGAGGCCGCCAACATGATCGACGTCGCGGCGATGCTGCACGAGCTGGGCAACCACGGCTACGTGGTGCCGCGCCCGCACCCCACGCTGGTCACTCGGCGCGTGCTGGTGATGCAGAAGCTGCAGGGCTTCAACTTCGACGACGTGGTGGGCATGCAGAACGCGGGCATCGACACCGAAGAAGTGGTTCGCACCGCGATGGTGGCGTTGATGGAGGGCGCCATGGTCTACGGCGTGTTCCACGGCGACCTGCACGGCGGCAACCTGTTCGTGCTCGCCGACGGCCGCACCGCGCTGCTCGACTTCGGCATCGTCGGCCGCCTCAGTGGCGATCGCCGCCTCGCCTTCCTCCGGATGATGCTGGGGGCCACCACCAACGACGTGAAGGGCCAGATGGCCGCCATGCGCGACCTGGGCGCGCTGCCGGCCGACACCGACCTCGACGCGGTGATCAAAGACCTCCGGCTCGACCAGCCGACTGTCGACCCCACCACGCTCACCGGCGAGGAGCTGGTCGCCGAGGTGCAGCGTGTGGTCAAGGCCCTGCTCGGCTACGGCGCCAAGCTGCCCAAGGAGCTGATGCTCTACGTGAAGAACATGGTGTTCCTCGATGGGGCCATGGCCAGGTTGGCACCCGACCTCGACCTGCTGGGCGAGATCGGCAAGATCTCGCTGATGTTCGCCGAGCGTCACGGCGAACGCCTGGGTCGCGAGTTGGGCATCGACCACACGGCGGTCGCCATCAACATGGACGGCGTCAAAGCCAGCTTCGGCGTCGACACCGACACCGATCAGCTCACGTACCGCGAGCTGCAGGCTCGCCGCGAGCTGATCCAGAAGCGCATGCGCGACCACGTCGCCCGCTGAACCCGGGAGATCACCCGGTTCCCTCCAACGCGGCGCGGGCGTACCATCCGGACATGCCCAACTTCTTCGACGCTGCCAAGGACGCCATCGAGCACACCGCCGACGCCGCGAGCGAAGCGGCCGATGACGTCGCGGAAGCCTTGCAGGCAGCGGTCGACGAGGTCGGCGACGAGGTGGCCGCGCACGTGCCGGCGCCGGCCGACCTCTCCGCGCCGCATTCGTTCGCCAGCGATGCGTCGATCGGCTCGAACACGCCCATCTTCAACGTCGGTGCGCCCGACCTCATGGTGCAGGCACCCACCTACGACGTGCAGGGCCCCAGTGGCTCGTTCCGTGTCGGCGACATGTCGGTCGACATCGACATCGACAACGTCACCCCTGGAGATGCCACTCAGCAGGGAGGCGTGGTGGTCGGCGGTAGCCGCATCACCATCGGCGTCGACGCGCCCGGCCTCGACGCCACGGTCACCGGCGAGGAGGTGTTCACCACCAATCCGATGGTGGTAGGTGTGGTGCCCAAGATCGGCGGGCCCGCGCTTGGCGGCTCGGCTGACATCAACATCTCCCCCGACGAACTGCCGTCCCTTCCAGACGTGACGACTCCAGCGGTGACGATTCCCGCTGTGACGTTCCCCGATGTCTCGTTCCCCGCACCGGTCGGGCCTCCCACGATCGAGATCGTCCCGCCCACGTTCGCCGCACCGGATCTCCTTGCCGCGCAGGTCATGGATGCCGGAATGGTCGCGCCCGGCTTTCTCGACGTCGGGCACACGCCGACGCCGGCGGCCCCTTCCGGCATCCCGGTGCCGTACCCCAACGTTGCCGATATCGAGCTGCCTGACGTGCCCACCTCGGCCACGCTGGAGATCGATCTCGGGAACCTCGGCGCCGGCTCCCCTGTACCGGTGCTCGGTGCACCCGATGTGTTGCTGGAAGACCCCGACGCGCTCGACCTTCCCGACCTGCAGGCCACGGTGGGCGAGCTCGACACGTCGCTCGGCATCGACCCCATCGTGCCCGGCGACCCCACTGCCCACGGCGGCGTGGTGGTCGGCGGGGCGGAGATCGGGGCCGATCTGTCGGCGCCCGGAGTCGACGCCGAGGTCGACCTGGAGGCCGTTGCGATCGTCGACCCGATGATCACCGGCATCGTCCCCGACCTCGGCGGCGTGGCCGTCGGCGGCGAGGCCACCGTCGAGGTGACGCCGGTCGAGTTCGACGAGCCCGAGGTCGCAGCGAGCCAGTTCGAGCAGGACCTGGCCGCCATCGACGACAATGCTGAGCAGTTCGACATCTTCGACTGACCCGCAACCCCACTCGCAGTGCCCGCTGCCGTCTGGTCGGCCGAGATCGACAACGGTGGTTGGATCCTGGTGACCGGTGTGCGGGGCGCGCGGCGCTACCGTCGGTGCAATGCGTCTTGTCGTGGCCCGCTGCACCGTCGACTACCGGGGTCGCCTCGATGCCCACCTGCCCGAGGCCGTTCGGTTGATCATGGTGAAGGCCGATGGGTGCGTCGCCATCCACGCCGATGGCGGCGCGTACAAGCCGTTGAACTGGATGAACGCGCCCAACACATTGGTCGATCACGGCGACCACTGGACGGTCACCAACCCCAAGGGTGAAGAGCTCACGATCACCCTGCTCGAGGTGCTCACCGAGACCGCGCACGAGTTCGGCGACGACCCCGGGTTGCAGAAGGACGGAGTGGAAGCGCACCTGCAAGCGCTGCTGGCGGCCTCGCCGCACGCCATCGAAGACGGCCTCACGCTGGTGCGACGCGAGTACCCGACGGCCATCGGGCCGATCGACCTGGTGTGCCGCGACACCGGCGGCCAGGTGGTGGCCATCGAGGTGAAGCGGCGTGGCGACATCGACGGTGTCGAGCAACTCGCCCGTTACATCGAACGCCTGCACCTCGACTCGTCGCTGGGCAGCGTGCGCGGTGTGTTCGTGGCCCAGTCGGTGAAGCCGCAGGCGCGTGTGCTGGCGGAAGCGCGCGGCTTTCGGGTCGTGGAAGTGGACTACGACGAGCTGCGCGGCATGAAGCCCGACGAGCTCCGGCTCTTCTGAACCGCTGCCGCAACCCCACCGGTATGGTTGCCTGATGCGTCAGATCCGCGGGGTCGCCCAGCACTACGCATGGGGCGACCCGACGGCAATCCCGCACATCCTCGGTCGCTCCGCGGATGGGCTGCCCTGGGCCGAGTGGTGGTTGGGTACACACCCGGCGGCGCCGGCGCACCTCGATGGCGGGGCCACGCTGGCGTCGGTGGCCGGCGAGCTGCCATACCTGCTGAAGCTGCTCGCCGCCGCCGAGCCGCTGTCGCTGCAGACCCACCCCGACACTGCCACCGCCCAGGCCGGCTTCGCCCGCGAGCAGGAGGTGGCGCGCCGGGTCGACCAGGTGCGCAAG
>ERZ1026805.1196-NODE-1196-length-14865-cov-5.393991_pt1 | contig 14865 bp, 13 predicted proteins | sample MGYA00520883_ERZ1026805 | MGnify/ENA primary metagenome ERZ1026805 (study PRJEB33270, sample SAMEA104284476) | anaerobic digester metagenome | biome: Anaerobic digester microbiome; feature: mesophilic sludge digester; material: Anaerobic digester biomass... | reverse complement strand
GGCCTGGAACGCGGCGTTCATCGACCTCCACGCCGAGGCCCGGGCCGAGCAGGCGCGCCAGGACATTTTCCCCATCCTGGAGCAGGCCTTCTACGGCGATTACGCCGCCGCCGTCGAGCCCATGCGCGACTACGAGCCGGCCGAGATATGGCTCGTGAAATCGCCGCTCATCTCGGGCACCGTTGCCGAGGGCTGGGAGCTGGCCCTTGGCGACTGGCTCTCCTGGACGACGAACCTGGCCCTCGACGCCGTCCCGGACCTGGCCCCGGCCTATTTCCTGCGCGGCTGGGCCGCCTTTCTGCACGATCCATCCGCCTCCGCGGCCCTGGACGACGTGCGGCGGGCCGCAGAGCTGGAGCCTGGCGACGAGTTGTACGCGGCGAGCGCGGCCTATCTGCAGGACATCCTTGCCGGGCAGGGACAGGACTGGCAGCCGTTAAGCTCGGAGGCCTGCTACGCCCTGGGAGAGGCCATGATGCAGACCATCAACATCACGGTCACGCTAGCTACCGTGCCTTTCCAGGACCCCATCGGGGGCAGCGCCGGCACCGGCTGCCAGGCCATGGGCACCGGCACGGGGCTGGACTTTGAAGCTGCGTGGCCGGTCGGCGCGGACATTGCCGCCATGCTCCAGGAACGAGGCTGGGCCGAGGACATGGGCTACACGGCCGACGGTCCCACGGGCTCGGCGCGTGGCTTCCGCCAGGGCGACGCACTGTGCCTGGTCCACGCCGGCTGGGAGCCGGCCACGGAGGCGGCCTGCCCCGCGGACAGGCCCATCTTTGAGTGCGAGCTGGCGCCGGAGCAGCAGTTGTACACCATCTGGCTGCACTGCGCCACGGCGATGCAGCCAGAGTGAGGATGACCGCCCGGCCAAAGCTTTTCGCCGGCTAACGCTGGGCGGCAGGGGTGCCATGGGAAAAGGAGGAGAAAGGGGGCTGGAATTGCGGCTGTCGGGCAGGGGACAGGCGCCGGCGTGAAGTTGGCGGGGGACGTCCTTTCGGTAGAGCCTCGGAACTTCCAGCGGCGTGTGACCGGCATCGGCACAAGCGGCCGGGCCGCGAGAAGCGCCTTTGACATTATCCGTCACTTGTTGTATACTGCACCGCGTGGCGGTCCTTCTTGGAACCATAGGGACCGCGTGAGCGTCTGAAAAGTGTAGGCGCGCGCTATGGGTGAGACCAGGCGCGAGTGCGCCTGGGCGAGTGTTGTGGCTGCGGGTTCAGATTGTTGCAGTGCTGAAAGGGTGCGATTGGCTGGTGACGGTACTCGGGAGACCGAGGAACAATGAGCAGTGGCTGGCGCAGTTGGAGAGAGCAGAATCAGAGGCGCTGGCCGATCTGCGAGAATATCTGAGACGGGCTGTCTTTACATATCTCAACAGGCACAGAGAAGACCTCAACCACCTCGACCGCGGGGAGCTGGAACACCTGGCAGAAGACATGGTCCAGGACTCCCTTATCCAGATCCTCGACAAGCTGGACACCTTTCGCGGCGATAGCAAGTTCACCACCTGGGCTTACCGTTTCGTCATCAATGCGGCGGCCGGTGAGCTTCGCCTGCATCGCTGGCGCTCGGTGTCCATTGACGTCCTGTCGGGCGAAAGAGAGGCCTTTGCCTTTGCCTTCGTTGGCGACGAAAAGGCGCCCGAGCCCGAGAGGGTTGCCGCTCGCAACCAGATCCTGGCCCTGCTTTACCGCATCATCGAGCAGGATCTCACCGAGCTGCAACGCCGCGCCTTGATCAGCGTTCACTTTCAGGGCGTGCCCATCGTCGTCCTGGCCCAGGAGCTCGAGTCCACCCCCAACAACGTGTACAAGCTCCTCCACGACGCGCGCCGGAAACTCAAAAAGGGGCTGGAGCGGGAGCACTACAGCGAGGCCGACGTGCTGGCCATTTTCTCGTGAGCGGGTCCTGGTAAGAATTTCGACCCCCGACACATCCTATGGATAGAATATGAGGAGGTTCCCGTTCATGCGCTTTGTGTCGTTCCCCGACTGGATCCGGAAAATCTATGCCACGCGCGACGACGAGTTGGATTGCGACCAGGTAGCCGACATGTTGGCCGGCTACGTCGATGCCCTCGTAGCCGGGCAGGAGATAGGCACCTGCTTCTCGGCCGTGGAACAGCACCTGGCCCAGTGCGCCCACTGCCTGGAAGTATCAGTTGCCTTGCGAGAGGTCGTCCGCCAGGAGAGCGAGCAGGTGCTGCCGGTTGCCACCTCCGTGGAGTAGTGCTAGAAATCCGGCATAGAATGTTGGTAAGATTTCAGCGGGTAAGCACGTCTAACTTTCAAAGAAAAGAGCACGCCCGCCCTACAAAGGTTTCGGCCATGGTGGACCGTAAAGACAAAGGGGAGCAGTACGACCTGACACGATAAACTTGTCTCGGAACGGGAGTAGCCTCCTTGATTCTCTATTGGGCCGACCCGGCGAACTGGGCCGGCCTCTTTCTTTGAAAGAGGGCTTTGAAAGAGGCTTTGAAAGAGGGCCCCGAGAGGGCCCCAAAATGAACGGGCATTTGGAAGAAGTCAAGTGTGGAGGTAAAGATGGAAAAGCTCAACGTAATCTCGCTCATTGGTGAATTGCAGGACGTGCATGGGTTCCGCCAGCGACACTGGGAAGGCACCTTTGCCGATTACATCGAGCTGGTGCAGCAGAATCCAAAGGTTGCCCGCACGGCGTATCAGCGTCTGTACGACATGATCGTCTCTTATGGGACCGAGGAGTATACCCATAACCGGGAAGGCCTGGTCCATTACAAGTTCTTCGACGACCCCTTTGATAACGGCCGCGACGCCGTCTACGGGCTGGATCCGGCTCTGTTCCAACTGGTGCAGGCCTTCGAGTCGGCGGCGCGCCGCTATGGCACCGAGAAGCGCGTGCTGCTCCTGCACGGGCCGGTGGGCAGTGCCAAGAGCACGATCGTCCGCCTGCTCAAGAAGGGGCTGGAAGCCTATTCGGCCACCGAGGACGGTGCCCTTTACAGCCTGAGCTGGGTGGACGTGCCCGGCTCCCCTGGCGACCGCATGGATTGCCCCATGCACGAAGAGCCCCTGCACCTGATCCCCCAGGAGATGCGCAGCACCGTGCTGGCCGAGATCAACAATGGCCGGCCGGCGAGCGAGTGGGTGATCCTGGAGGGAGAGCTATGCCCCGCCTGTCGCTATGTCTATCGGCGGCTGATGGAAGAGTACCAGGGCGACTGGACCCACGTCGCCGAGCACGTGCGCGTGCGGCGTGTCGTCCTGTCAGAGAAGGACCGCGTGGGCATCGGCACTTTCCAGCCCAAGGACGAAAAGAACCAGGATTCCACCGAGCTGACGGGCGACATCAACTATCGCAAGATCGCCGAGTATGGCTCCGACAGCGATCCGCGTGCCTTTAACTTTGACGGCGAGCTGAACATTGCCAATCGGGGCCTGGTGGAGTTTGTCGAGATCTTGAAGCTTGACGTCGCCTTTCTCTACGACCTGCTGACGGCGTCGCAGGAGCACAAGATCAAACCCAAGAAGTTTGCCCAGACGGACATCGACGAGGTCATCATCGGGCACACCAACGAGCCCGAGTACCGCAAGCTCCTCAGCAACGAGTACATGGAGGCCCTGCGGGACAGAACCGTCAAGATCGACATTCCATACGTGACCCGCTACGCCGACGAGGTGCAGATCTACGAGCGAGACTTTGGCGATGGCCGGGTGATCGGGCAGCACATCGCGCCCCACACCATCGAGATGGCCGCCCTGTGGGCCGTCCTGACGCGCCTGGAGGAGCCAAAGCACGCTGGGCTGACCCTCCTGCAAAAGCTAAAACTGTACGACGGCAAGACCCTGCCCGGGTTCACCGAGGACAGCGTGCGCGAGCTGCGCGACGAAGCCAAGCACGAGGGCATGGAGGGCATTTCGCCCCGTTACATTCAGGACAAGCTATCCAATGCCCTGGTGGGCGACGCCATCGCCGGCTGCCTGAACCCCTTTATCGTGTTGCGCGAGCTGGAAACGGGCCTGCGGCACCACTCGCTGGTCACCAGCGAGGAGCAGCGCGCGCGTTTCCGCGAGCTGCTGGCCGTGGTGCGCGAAGAGTACGACGAGATCGTCAAGACCGAGGTCCAGCGGGCCATCACGGCCGACGAAGCGGCGATCTCGCGCCTGGCAGCGAACTATATCGACAACGTCAAGGCCTACACGCAGCGGGAGCGGGTGCGTAACCGGTACACCGGCGAGGACGAGGAGCCGGATGAGAGGCTCATGCGCTCCATCGAAGAAAAGATCGACATCCCCGAGAGCCGCAAAGACGACTTTCGGCGGGAGATCATGAACTATATCGCGGCCCTGGCCCTTGACGGTCGCGCCTTCCGTTGGGATTCCAACGAGCGGCTGCGCAAGGCCCTGGAGCTCAAGCTCTTTGAGGATCAGAAGGATTCGATCAAGCTGACCTCCCTGGTCTCCAGTGTGGTGGACCAGGACACCCAGGAAAAGATCGATATCGTCAAGACGCGCCTCATCAACAGCTATGGCTACTGCGACATCTGTGCCACCGACGTCTTGAACTATGTCGCCAGCATCTTTGCCCGGGGTGATACAAAAGGCCGGCCATAGGAGGCAGGACCATGACAACTGCTCGCATCGAACAAGACGTCAGCCGGTTTCGCCAGATCGTGCGGGGCAAGGTGCGCGAGAACTTGCGCAAGTATATGACCAGCGGCGAGCTGATCGGCCGCCAGGGTCGGGACCTGGTGAGCATTCCGGTGCCCCAGATCCAGTTGCCCCGCTTTCGCTTTGGCCGGCAGCAGAGTGGCGGCGTCGGACAGGGCGACGGCGAGCCCGGCACGCCCATCGGCTACGATCCGGATGCCCCCGGCGAAGACGACGGGGCGGGGGATCGCCCTGGCGAGCACATCCTCGAGGTGGAGGTTCCCCTCGAGGACCTGGCTCGCATCCTGGGCGATGAGCTGGAGCTGCCAAACATCCAGCCCCGGGGCAAGGAGAACATCGAGAGCACCGTCGACCGCTATACCGGCATCCGGCGCGTGGGTCCCGAGAGCCTGCGGCACTTCAAGCGAACGTACCGCGAGGCTCTCAAGCGCCAGGTGTCCATGGGAGCCTACGACCAGGACCGGCCGGTGGTGATTCCCGTCCGCGAGGACAAGCGCTATCGCTCGTGGAAGACGCACTTCCGGCCCGACAGCAACGCGGTCATCATTTACATGATGGACGTTTCAGGCTCGATGTACAACGAAAAAAAAGAGATCGTGAGACTGACCGCCTTCTGGATCGATACGTGGCTCAGGTCGCAGTATCAGAAGGTGGACGTGCGGTATATCATCCACGACGCGGCCGCGCGCGAGGTGGATCAGCACACCTTTTATCACACACGGGAGAGCGGCGGCACAGCCATCTCGTCGGCGCTGCTCCTCTGCCGCGACCTCATCCGCACCAACTACAACCCGGCTGAGTGGAACATCTATCTCTTTCAGTTTAGCGATGGTGACAACTGGGAGGACGACAACTCCCGCTGTGCTCGGCTGCTGGCCCAGGATCTCTTGCCCGATGTGAACCTGTTTTGCTACGGCGAGGTCCAGGGCCCGCGCGGCCAGAGTATGTACACCCGGACCTTGAAACACCTGGACTGGGATGATCCGGAACGCCTGACCCTGGCGACCATCGGCGAAAAAGACGAGATTTACGAGGCCATCAAGGCATTCCTGGGAAAGGGGCGGTGAGATGAATCTTCCACCAGAGCTGTGCGAAATGCAGGTCGAGATCGAGGGCTATGCCCGGGAGTATGGGCTGGACTTTTTCGAGACCCGTTTCGAAATGGTGGACTACAGGCAGATGAACCAGGTGGCGGCGTATACCGGCTTTCCCAACCGGTATCCACACTGGGGGTTCGGAATGGACTATCTTCGCATGGCCAAGAGCTATGCCTATGGCCTGCACCGTATCTACGAGATGGTCATCAACAACGACCCAAGCTATGCCTACCTCCTGGCCAGCAACAAGCTGGTGGACCAGAAGCTGGTGATGGCCCACGTGTACGGCCACGTGGACTTTTTCAAGAACAACCTGTGGTTCAGCCAGACCAATCGCAAGATGGTGGACGAGGTGGCGAACCACGGCACCCGTCTGCGCCGCTACATGGAGCGCTTTGGCTACGAGCCGGTGGAGCGCTTCCTGGACGTGTGCCTGTCTCTCGACAACCTCATCGACGTCCACGCCCTGGGAATCCAGCGCCGTCCCAACGGCTATCGACACGGAGTAGAAGAGGACCAGGGCCGTCTCCAGCCGGTGCGCAAGCTGCCTAGCAAGCCCTACATGGACACGTACATCAATCCACAGGACTTTCTGGAGGCGCAGCAGCAGAAGCGGGAAGAGGAGCAAGAGCGCAAGAAGCGCTTTCCAGACTCGCCCGAACGAGATGTGCTGCTCTTTCTGCTGGAGCACGCGCCCCTGGCCGAGTGGCAGCGGGACGTGCTGGCCATCGTGCGCGAAGAGGCCTACTACTTTGCGCCCCAGGGCCAGACCAAGATCTTGAACGAGGGCTGGGCCAGCTACTGGCACAGCACCATTATGACCCAAAAGGCCCTGGAGCCCGACGAGGTTATCGACTATGCCGAGCACCACGCCGGCACCATGGCAACATCGCCCGGCCGGTTGAACCCTTACAAGCTCGGTCTGGAGTTGCTGCGCGACATCGAGGACCGCTGGAACCGGGGCTGTTTTGGCAAGGAATGGGAAGAATGCGACGATCAGGTTGCCCGGCAGAACTGGGACCTGCAACTGGGGCTGGGCCGGGAGAAGCTGTTCGAGGTGCGGCGCATCTACAACGACATTGGCTTCATCGACACCTTCCTGACGCCCGAGTTCGCGCGCCAGCACAAGCTGTTCAGTTACCGGTACAATCCCATCACTCGCGAGTATGTCATCGACAGCCGCGAGTTCGAGGACATCAAGCAGCAGCTTCTGTTCAGTATGACCAACTTTGGCCAACCCATCATCGTCGTGCAAGATGCCAACTATGGCAACCGGGGCGAGCTACTCCTGCGGCACCAGCACGAAGGTGTGGACCTGCACCTGGGTTGGGCCCGGGAGACGATGGAGAACCTATACGCCATCTGGAACCGGCCGGTGCACGTCGAGACCGTCATCGACGAAGAGCCCAAGCGGCTCAGCTTTGACGGCAAGAAGCGCACAGAAAAAAGGCTCTAGACCTTATCGGTTCGCTCCTCCTGCGCCCGGCAGCCGTGGCTGCCGGGCGCAGTGTGTTATTCGTCATCGCGTGCCATTTTTGGTATAATCCTTGCATGAAAAGAGGGCGAGGCTAGGCATGACCGATCGGATTGTCTCTTCCCAGAAAAAGAACGAGGAAACCGGCCTGGACGTTGGACTGCGCCCGCAAAAGCTGGACGACTATATCGGCCAGGATCGGGTAAAGGAGAACCTGCGCATCCTCATCGAGGCCGCCCAGGCGCGCAGTGAGTCGCTGGATCACGTGCTGATCTACGGTCCGCCGGGCCTGGGCAAGACGACCCTGGCACACGTCATTGCCAACGAGATGGGAGTCAATATCCGGGTGACGGCCGGGCCGGTCATCGAGCGGGCCGGCGACCTGGCGGCTATTCTGACAAACCTGCACAAGGGTGACGTGCTGTTCATCGACGAGGTCCACCGTCTGGGGAGGGTGGTGGAAGAGGTGCTCTACCCGGCCATGGAGGACTTCTCCCTGGACATTGTCATCGGCAAGGGGCCAGGGGCGCGAAGCATCCGGTTGAGCCTGCCACACTTTACCGTCATCGGCGCTACCACCAGGCTGGCCTTGATGACGGCGCCGCTGCGGGCGCGCTTTGGCGCTGTGTATCGCCTGGACTTTTACGATCCGGCGGCCATGGAGGCCATCGTCCGCCGCTCGGCGACCATCCTCGACGTCGAAATTGACGAGGCGGGTGTGGGCGAGATCGCGCGGCGAGCGCGGGGCACGCCGCGGGTTGCCAACCGCCTGCTAAAGCGCGTGCGGGATTATGCGCAGGTGCGGGCTGGTGGGGCAATCACACGGGACGTGGCCGAAGAGGCGCTCGTGCTGTTGGAGGTGGATCCGCTGGGCCTGGACGATATCGACCGGCGCGTGCTGTACACCATTATCGAGAAGTTTGACGGTGGGCCGGTGGGCCTGGAGACCATCGCCGCGGCCCTGTCGGAGGAAGCGGACACCATCATGGACGTGGTCGAGCCCTATCTCTTGCAGTTGGGTTTTCTGGACCGCACGCCACGGGGACGCGTCGCCACCCGGCGGGCATACGAGCACCTGGGCATCGCTTACCAGGAGCCCATGCAGCCCGGACTGTTCTAAGGGTGGGGCGGCCCATAGAGCCGCCCCACGGCTGACTACTCCGGGGTGGCCACCTCCGGCTTCTGCAGCCAGGCCTGGAAGGCGCTCACGAACTCGATAGGCACGGGAAAGATGATGGTCGAGTTCTTTTCGACGGCAATCTCGGTCAGGGTCTGCAGATAGCGAAGCTGGATGGCGGCGGGCACCTGGGCAATGACGCTGGCCGCATCCTGCAACCGCTGCGCCGCGTCGAACTCGCCCTCGGCGTGGATGATCTTGGCCCGCTTCTCGCGCTCGGCCTCGGCCTGGCGGGCCATGGCGCGCTTCATGGTGTCGGGCAGTTCCACGTCCTTGACCTCCACGATGCTGACCTTGATCCCCCACGGCTCGGTTGCCTCGTCGATGATCTTTTGCAGTTTCTGGTTGATCTCGTCGCGGTGGATGAGGAGCTCGTCCAGATCCGACTGGCCCAGAACGGAGCGCAGGCTGGTCTGCGAGATCTGCCAGGTGGCACGCTGAAAGTCCTCCACCTGGACGATGGCATCGTTGGGGTTCACGACGCGAAAATAGGCCACGGCGTTGACGCGGACCGTGACATTGTCGCGGGTAATGGCCTCTTGTGCCGGAATGTCGAGGGTGACCACCCGCAGATCCACCTTGACCATGCGGTCAAAAATGGGGATGATGAAGAACAGTCCGGGACCCTTGGCGCCCTGCAGGCGACCCAGGCGAAAGATGACACCGCGCTCGTACTCCTGGACCACCTTGATGGCCGAGGAAGCGATCAGTGCCAGGAGAACCAGGACGGCAATGATACCCGGGAGAACAGAGTCGAACAGGCCCATCGCTCACCTCCTTCAGATATATCTAGATTATAACCGATTTAGGCTGCAAAATCAACTGCGGGCGCCAGGGACCGGGCTCAATCTCGCGCCGGTGGGATTCCCGCTGCACGGTCGCGCACGAGGGCGGCAGCGCCGAACACGGCGGCATAGTCGCCCAACTTGCCGGGCACGATGCGCACCCGGCCGGCGTCCATCTTTTGGATGTAGTGCTGCCGGGCGGTGACGCGGATGGGGTCGAGAAAGGCATCGTCGAGGGCCTCCACAACGCCACCACCAAAGACGACCATCTCGGGGTCGAGGAGGTTGACCACCGAGGCAGTGAGTAGACCCAGGTACCACTGGGCACGGCGTATGACGTCGGCGACCAGGGGATCGCCCTTGTGGAAGGCTTTGGCAATCACGCTGCTCGTCAAGCGCAGGGACCTGCCCTTGCTGAGCTCGGGGATCAGGCTCTCTCGCCCGGCCTGCAGCCCGAGGCGGATGTCGCGCTCGACAGCCGTGCGGCTGGCCAGGGCCTCCAGGCACCCCCGACGCCCGCAGCCGCACACCGGGCCGTCGGCCAGGACGACCATGTGGCCCAGCTCGCCGGCGGCGTGGCGGAAGCCGGTCCGCAGCTTGCCGTCGAGGATCAGCCCGCCGCCCACTCCTGTCCCAACAAAGATGCCGACCATGTCGCGGGTTCCACGGCCGGCGCCCATGCGGTATTCGCCCAGGGTGCCAAGGTTCACGTCGTTTTCAACGTACACGGGCACGCCCAGGAGGTCGGCCAGGCGCGGGCCGAGGGACACCTTCTTCCAGCCGGGCAGGTTAGGAGGATTGTATACCACCCCGGCTTCTGGGTCCACTGGGCCAGGGGCGCCGATGCCAACCCCGGCTACCTGGTCCCATTTGACCCTGGCCTTATCGGCAGCCTGTTGGGCCGTCTCGGCCAGGCGCTGGATAACCTCGTCGACTCCCTGCCGAGCCATGGTTTTCATCTTGGCCCTGCCCACGATCTGATCCTGGCCATCGACCACGGCCGCCAACATCTTGGTGCCGCCGAGGTCAATGCTGATGGTGTGGCCGGCTACTTCCTTCCGTTTTCCCGTAGGCATACCTCTTCCTCTTTCCCGATCGGATCCCGCCAGGCACACCCTCGGCTGCCGGCCGCAGGCCGTTCTAGTCAGGCACGACCTGCCAGAAGTCGAGGGCCGACTTGGCCTCTTCCACAACCTCGTCGGGGATGCGGACGTAGACACCGCTGGCCTTGACCAGCACCGTGCCGTCGTGCAGGCAAATCTCGCCGCTGGCCTCGTATGCTCGGGTGCGGCTGCGTGTCAGCTCGCCGATCACCGTCAGCTCCTGGTCCAGCGGCACCGGCCTGGCAAACCGGATCTCCAGGCGGCCGGTCATGGCCCACACGTTCTTGTGGGTCAGGACGCGACCCATGGTCTCGTCCAGGAACGTCCCAACTCAAATTGGCCGGCTTCGCTGCCGTCCAGCACGCCGTACAGCTTGATCCGGCCGTCAGACCAGATCTCTACCTTGTCGCACAGGGCACGAATGATCTTTTGCCGTGTCTTCAGGATTGCGTTCCGCTCGTCTTCCGGCATGGCCAACAATTCCTCGAGTGGCTGGTCGATGTCTGGCAGCTCGGCCTGAAGCGCGGTCAGGAACTGCGTCGCATAGTCCAAGCCGGATTGCACCTTGTCTGCATTATCCCTCAATTCCATGAGCCTGTCAAGCTCTTCGCGCCAATGCTGCCGGGCCTCCTCGGTCTCCTCCATGCGGGCGTCAAACTCGGCTTCCGAGATCATGCCTCTGGCGCCCTGCCGCTGGTAGAAGGCTCTTTCCTGGTCGATCTCGGCAAGCTTCAGCCGGACGTGCGAGATCTCGCCGTTTATGCTCTCCCCTTCAGCCCTGAGGGCATCGATGTGACTTGCAACCTGCGCTCGGATCAGGTCGGGCTGCTTGATCCCATAGTCGACGATGTAGCGCCACACGGCCCAGTCCACCGTCCTCCCGGACCAGGAAAAGGGGAGGGGGTGCTCTTCCTCGGGGAACATGATGGCATTGACGCACTGATATCGATGTCTCGGAATCTGGCGCAGGGTTTTCCCGTAACTGCCGTCTGCCAGGCGGTGGTAGGAAAAGTCCTGGGCGTTGGTGGACGTCAGCCGCCCACACTCGGCGCAGTGCAGGAGGCCTTGCAGAAGATACACGCCCCTGGCGTTTCGAGTCGAGATTCGTTGGTTCCGCTCCAGCTTGGCCTGCACGCGCCGCCACTGTTCAAGGGGGATAATCTGCGGGATCTCGATGGTGTACTCGTCGCCGTCGGCAGACCGCCACGTGAGGGTGCCAGTGTATTCTTTTGACCTCAGAATGCCATAGATGGTCGGCGGGTTCCAATCGTGTACGCGCTCCACCTGTCTCTTCTGTTGGGCCTCCCGGGCGAGCAATCTGTTGCGCAAGCGAATCACAGACACGCCGCTGTCGTACCAGTCAAAGATGTCCTTCACGATCTGGACTTCTTGCTCATCGGCGAGCACGATCCTGCGTCCGCGCTTGCCCGGCTCGCGGATACACTCATATCCCAGGCGGATATAGTGCCCTGGCCAACGGCCCTGTTGCAGCGTGGCGATTTTGCCCATCTTTGAGCGTTCGACGCGGCGCTTGTTTTCCTCACGCCAGATGGTCGCCTTGATGCTCAGGGTGAACCGATCGATCTCGCCGCCGGTGGCGTCGAATATCTTGATCTTGCTCTTGCCATTGCGCCGGGCATCGCCGATATCGAGGGCGTCCTCCAAAACGACGGCAACGCGAGGGTGCCGCACCAGGCGGTCGTCGCGCCAGCAGACTGCGGCATCAATCTCGCCGGTCCTTAGCTGTTCGAGCATTGCCAGGAGACCTGGCCTGTCGGCGCGTTCCCCCGAGGGGTTGACGATCTTGCCCTTGTTTGGCGCCTGGGTTGCTCGGTAGTTTTCACAGTCCACGAACGTTTCCAGGATATTCCAGCCCATCCGCTCGCACAACGCTCGCATGTCGGCAAGCTGCTGGTCTATGCTTGCGCTTTCGCCCTTTGCTTGTTCCTCGCTGCTCACTCTCGCACTCAAGACAACGTTCATACCGTCCTCTTCCTTGCACAGCCCTTGGAACTGTGCTATGATGCGGTGCGGGCCGGGTGCTGCTGTGACAGGCTCGACACCCGGCCCACTGGTGGGCCAACGGATAGCCGGCACATCGTCGGCTGCCGTTGGCCCGCTTCTCTATTCGCCGCTGCCGGCGTGCGGCGTCCCACTGAGCTGCATGCCCAACCATTCGGCCTGGACCACGGCCAGCCCTGCCTTCCTCTCCAGGAAAGCCAACAGCAACTCGCCCAACCTGGTCTCGAACAGCAACTTGCGCAGCAACATCCCGCCTCACCTCCTTCCGCTTGGATTCATGGTCACTGCGAATTCAACTGCAAAGTAGCCCGCCTTGCATGGCGCTCAGTTGCGTAGCCTACACCGCCGGCGCTTGCGACCATCTCACAGCCCCAGTCTGTCCAGATTGGCGGCCACGTCCGCCGGTTCATCCTGGGGCTGTGAGGGATCGACCTCCTTGTTTGCAGCGTCCACCAACGGTAGGCCACTTCCTATCCTCTGCTCCAGCTCCTTGACTGCCTGGTAGACGTCTCCGAGGGATATGTCCGAGCCGCGCATCTGAGCATCCAGAGCGTCGCGGATTGTCTGGGATCTCGTTCCCTTGGGCAATCCTTCCAGGTAGCGCACGATGTGCCGGTCGGCCTGGGGATCCAGAGTAAACGACATCACGAGCCTGGCCATGGTCTCCTCCTCGGTAATACCCGGTCATAACTACCGAGTATTACCTTCTTGGGCGGGCACCAGCCTGGGCGCTCAGCCGCATGGCAAAGCGCCAGTAGCCGAGGGCATTGGCAAAGACAGGATTGTCTACCACGCGGAGGTGCTGAAAAGCCCGGCGCAAGTACGGTGCCAACAACAGGGCACCGCCGCCGGCGACGAGCATCACATCCAGCCCCGCCGCTCCATTCCAAAGCTGCGAGGCCTGGCCGATCACCTGATCGGCCATCGGCTCCAGGACGGCGTCGATCACGCGGCCAAGGTCCACGGTACTGCCAAAGTATTTGACGCAGCGCTTGACGATGGCGTCGATGACTTGGTGGTCCCGCAGCTCCAGCCCGTCGGGCTAACCTGGGCCTTTTGTCGCTTTCTGGATAGGAGCTCGCTCCGAGAGCTGGGCCTGCAGGGGAGTGGCTGGCTGTCGAGGCTGGCGGCTGGATGGAGCCTGGGGACGCTGTTGCAGTTCCTCGTGTTCCTGGTCCTGCTGCTGGCCGGCTGGTTTACGGTGAGCCGGCCTCCCTGGCAGCCGCTGGAGTTTGCCGTCTCGGTGCTGGCGTGGATCGTCATCAGCTTTAACGAGGAGCTGGCGTTCCGCGGCTACATCCTGCAGCGATTGATGCCGGGCGTGGGAGTCCCGGCGGCGGTTATCCTCTCTTCCCTGGTCTTTGCCGCCGTGCACGTCAATCCCAACGTGCAGGTCCTGGCCATCGCCAGCATCTTTGTGGCCGGCTTGCTGCTGGCCACCGCCTACCTGGTCAGCCGCTCGCTATGGCTGCCCATTGGGCTGCACATCGGCTGGAACCTGGCCGAAATACACCTCTTTGGCTTTGCCGGCTCGGGAATCGTTCTACGTCGGTAGCCACTTTCTCGTCGCCCTTGCCTGTTGGGTCATTGCCATGGCGGTCCTGCTGGCCAAGCCGAGTGAGGTGGTCCCCCAGTTCTTTGCCGTGGCCGTGCTCCTGGGCACGGCTGCCCTGGTCGTCTGGTCCCTGGCGAACCTCGGCCTCGTCTGGGCGAACCTGGCCATGTACACCCTGGTGGCGGCTGCCGGTCCGGCCTTTGTGCACTTTCACACCGTGTTTCCCGAGCGCCAGGCCTTCTCGGGCAGGAAAGCGATGCTTGCCACGGCCTACGGTTCCGCACTCGCCCTGTGGCTTCTGGCCAGCGCCTCGGACCTGGCCTTCTACCAGGGCATCGAGCTGGTAGGGCAGGCCCCACCTTCCCTGGCACCGCTGCTCCAGGCACACTTTGCCCTGTGCGTGCTGGGCGGCCTGGCACTGCTTGTGCGCGCTCAACGACGCACGGTATCGGGCGTGTGCAGGCGGCAGGCGGCGCTGGTGCTGCTGGGCACGGCCCTGGCCCTGTTGCCCTTTGTCGTCCTGATCGTCGTGCCCCTGATCCTCTCGGCGCCCTATCCCCTGCCCAGTTGGGTGGTTCTGCTCTTGTTGCTGTTCATCCCTCTGAGCTATGCCTATGCCATCCTGCGCCACCGGCTCATGGAACTCGACGCGGCCATCAACCGCTCGGTGGTCTATTACCTCCTGTCGCTGATCCTGCTCGGCCTCTACCTGCTCCTGTCGCTCAGCCTCCGCTCCCTGGCGCCACAGCTTATTGCCGGCCCCACCGCACCGGGCAGCCTGGCACTGATCGTGGGCCTGGTGCTGCTCTTGGGCCCACTCAGGCAGGCAATTCAGCGGGTCGTGGATCGTGCCTTTTACGGCGGTTGGTACGACTACGAATCGCTCATCTCTCACGTCAGCGAGGCGCTGCGCGATGCTCTCGATGTGAACACCATCGCTCGGGTGCTGGTGCTGGACGTAGCGAACAGAATGCACGTGGAGGCAGCGGCATTGTTC
>ERZ1026805.1169-NODE-1169-length-15044-cov-9.789846_pt1 | contig 15044 bp, 6 predicted proteins | sample MGYA00520883_ERZ1026805 | MGnify/ENA primary metagenome ERZ1026805 (study PRJEB33270, sample SAMEA104284476) | anaerobic digester metagenome | biome: Anaerobic digester microbiome; feature: mesophilic sludge digester; material: Anaerobic digester biomass | place... | reverse complement strand
GTATAAAAGAGGTATGTTTACTCCAAATGGTTTTTTTGTCGCAGCTTTAGTCTTTTGGATGTGTTCTTTTAAAACATCGGGGTACATCGAACCGGCGCCAATCAAGCCAAGGCCTCCTGCTTCGGAAACGGCGGCAGCGAGCCTCCACCCCGAACACCAGATCATTCCAGCCTGAATAATTGGGTAGCGGATATCGAAAAGTTCTGTTATTCTTGTTTTCATTGCAAAGAGTTATATGAATTTTTTTTAAAATCAATTATTGTTAGGCTAAAATAAGGTGATATTAGCTTGGTCAATCTTATTTGGGATTTTACCAATACTTGATATGTTTTATTCAATAACTATCATCTCATCCAAAAGATGGCGTGCTCCAGCGTATTTATCAATAAGAAAAAGGCAGTATCGCATATCGAGCATAATGTTTCTACACTGTTCAGGATCGAACATCAGGTCGCTCATAGTGCCTTCCCACACTCGGTCGAAGTTGAGACCGACAAGTTGCCCGTTGCCATTAAATACCGGGCTTCCGGAATTGCCTCCTGTTGTATGATTGGAAGCGATAAAGCAAATTGGTAATGTTCCGTTATGCGCATATCTGCCAAAGTCCTTTGTTTGATAAAGTGTTTTCAGCCTGCCATCCACGATGTAATCTTCATTTTTAGGGTCTTCTTTTTCCATAATCCCTTCAATGGTAGTTTGTTTCTCATAAAAAACCGCATCTCGCGGATAAAAAGATTTTACACTACCGTAAGCTACTCTTAATGTTGAATTAGCATCAGGATAAAATCTGCGTTCCGGTTCGAATTCCATTTGAGCCCTCATGTAAAGTCTCATCAGGCTGTCTTTATCGCTGTTAGTTTTGGATAGAGCAGGCATCAGTTGGTTACGATAGTGATCCATTAGTCCATTGGCAAGTTGAAAACCAGGATCTTTAATTAATCTCTTCAATCGTGAAAGCTTAAAATTCTCAACAAAAGATATAGCTGTTGTTCTATTGGCAAACATTGATTTTTTAAAAACATAATCGGCATAAAGAGAGATGTCGCCTTTGAACTTTTTATCAATAATATCAAAAACCGCCGGTGATTTTTTGGTTTCGATAGCTTTCCTATAGTTTTGCAGCATAGAGATAAAGATTTGCCTGTCAATAGGCTGATGATAATCTTTGTAAAATGCTAGGAGTTGCTTTTTCGACTTTTCTATCTCCTTCTGAATTTCATCTTGGGTTGTCTCTTCTTTTTCTGAAAGGTTTTTTAATCCGAATGTCATGCGTGCTACCTTGACGATTTCGATATCGAGCCCGGCTTCGAGCAGATAAGAGAATTCAAGTTGAAGCCCGCCCAAAATTTCATAAGTATCTTTAAGCTTTGATAAAATATTGCCATATTTTTCTTTTCTTTCGGCAGACTGGTCAATCCATTGTTGGAAGCGCAATTCATACTCCTTTTTTTTATCAATTCCATTAAGTTTTTGGATTCCGTTATTCTCGCCTATCCATTTTTTCCAGGCATTTGCCAACCCTTTTTGTTTGTTTGAATACTGGAGTTTAACTAATTCATCCTGCGTCATAAATGATTCGTATATATCGAGCTTTTGTCTTCTGAGATTAATACGGGTAGGGTTTTGAATCTGTGTTATCATCTCGATGGCGTACGAGGGCAGGTACTCTTCAGTGCGTCCAGGAAACCCAAAGACGAAAGTAAAATCATTTTCCTCAACGCCTTTAATAGAGATTGGCAATACATAAAGAGGCTTGTATGGTACATTGTCCTCAGAGTACTCTGCAGGCTGGTTATTCTGGTTTGAATATATTCTAAAAAGCGAAAAATCGCCTGTGTGTCTTGGCCACATCCAGTTATCGCTATCTCCACCAAAATTACCAATACTCGAGGGGGGCGCTCCAACTAATCTTATGTCTTTAAAGATTTCATTTACAAAAAGATAATATTGATTTCCATAAAAAAAAGGCTTTACGACTGCTTCGTAATGGGTATCTTTCGTGGCTTCATCTTTAATTTCCTTGATATTTTTTTCTATGATTTCGGCACGGGCTTCTTCTGTAAGGTCATCAGTTACCCCTGATAAAGCGGCGGCAGTAACGTCTTCCATCTTTACCAATCGCGTAACGGTAAGTCCAGGACAATAAAGCTCATCTTGCCGCCCAACTGCCCAAAAGCCATTGGTTAACATATCGTTTTCAATAGTGCTAAGACGTTGAATAGCGCCATATCCGCAATGATGGTTGGTAAGTAATAAACCTTCAGCAGAGATAGCTGAAGCCGTACAGCCTCCTCCGAAAAGGAAAATAGCATCCTTCATGGAGCTGTTATTGATATCGTATATATCGCTGGCTGTAATGCGCATACCTAACCTACTCATATCTTTTTCATTCATCTTTTCGAGTAGCATAGGTATCCACATTCCTTCATCGGCAAAAGAGATGAATGGAAAGAGGATAAGTAATAATAGAATAAGACGGTTAAAAATAGACTTCATGATCAAATTTTTATTTTTTTAATGTTAAATTAATATTGATAGTGTAAAATTATTGATCCGGCAAATAACTTTTTAAAAATCACCGGTTTGTGTATTGTGTAATGTTTATTGCCAAGCCAAAAACCGATTCCGGCTAAAGAAGTACATCAATACATTTGAAACGCCTCTGAATTGCTGAATAGCAATTACTTGATGCTTTACATATTGAAAGTAAAATAATCCCTTACCAGAATTTAAGGTAGTCAGCGTCGGGATGTTTTATTATTTCATGGCTATTGTTTCAATTTCTACCATTGCACCTAATGGTAACTTAACAACTCCGTAAGCTGCACGTGCAGGTGGATTATTTGGGTAATATTTAGCATAAACCTCGTTCATGGCGGTAAAATTTTCCATATCGTTGAGTAGGCAGGTTGATTTGACAACATTATCGTAAGTATAGCCTGCTGCTTTAAGTATTTCGCCAATATTTTTCATTACTTGATCGGTCTGTTCTTTAATCCCGCCATCCACTATTTTTCCGGTTTTTGGATCAATGGGCACTTGGCCGGAGATAAAAAGATGTCCATTCATTTCGATTGCCTGGCTGTATGGGCCTACCGCCTTCGGGGCGCTTTCGGTGAAAATTACTTTTTTCATAACGTTTTGATATTAAATTTAATAGTTGATACTTTGTTTTACATAATCCTTATTTGCCAAAATTATTATCTAAATCCGTCTCTAAAATCTTTTTTCTTATCATATTTCAGGTCTTTTAATATAGAAGCTTTTACGTTAATACCGAAACTCCAGCTTTTCCTGAATCCAAGTGGTGTCCAGTTAAAACGCATTTCCCAGCAATGGAGGTCGCGATAGAAGTCAATAGAGGTATATGACATCTGTTTTGATGTGAAGTCGTAGCCGGTACGAAATCCTATTTTCCACTTTGGCGTAAGGCTCAAATCGCCAGTAAGCCCAACGGTCATTACCCTGTTTCGATTATTCTCCCAGCCGTAAAGTTTAATAAAACGTGGGTTGTTACTAAACATCAGGTTATAACTAATATTTAAGCTCCATGGTTGATCCCAGTTAATTAACGCATCGGGATAAAGGTGTGGATCATCAACTTCACGCTGATAGATTATTTCATTTGGGCGTGGCTCTTCAGTTACAGCGACCTGTGACTTTTCTCCTGCCTTACCTGACTTTTTTCCAAAATCTGAAGAGCTTATCCTATAGTTGATTCCAAAATTCCAAGTTGTGTTACTCATTCGAAAGGGCTTTTTGTTGATGTTCCATTCGAGCTGGTTTATAGTTTTTCCGTTCTCATCAGTGGCATAAGGTTCCCAACTACTTGAATAGGTAATATTCAATTGCTTGAATAGGGTTGTTCGGCCACTAAGCCTTAATGGCGACAAGTTGAGCGAGTCTTTTGCCAGATCATAAGCCATTGAAGCAGTGAAATTATCAATTAAAACTATCTTTTTTGTTCCATTTAAGGTGTCTGCTCTGGATCTGACTTTTGCCTCAAGGTTGTTTGTTAAGGAGAAGGATAGGTTACCGGATTTCCCATCGGGCGGGCCTCCATATAGCAATCCCTCGAAGTGTGAATAGCGGCGCATGTCGCCATCATCGTTTACCTGAACTTCATCCCAATACCCCCAAAATTTGGATCCAAAATCTGGTCGAAGATTAAAACTGATAGTGGGGGTTAGTACATGCCTTAGTGCAACGACCGGCCCTTTGGAAAACTGATACATTCCATATAGCCGCGTGTTTAATGATGCTGAATAGGAAAAATCCCGCGCAGCTACAAACGATCTGAGCGTATCGGTAGTTAATCTGCCATAAATGGTATCATTGACACCAAAAATGGTGTCGTAAGGATTCCATGTACGATGGATTGAATATGGATACCATCTCTCAGTATATTCTGCCGAATTGTTGAAATTAAAAAACTTAAGCACTTTTACGGAACTGCTAATGGGTATTTTGTGCTGCATACCATTTTTGAAATACTTCTCCCAACCGGGTTTAAAGAGCAAAGAATCGTAGGTTTGAATTCTGTTTTCGAGCGATGATGAGTACTTCATCGTGATGTTTTCGTACCATTTCAACTGTCCTATTTGTTCTTTTCGCCTGAAAGGATAAAACTGCTTTGTGTTCATCGAGAGCGTAGGAAGGTTTACAATGACTGAGCCATCAATGGTGTTTTGTTGGTGAAGTGCGTTTAAATTGATAAAAAAAGCATTGTTGAAGTTCGTCTGATACGAAACACTCGACTGAAAGGTATTACTCAAATAGGCATCCGTTGCAGAGAGGTTGAATTGATTAAAGCTACGGCTATAAATGTTTACATTAGCTGTAAAGCGTGAATTGGGTCGTGCTTTTGGATCTTGGTTATGGCTCCATATTAGCGAGAAATCAGTAGCTTCATTACGGTCGGGGGAGTCTCTGTCGCCAGTAAAATTTTTAGCATAGTTAAAAGAAAAATTACCACTGTATTTATATCTCTTTTTGTACCTGTACATGGGATTTATGGCCCAGCTTCCGCCAGTAAAAATGTCGCCGGTAATGGTAAAATCCATATAATCGTTTATACCCCAGTAATAACCTAACCGTTCGAAATAAAAACCTCTATTTTGCGATTCACCCCATCGTGGGATAATGATTCCGGATCGTTGGCCACTTTTGTTGGGAAATAACCCAAATGGGATTGCAATAGGTAGGGCAACACCCTCGATAGCCAAATAAGCCGGCCCGGAAACGATCATTTTGTTAGGTATCAATTGTGCTTTACCATAGCGAAATTCGAAATGCGGATGTGGCAGATTACACGTTGTATATTGTCCACTGGATACATTAATACGCTCATCCTTTAACCGTTTGATTTTTTCTCCGTGGATAAAGCCTTCTCCCTCCTGCGTCATAACATGTTTAATAACCCCTTTGCGAGTATCAAAATTATAAGTAATCTCATCAGCCTGAAATTCTTGGGGACCATCCGAAAAAACCGGTTTACCCTGTATCACCCCAAGGCTATCGGGTAATCCTGTTGCATAAACCTGTTTTTTTATAAAATCAATTTCTATATAGTTGGCTTTCAGTTTTATATCACCGTAGGTAATAGCAGCATTGTAAAACAGAAAAACCTTTCTGTTTCTTAGATCAAAATGTATTTTTTCGAATGAATTATATACAACCTTAGTCTCCAGATCAAAGGCTTTCACCTTAGTCGTATCTTTCGATTCACCGGGCTTTTCGTCAAATATTTGGTAGAATATAGTATCGGATATTGGTTTTGCAAAATCACCTATGGTGTCAATCAATGGTTTTTTAATTGTTACCGAATCTGCTTTTGAATAGGTCGTCTCTTGGGCAAAAATATCTGCTGATACAAAATGCCAATAGGAAATGATTAAAAAAATAACGCAAGGTAAAAGCTTAAAACATTTGTATAAGCCCCTTTGGATTGATAGTCTCAAAGGAAGAAGAGAATTGGATATCACTATTTGGCGTTTCAAACCGAAGTATGATTATCAGCTTAAATAATTATTTGCAAAGTAAAAGAATTTAGGTTTTGATCAATGGTATTTAATAGTTAACAGGACTAATTTAACAGGGTTTATTACTTCTATTTTATTAAGTAGATTAGTTAATGCTGATTTATGAAACGAGTATCTTTAGTTTTTCTTGTTTTCATTTTTTTTGTAACATCAATTTATTTTTTACTAAGCGTTGTAATTTAAACAGGATTAGAACTTCATAATTAATAAAATGAAATTAATTGAAGCAGAATAAGATAATGTTATTTAATAATTGATTTTGCTGGGTGATTATTTTTTTAAGTAGCTTTGTACATTCAAATTAGAATGCTCGTGAAAAAAATTTCGGTTGAAGTAAAAGTTGGAATACTTTTTATTATAGCGGTTGTGCTATTTATTTGGGGTTTCAACTTTATTAAAGGAACTGATCTTTTCGGCGGACGAAGGCTGTTTTATGCTGTTTACGATAAGGTGGAGGGGCTTGAACCTGCCAATAAAGTAAAAGTTAATGGTTTAAATATCGGTCAGGTAAGTCATTTAGGATTTATACCCGGCACATCACTCATCTGCGCCGAGCTTTACATAAAAAGCGATCTACCCATTCCAAAAAATTCAATAGCCCGCATTTACAGTACTGATTTGCTGGGCGGTAAGGCCATTGAAATCATACTTGGCGACTCTGATAAACTGGCTGTCAGCGGCGACACTCTTCAATCGGAGTTAGAAATATCAATCAGAGAGCAGGTGAGTGAGCAGGTTGAGCCGGTTCAGAAAAAAGCAATGGCCCTAATCAATTCCCTCGACTCATTGCTTATGAGCATTCAGGGTGTCTTTAACCCGGAATCGCAGGATAATATCATAAGTATCTTTGAAAATATCAGAGTAGCAATATTTAGCATAAAAAATTCTGCAACGTTGGTGGATACTCTTCTTGCAAAAGAAAAATCCAATCTTGAAAAGATAATAAGCGATATTGAAAATATCACTGCAAACCTTCGCGACAACAATGACGAAATCAGTACTATTTTCAGGAATTTTGCAATTCTCTCCGATTCTCTTGCATCTGCCGACATTCCACAGACATTTAGAGAGGCTCAGGAGGCCATTGAAAATCTTAAAATTATTAGCGACAAATTAAATCGAGGCGAGGGTACAATGGGGCAGCTTATTACTAATGACACACTCTATTTGAACCTGCAACAATCAACTGAAAATCTTAATAAGCTAATCGAGGATATACGCTTAAACCCAAAAAAATATGTAAAGTTTTCGGTGTTTTGATGCTTAAAAAAATGTGATCTTAGGAGGTTCGGTTAATTTATTACAACTTTTTTTACGTAAACCCTTTGTTTTTCAATGATTTTGATAAGGTAGATTCCTTTACGGTTGTCACTTATATCAACATTTAATTCAGAAGTTCCGTTATTCTCAATGGTTTTTATTATTTGGCCTTCCTGCGAGATTACTACTATCTCTTCAATATTACTTACACCGCTTAAAACGAATATTCCATTGTTCGGATTAGGTATAACGGTAATTTCTTCAGAAAAATTCGTAAAAGACTCATCGAATGGATATAAAGAACTAATAGCCGATATTCCACCTGATCTGAAGATACCCTGATCAGGCATTGTTGTATCAAATAAAGCTTTTGCTGTGCAGTAAAGCTGGTTAAATGGCCTAAAAATCCTGAATGTGAATGGTTCATTAGCCATAAATCCGGATTTTTCATCACCTGTTTCATGGGTTCCATAAACTGGGATTGCCAAAGGTTGATTTTCAAAAACAGCCCATCCGGCACAAACATTATTCGGTGTAAAAACACCAACTATATCACCTGTCTCAAGGTTTTTAAAACCATCGGCAGGAATCGAGATCATGTGCACATCAGGAGATGCGACGGCAAAACTCCATGAAACTAATGGTAATTCAGGAAAATCGCTGTTCGGACTGGAGTATGAGTTTTTAAGACCTGACTGAGGAAAATGTACAATAAAGCTGCTTTTAGCATGAGTTATGTATGCGTTGCCAGGCTTTAGTATAGGTAAAGTATTTATCCCTGTCTGAGGCCAAAAAACTTCTGTTCCCAAAATATTGCGAACCAGAGTTAATTTGTCTAGAAAAGGAGCAAAAAGAGAAGCAGTAGAGACATCATAAAGAGTAGGAATAGGAAGATATCCCGTCCCTGATTTTATGGTTTGAGATAACGACTTAATTAATTCCCCTCCAATAACAAGGTTGTCGGTATTTGACATTTTAATCGTATATCCCGAATTTTTCCATTTATCCAAAGTGTTTATGTTTTGCCAGGGCCAATAGATCCCGTCAAAATTGTAGAGGATTGTAAGGTTATCCTGAATAGACGATAGAACAGTATCCATTTCCGGATAGAAGGGTAAAACAGGGCTTGATATTCCGCTCCATCCTGCTGGTATATGAATGTTGAAGAGAAGCCCAGCGCTTAGGTCAATTAAGGCTGATATTCCTAATGGAAAAAATTGCCCTAAATTTGGTAACGTAACATCATAAACAGGTGTCGCATCAAATTCTCTTTGATGACCGTATGAATATACTTTCCACTTAAAATCTTCATATACAGAAAAGCCATCTTTAAGTGGGGTATATGATTGATCCCCATAGGAGATTATTGCTATATTATTCTGACCATCCCACATTGTTGCTCCTCCGCATTGTAAATTTCCAAAAGTGTTGGTGAAGAAAACCCCTATAAAATCCCCTGGCTCAATGGGTGTTTCTAAAATCCGCGGGTTTGCGTCTAAAGGCACGGCAATTACATGTTGTGTAGAGGTTAAAGTAACATCCCAGCCCGGTGGAAACAACGAAACTAATTCGTTTACAGTAATATAATCTTCACGAGTTAAGGAAGCTTGTCCATTTGCATACGAAACGGTTAATTTTACAGTAAATGTTCCAGGAGTTTTAAAAATGATAGTCGGGTTTTGCTGATAATTAATAGCTGGTGTTCCACCCTGAAATTCCCATAACCAGAAGTAGGGATTTCCGGTCGAAAGGTCGCTAAAGTGAACGACTTCTCCCTGATTTATGATTGTTTGATCTGCAGTGAAATTAACAATAGAAGGAGTGCTGACATGAATATAATCTGTTTTGGTTTTAGTATCGGTTCCGAAAGCGTTTGATACTGTTAGGCTTACATTATAAGTTCCGGGAGAATTATAAACGATTTGTGGGTTTTGAGTAGTTGAGCTTGTCGGCGTTCCTCCCGAAAAACTCCAATTCCATGAAGTAGGATTGTTTGTTGACAGGTCGGTAAAGTTAACTGTTTCTCCGGCGTAAACTGTGGTTGGCGTAGCAGTGAAATCTGCAACCGGCACAGGTAAATCCAATACGGTTATGTATTTTATTTTAGTTTTGGTATCGGTTCCGAATGCGTTTGATACTGTTAGGCTTACATTGTAAGTACCGGGAGAATTATAAACGACTTGTGGGTTTTGAGTAGTTGAGCTTGTCGGCGTTCCTCCCGAAAAACTCCAATTCCATGAAGTAGGATTGTTTGTTGACAGGTCGGTAAAGTTAACTGTTTCTCCGGCGTAAACTGTGGTTGGCGTAGCGGTGAAATCTGCTATTGGAGGGTTTTCAAGTTCAAGGAGATAATAATATACTGTAATATTCCAAGTATTATTATCAACTTTATTGTAAACTGTATTACAACCTGACCCACCAAAGGTTCTGCCTGCATGCAACTGGAAATGAATATCTCCACCGCCTTCAACACCATTGGCAATATTAAGTCCGTTTCTGTTATAGCTTAAAGTGCCTGTTGAATTTCCGGAACCGGAATACAACTCTGGTTCTGACAATCCACCAGGAGAAACACATTTCAGTTGTGATCTTTGCTCTGATTTCCAACCATTATTACGGGCAGTCATATTATAACTTACATCAACTCCTAAAATGACAGCTCCCAATGGGATAGATACAGTTAATGACCCTGGGCAAGATGATGAGCCGGGAAGGGTTTGAAAATTTAAATCGGTTTGGATGTCACCATTAGAATAGGTTTCACTTATTGAGTAACATTCAGATAGAATATTAATATAATTTTCTTTAATTTTTGTGTAATTATTATCCACAACCAAAGTAACCGTCTTACTACCTGGTGTATTATAAACTACTTGATGTGGCCCCTTGCCAGTAGTGGTGGCAGGATTTGCGCCTTCGCCAAAATCCCAAAACCATGAGCTAAAAGTTGCTCCATTTGATGAATCGGTAAAAGTAATTGGTAATGAAACTACTTGAGTTGTCGGATTAGCATAAAAATCAGCATAAGGCTGCATAAGAGTAGTGGCGCTGGCCGTAATGCCAGTTGAATACTCATTGGCTGAATTAAAAGAGAAGGCTTTGTAATAGTATGTTGTGAGAGGTTGAAGGTTAAGGTGCGAAAAATTAGTATTACTTCCGCGATATAAAACTTTTCCACCACCAGGTAACGTAGTCCCCACATTATAGACATTACCATCTATTGGTGTTCCAAAAACGTTATTTAAAGACCAAACGACCATCACGTTGTTATTACTTGTATTTTTTACCCAAGTAAGGTTTATTCTATTTGCATTAATAGCCGATGCTTTAAAACTTTGAGGGTTGTTGACTTGTTGAACAAGCTCTTGAACTGCTAATAGAGCTGAATGTGCATTTAATCGCCCACTGCCAAGTTTTCCAAGGTAATTTGAGTTTATATTATAATGGTTATCAGTGGTATTACGTAAAATACTATCTATTTGTAATGAAGTCAGTTCTCCATAGCCTAACGAGATCATCAGAGCTACAACCCCTGATACATGAGGGCAAGCCATTGATGTTCCCTGAAAATAACCATAGCTATTGTTGGGCAGGGTACTAAGTACACCCCTTGCAGTTACACTGTTAGTCTCACCACCAGGTGCAGAGATATCTACCCATGTATCATAATTGGAATACCAAGCTTTTTTATCCTGATTATTAGTGGCAGCTACAGAAAAACATCCTGAATAGCATGCGGGATACCATTGTCCTGGGGAATTGCTATTACCTGCTGAAAAGAGAGTGATTCCACCGTTCATTGCTTCTCCTCCGCCATAAACGTTGAAATAATCAATAGCATCTAATACCGATTGATCATAAACGCCTGCATTTGAATAACCCCAACTGTTTTGAGAGATCGAAGCTCCATTATCGGCAGCATATATCGGAGCAAGATGAAACCCGCCGCTACCATTATTAGAAAATACCTGACAAGACATCAACCTAACTCCGTCTCCAGTACCAGAACCTCCTGCTACACCAGCAACACCAATCATATTGGATGTAACGGCGGCTATAGTACCCGCTACATGTGTCCCATGATCATGAGGAGTAACTGTAGGGCTTCCGTTAACAAAATTGTAACCTATTTCGCTCCACATATTGGAAGCAAGATCCTGATGTGTATATGAGATACCGCCATCAATTACAGCCACTATAACATTACTGTTTCCCTTTTCAATATTCCATGCTTCTTGCAAGCTGATATCTGCGCCCGGTGTCCCTCCTTGTTGTCCTGTGTTTTTATAATGCCACTGATTGCCATATTGTGGATCATTAGGCGTCCAACGCCCCTCAGGCTCATTTTCATTTGAAATTACAAGATTTGCACTATTGAACTTTGCATCATTAATAACAAGCCTTTTCCGATATTCGGGTTCGGCAAAATCAACTTCGCTCAGGGCTGAAAACTGCATCACAGCATCAATAATGTCCGTTTTATCATCAACGATTACTTCAAGCCAAAGATGAAACCCCCATGCTTTGTGTCGTTCCATAAACTGATCGCTATCTGATCGGGTATGATAAAGATGATCAAACAAAGGACGATAACTTTTTATGGAATAATATTGATTGAGGGCATCAAAAGAAGGAATCCCCGTAACCACGTAGCCAACAGGACTTGTGGATGATGATAGTACAGGAATCAAATTTTCCCGCTCTGGCTTCAATTTAATTTTAAATTTTCCCGCTTCGTAAGCCTCTACCGGAATTTGAAGAAGATTAATAGGTGGCCTTTCAGCAGTACGAACTATATATTGATTCGACTCAAGCCCTGAAGCCTCTTGTGCATTAAGAGAAAAGGGATTGTGTTGGATAAAGAAAAAAATAAAAACAAAAAAAGAGACTAAACAGCTTTTCATGATATCATTCCGGCAAGAAAAAAAGAAATTTCATAATTAGATTCAAATTGTTAGACAATTGACCCAAAAGAGTGCAAATATCTAAAAATTATGAAATCTTAAATTAAGATTTTATCAATAATGAATTAAGGTTAATTGATTTAAGGCAAACATATTATCCTTAATTTGCTACTCATATTTAAAAATATTTCAAAATTTTCGGTGATCTTTATAAAAGTCTCCTTTTAATATTTGCAACTATTCCATAGTTACCTTTCGCCTTAGCCTGTACCGTTGCGTAAAGTTGTTACTTTTTTTAGCATTTTTTTATTGAAACATCAAAAAATTTGGTTGTTAATAATGGTCTTTACTTCCACAATGAAGGCAAGTAACTTCTAATTTTTCATGCATAGCTTTGAATTTAAATTTACAAGATAACTCATCGGTAAACTGTTCTGTAAGATTGATTAGATTTATAGTCAAATGTTTGAACTGTTTTTTTTGTGTTTCTTTTTGATAATTCTTGTCAGGTATTTTTGGCTTTTTATTTTCATTCTATCTACATGGCTTAGATTGACTTGAAAAATAATATTTTTGTATTTGTTTTCAAAAGAATATTCAGATATAATAATTAGCTACAACAATGGATCTTCATGAGTTTCAAGGCAAATCAATTTTAAAAAAATATGGGGTTTCCGTTCCCGAAGGCATCTTGGCTGAGTCTCCTGAGCAGGCTGTTGAGGCTGCCAAGCATTTACACGCTATTACCGGTACTAAGTTTTGGGTTGTAAAAGCCCAGATACATGCTGGCGGACGTGGAAAAGGGGGTGGAGTGAAATTAGCCAAAAATGTCAGGGAGGTTGAAAAATTTACTGATAAGATAATTGGCATGAACCTGATTACCCCACAAACTCCACCGGAAGGCAAAAAGGTTAGTAAAGTTTTAATTCAGCAGGACGTTTTTTATCCCGGTCCGTCTGATATAAGGGAGTTTTACATAAGTGTGCTGCTTAACAGAAAAACAGGCAGAAACATGATAATGTATTCACCTATAGGTGGAATGGATATTGAAGCTGTAGCTGAAAAGACACCAGATCAGATATTTACCGAAGAGATTGACCCACGCTATGGTTTACAAGGATTTCAAGCTCGGCGGGTTGCATTTAATCTTAGTCTCGAAGGAGATGCATTTAAGAATATGGTTAAGTTTGTACAATCGCTATACAAAGCTTATTTAGATAGTGATGCTACACTGTTTGAAATTAATCCTGTATTAAAAGCTTCGGATGATAAAATATTCGCTGTAGATGCGAAAGTAACAATTGACAATAATGCACTTTACCGCCATCCTGATATTGCACAAATGCGCGACTTAGCCGAAGAAGATCCTATTGAAGTAGAAGCAAGCCGTTATGATCTGAATTATGTTAAGCTTAACGGAAACGTAGGATGTATGGTAAATGGCGCCGGATTGGCAATGGCCACCATGGATATGATCAAAATGTCAGGAGGCGATCCGGCCAACTTCCTCGATGTCGGTGGCACTGCCAATGCAAAACGTGTAGAAGAGGGCTTCCGTATCATCCTGAAAGATCCAAATGTGAAGGCGATACTTGTAAATATTTTTGGCGGAATAGTTCGTTGCGATCGTGTAGCACAAGGAATTATAGATGCTTATAATAATATTGACAATATCAATGTGCCCATTATAGTAAGACTTCAGGGTACTAATGCAGAAGAGGCCAAAATACTTCTTGATGAATCGGGATTAGAAGTACGTTCTGCAATTGCTCTTGAAGATGCTGCGAGGCTTGTTAACGAAGCGCTGAGTGAATAAAATCCTGACGATTATTATTTTTTGATTTAAAACTAACATTAAATTTAAATAGGTACCTGATTTTAAACTCTAATTAATCAATAAAAAATAACCGTAGGTTGAACTATTGATTTTATAAAGCCAATCAAAATTTACTATTTGTTCAGTGCAATTATTATTGTGCTGATTACAAATGTTTAATCTTGATTAATCCAATTTATCCAAAGGGGGCTTTTTACCGAATACTTTTAAGTCTAAAAATCAGACTATCGGAAATAATTTCCCTTTTTTCAGTATTTACTACTCTAATGGCCTATTTTTGCAGTTAAAATTAATATTCATATTCTTTTACAATGAAAAATACAGCATTTATCAGGATGCACGAAGCGCTTGGCGCTAAGATCGTGCCTTTTGCAGGTTTTAACATGCCTATCCAATTTGAAGGAGTTAACGCTGAACACGAAACAGTACGCAAAGCAGTTGGAGTTTTCGATGTATCGCACATGGGTGAAATTTGGGTGAGAGGGCCTAAAGCGGTTGAGCTGCTACAAAAACTACTTACTAATGATGTATCCAAACTCGTTGATGGCAAAATTCAATATACCTGCTTTACCAACCATCTGGGAGGAATAGTTGACGATTTATTACTGTACCGTTTTGACGCCGAAAATTATCTGTTGGCCATAAACGCTTCTAATATCGAAAAAGACTGGAAGTGGATGCAGGAAAACAATGATGTAGGAGCAATTATAGAAAATGCTTCGGATACCACTTCGCAACTCGCTATACAAGGGCCAAAAGCTATGGCAACTTTACAGAAACTTACCAATGTTGACCTTACCACAATACCTTATTACACTTTTAAAGTGATAGAATTTGCCGGACTAAAGGATGTAATAATGTCAGCAACCGGTTATACGGGAGAGAAAAACAGTTATGAGATTTATTTCCCTAATGAATATGCCGGGAAGATATGGAATGCTGTTTTTGAAGCCGGCGCCGAATTTGGTATTAAACCCATCGGATTAGGAGCGCGCGACACAT
>ERZ1026805.1154-NODE-1154-length-15222-cov-6.842817_pt1 | contig 15222 bp, 10 predicted proteins | sample MGYA00520883_ERZ1026805 | MGnify/ENA primary metagenome ERZ1026805 (study PRJEB33270, sample SAMEA104284476) | anaerobic digester metagenome | biome: Anaerobic digester microbiome; feature: mesophilic sludge digester; material: Anaerobic digester biomass... | reverse complement strand
TTCATGCAGATCCCAGGCACGCACCCCCGGTTTACCGCGCGTATATACAAAGCGGACATACTGCCCGGCGCGCAGCGGCGGTTTGCCGGCAGCCTCCAGCTGGGCAGCTGCCCGCGCTGCCGGTGAAGGGGTACGGTATTCGGACACCAACCGGCTCATCTTCTGCCGCAGCACCAGTTCCTCCACCGGCACGCGCCCGTTGTACAAACGGCGCAGTTCCATCTCCACAAACGCCTGTGCCCTGGCTGTATACGCCGGCAGGTCAGCCGCAGTCGGCGCGCGCGCCAAGATTTCCAGCACATGCATTTGCACACCGGAAATCCAGGGGGGTGAATCATGCCGCCGGGCTTCAATTCCCCGCACCTTGATGGTGCCATCCTCAAAGACGCCAAAATAACGGTTTGGGACCGGCACCCGTGAATCCACACGGGAAGGCAGGAACGCCACCCAGCGGTAAACCCCATCCAGCCCAACCGGCAAACCGGTGCGGGCGGTGATTTCATCCAACAACGGCTGCAAATCACCCGGCGGCGATCCATCGGGACGCTGCACCCACAGCCCGTCCACGTACATGTGCAGGATGGTGAAACCGGCATCCTCGGCGGCTTCCTTGGCGAGGATCAGACACTCCCGGCTCCAGGCAGTCACATCCTGGTGCGCCTCAATCCGCCCAAACCGGGCATTTTTATAACCCAGGTAGCCAAAGCAGGTCACCAGCAGCCACTTGTGAGCTGTAGTGCGGGCTTTGAAGAGCTTGCGGCGCGGGTCACCGGGCGGAAGGGCTGCAATTTGCTTCTTCAACTCAATCCGTTTATCCAGCAGGGGGGATAATGTGCGTGGAATCAAGCCCGGCTTGGCATTGATATCCCCGTTGGTCTCGGGTGAAATGTTAAAATGCGCCATGATGCTCGGGTACATGGAAACAAAATCCAGTTCAGCCACGTTGGCATGCAATCCGCAGATGGGCTGATAAACCAGCCCGCCCTGGTCGGCGTGAAGCAAATCCAGTGCGGTGCGGGGCTGCTCGACCTGCTGCTTGCGCCAGGGGACAAGGATATCCCCCCGCAGTGCAGTGACAATTTGCATGGAGGAAATACCGCTGCCAGGGGAAAGCCGGGCTGCCTGTTGAACCGGCTGCGAGGTCACCCGCGCCGTCTCCAGCACTCCCTCCAGATCGTAGTCGCTGTAAAGTACGGCGTTATAGCAATCCAGGTGCCAGCGCCCGTAGAGCATCACCTGCTGGCCGCGGTGCACCACCTGTCCATATGCTATATAACTGCGCTCCGCCCGGTAAAGCGGCGTGCGATCCGGGTCGCGGCTGAGGGGAAGGGGCAGATTTAACGTTTCCGTCTGCTGGATGAGCCAGGGCAGCAGCCAGGTATCACCCCAGGTGGTCAACAGCAGATCAGGATTCAGGCGTTGCAGGATTGCTGTCAGGTTGACCAGCAGAGGTCGGCGCGGCTCCAGCTTCAGCAGGCAGTCCCCCCCCTGCCAGCGCAGGTACAATGATTTTGGCAGGGCATGGGCGGGATCGTCATCCGGCTCCATCTGCAGAATGCGCAGCGGCGCCGGCGGCGGGTCAATCTCCCAGGGTGAGGACTGCACCTCCAGTTCCTGCACAATCCCCTGCGGAGAAGCCTCCAGGCGCAGGCGGGCAAGCGGAAAAGTGTTCCAGCGGGCGGCATGGCGCAGTGGCAGCCCCAGATCGGAGTCATACCAGGTCAGGTCAGGGAAGACGCGGGAGACGGCTTTAAACAACTCCTCCTGGCGGGCGGGCGTGGAGGCTTCCACCGCCAGCACCGGCACAGGCTTGGGTTCAAACAGGTCGCGGCGTTCATCACGTGAGAGGACAAGGGGCTGCGGCTGTTCCTCCAGCCAGCGCCACAACTCCCGCAGCCGGGCGGAATTTCCAGCCGCATAGAAGGTCACCGGGAAATGCTGTGTGAAGCAGCGTCGTTCACCGTCATCCCCCAGCAGCCAGAGAGCCGCCCCGGCGCGCCGGTCATCGTATATATCCAGCAGCCAGCCGGCATACTCAGCCATCGGGAAGCTGCCGGTTCATCTGCAGGGCGTCCAGCTCATCCCGCAGGCGCAGCAGTTCCTTGTGTTCCTCAAGCAGCATTGCCAGCAGGAAGGTTTCAAAGGGCAGGGCGTGCGATGCATAAGCCGCTGCAGCCAGATGCTGGCGGGCTGAGGCAAACAAGTCGTCCAGCGCCAGCTGGTCGGAACGGCGCAGCGCCCGGCGGAAGCGATTGAAGGCTGCCTGCTCCTCCTCAAAGCTTGTGGTGATGGATGGTACAGTGCGTCCCATGAATTATTCCTCCGCTTCCCAGAACACATCCGCGGCAGCTTTCAGGCGGGGCAGAAATTCCGAATCGGGTCGGGCAGTTACCAGGACCGGTGCCGCCTGCGCCAGCCGTTGCAAGTCCTTCAGGCAGAGTTCCAGCAGACGTGCCCGTTCCCGATGGGCAACATTCTCATCGCCAAACGTGGTCAGCAGGCTGAGAACAATCAACGGGGTGGGCTGCACCGGGATTTGCGAGAGACGGACGGATGCCTGTACGCAGGTGAAGACCCGCGCCACGTGCACCCGGCAGAGTGCGGCTTCCAGTGCCACCGTCTGGCTGCGCAGCGAACGCGCCAGGGCATGGACATCAAAACAATTGCCGCCGTCCAGCACCTGGGCGCCGCCCGCCAGCGCCAGTCGGGAGAGCAGAACAGTTATAAAGCGGTTGGTCTCGCTGTGGGGCGCCGCCAGAACGTGCAGGCGGGGAGTGGAAAAAGGCAGGATTGCGTTCATGTCTCCAGCATACCCCACCGCACCGGAGCGGTGCAATGCTCCTCTGGATGAATTAGGGTGCAATCAGGGATTAATCCAAAGGATGAGCCGGTTGTTGGGGCTCCCAGGCGGTAAAGTCCCAATCCCCCAGGGCGCGCTGCAGTTCCGTGCGCCGGCTGAGCCCAAATTTGTTTAGCGTGTTGCGCACATGCGTCTTGACGGTCGGTACGGAGATGGAAAGACGGCTGGCAATCTCGGCATTGGTATAGCCTAGGCAGACCTGCGCCGCCACTTCCTGCTCCCGGCAGGAAAGCTGCCGCCAGCGCTGGAGGTTCACTTCAGCCGCCTGGCGCTGCTGCAAGGCATCCTGCAGCAGGTCGGCTGCCAGTTCATCCACAGGACGCTGTTCACGTGCTGCCAGTGTCAGCAGGGGTGACATCAGCGTCTGGTCAAAGCGCAGGGTCCGCCGGGCGGGTGAAAGATGGAAAGCGCGTAAAAGGGATTGCCAGAGGTTCATGGTTTCAATCCGACATCATCGGGATTGAATGTATTATAACAGAACATGTGTTCTATTTCAATCATCAATAACAAACGGAAGCCAACACCCCGCATGGCATATTTCTTGCGCATCTAGACCTTGCAGATTTGTAATGATTCTCTTCATTTACCTTAATTTACACGCGTCTATAATGAGGTTCGCATGGAACAATTTCGCAGGAAATTATCGCCCATATGGTTCACAGGGGGGTTTGTTGTTTTCGCGTCCATACTGGGCTTGATCCTGCAAAATTTTCCCAATTCCGATGCACTCCTGATTTTGATGGCAGGTCCGATCCTGATTGCGGCGATTTTTTATCCCCGCTCGACCTACATTGTCACTGTCATCCTTGCGGTTATGATCGCACTGCTGGTCACACATTCCATTTCAGCCAGTTATATCAGCTCCATTCGCACCATCTTCATGATTGCTGTCACGCTGATCATCGTCGCCGAAATCATCCGCTCGATGATCGGAACCATCACCCGTTCCCGGAATGCCCTGGCGGAAAGTGAGCAGCGCTACCGTTCCTTTGTCCATAATTTTCAAGGGATTGCTTACCGCGCCCGCCTTGATGGCACGGTAATCTTCTTCCATGGTGCTGTGGAACAAATCACCGGATATTCCGAGGCTGATTTCATCTCCAAAAAACCTCTCTGGACTGAAATTGTGGATCCTCGTGATCTTCCTGCACTGATGGTAAGTTTCCAATGTTTTGCGACATTGCCATACCAGGCAGCGGAAAGGGAGTATCGCATTATTCGCAAGGATGGCACAATTCGCTGGATTCGCGAGAATTTACAGAACCTCCTGGGAGCGGATGGCAAGCCTGAATTTGTTCAGGGCGCCATTTATGATATTACAGATAGCAAAGTAATCGAAGATTCTCTTCAACAAAGCCAGGCGCGCAGTCGTGCCATCCTGAATGCCATACCTGACATTATGTTCCAGACCTTGCAGGATGGCACAATTATTAATTTTCATGCCAACGATCTCACCAAACTTGCTGCCCCACCGGAATTTATTCTAAACAGACCGCTGACTGAGTTTCTACCCACTGATGTGGGAGTGGACCTCCTTGCCGGTATACAAGCCGCAATTGAAACCGGGAAGATGCAAACCGTTGAATATGTGGTTAACCTGAACAATGAGCCGCATACTTTTGAAGCCCGGATCATTCTTTGCGGTGAGGAGATTCTCAGCATGGTAAGGGATATCACTGAACGTAGAAATGCCGAGAAGGTTGCCCAGGCGGTATACCAGATATCCCAGGCTGCTTTGGTCGCGCCCACCCTGGATGATGTTTATCGTTCCATCCACGAAATTGTGAAAAACCTCATCCCGGCGGATAATTTCTACATTGCTCTCCTGGATCCGGCTACCAATATGCTGACCTTTCCTTACTGGTCGGATGCCCATGATCCCTGCCCAAATCCAATACCAGCAGGCAAAGGTCTGACTGGTTATGTCATGAAAATCGGTAAATCCCTCCTGGTTCCGCCGGAAAAATTCGACGAATTGGCAGCGGAAGGCAGGGTGGATTCCATCGGATCACCATCGATTGACTGGCTGGGTGTTCCCCTGCGAATCAACCAGGAGACAATTGGAGTACTGGGTGTCCAAAGTTACACTGATGCCATTCGATTTGGCGAGAAGGCGAAAAAAATTCTTGAATTTGTCTCCTCCCAGATTGCTATGTCCATCCACCGCCGCCATTTCGAGGATGCCTTAAGGGACAGCGAAGAACGCTATGCGCTGGCTGTCCGGGGTGCCAATGATGGGCTCTGGGACTGGGATATGCGCACCAATCAGGTCTATTACTCACCCCGATGGAAGGAAATCCTGGGTTTATCCGGCCAGACAATCAGTGGCAGCCCGGATGAATGGTTTGACCGCATCCACCGCGATGATATCCGCCAGGTGACCACGGAGCTTGCCGCTCATTTCAAGGGCATGACCCAGCATTTTGAATGCGAATACCGTTCCTTGCACAGTGATGGATCCCATTGTTGGATCCTGGCACGTGGTTTGGCGGTGAGGGATGAAAACGGTGTGGTTATGCGTATGAGCGGTTCCATCACCGATATCAATGTGCGCAGAACGATTGAAGAACGCCTGCGGCACGATGCCCTCCATGATCCGCTTACCGGTCTGCCAAACCGCCCCTACATCCTGGAACAAATTCGTCGTTGCATTGAATGGCGGAAATCAAATGGCGAATATCTGGCTGCAGTGCTCTTTTTGGATTTGGATCGTTTTAAATTGGTGAACGAGAGTTTGGGTCATTATTATGGCGACCAAATGTTGATTGCGGTTAGCAAACGCCTGCAGGAAAGCTTGCGTCCTGGTGACACCCTGACACGGTTTGGCGGCGATGAATTCGTCATTCTCATGGAAAACCTGCGAAACATAAATGAAGCCATCCAGTTCGCCCGCCATCTGCAGAGTGTGCTCATGGAACCTTATGAGATTGATCAACGCGAAGTGTTCACATCCGCCAGCATCGGTATTACCCTGGTGGATGACAGGGTTGAATCTCCGGAAGAAGTTTTGCGCGATGTGGACACGGCGCTTTACCGCGCCAAATCCAACGGCAGGGCGCGCTATGAAATATTTGACTCTGAGATGCACGCATTTTCCATGAACCTGCTTCAAATTGAGATGGATTTACGGCGGGCGCTCGAACGGCAGGAATTAAGGGTGTTCTATCAGCCCATCCTTTCGCTTACCAGCGGTAAAATCATTGCCTTCGAAGCTCTCTGCCGCTGGCAGCACCCCACTCAAGGTCTGTTGTTGCCCGGTAATTTCATCAACCTGGCTGAAGAAACCGGATTGATTGTACCGATTGGCGAATGGGTTCTGGGGGAAGCCTGCCGGCAATTGAAGGAATGGCATTTAGGCGGTTATTCGGACCTAAAAATTGCGGTGAATATCTCAGCCAAACAAATTGAGAACCCTGATTTTCCTGCCATGGTGAGATCCGTCCTCGAGAAAACCGGGCTGAAAGCCCATTTTTTACAGCTTGAAGTAACCGAAAGCACCGCAATGCAGGATCTGGATCAGACCCATCATGTGCTGGATTCGATCAGCCGGACAGGTGTCGAGATTGCCATGGATGATTTCGGTACCAGTTACTCCTCCCTCAGCAATTTGAAACGATTCCCATTCCGCCATATTAAAATTGCCCAGTCATTTATTGGAAATATTCCCCAAAATTCACACGATACCGCCATCACCCAGGCAATTGTTGCCCTGGCGCACGCCCTGAACCTGACAGTCACAGCAGAAGGTGTGGAAAAGCAGGAGCAACTTGATTTTCTGATTCCTTTGGGGTGCGAACAAATCCAGGGCTTCCTGATCAGCCGTCCACAGCCGGGTTCGGTGGTGCCGTCCATTTTGGAAGAAAACCTGCAATTTTTCAGCCGACCGAGCCTGAACCGGATCAACCAGATCAACTCCCGATAGACGGACCTGGTTGGAACTCAGCGGACCACAACCCGGTCCCGACCACGCCGCTTGGCTTGATACAATGCCCTGTCTGCCCGTTCGATTAATCGTTCCAGCGAATCCTCGGTGGGATCAAGGGTTGCCACACCCAGGCTGAGTGTCACCTGGGTCTCCCCGGCACTGCACAGGAAGGGTTTATCCCTCACTGCATGGCGGATCCGTTCCGCCACCCGCACTGCAGTAATGGCATCACCCTCGATTAACAACACGCAAATTTCATCACCCCCATAACGTGCCACCAGGTCAAGTTCGCGCAGGCTCTGCCGGCAGCGCTGCCCCAACATGACCAAAATTTCATTCCCAACAATGTGGGAGTACTGATCATTGAATTTTTTAAAGTGATCAATATCCATCATAATGGCAGAAAGTGGACGTCCAAACCGCAAGGCGCGTTCCACCTCCTCCCTGCCGCGTTCGAACAAGCCGCGATGGTTCAACAATCCTGTCAGGTCATCCGTACTTGCCAGCCGTTGAATTTCCTCGTAAAGACGTGCATTATGAATGGCTGCCGCCGCCTGGCTGGCAAACGTGGACAGAACCGACAGGTCGTCCTCCATCACATCCTCACCCCAGATCGCCATTACTCCCACTGCCTCATCCTTGACCATTAACGGCATCAGGAACAGGCGGGTTGCTACTGACATGCCAGCCTGGTAAAAAATTTCCGCAGCAAGTTCGGATGGACACATGGCAAGTCCATCCTCAGCCAGGTCCAGCATGTTCCGGATGAACAATGGTTTGCAATCTTCCAACACCTTGCGCACCAGGGGTTCACGATCCATGATCAGCCGCAGATTGTCCATAAGCGCTGGATTAAAGCGTGAGATCAGGTCGGGTAAATCTGCTTGATATGAATAATATTCAACCACCAACTGCGGTTCATTGTTCCGGAGGGCTACAATGCAGCGCAAACCCATCGCCAACAATTCGCCCCCCAGCATATCCAAAACCTGATTCAATATACCTGCTGATTCCACCTGGGAAGCAATGTGATTTAGTGCCGAGATGAAATGATTTGCCCGCAGCAACTGGTTCGTACGAACTTTTTCCGACTCCAATAGTTGTTCCTTGGCAACCGCCAGGGCTATCTGGTTGGCAGCCTGTTCAGTCATCGCCAGTTCCTCACGATCGAACCGGTGGGTGTCCTGATATGCCAGGATTAATGCTCCCAGTTTTTTCCCGCCCACAATCAATGGCAGTCCCAATAAAGCCTTTTCATTAAAGTGAATTGCTATCCGCTGACTGATATACGGTGAATTGGTTGCATCCTCAACAGCCAGTAAATGCCCGCATTCCATCACCGATGCGGTCAGAGTCACTTCCTCAGGATAAATGGTGCTCTGCTGATACTCCCTGTCGGGATCGTGGGAAGAAGCCATGGGGATGGGGCGTTGATTTTTTTCGTCCCAAAATGTCAGGTAGGCATTATCCGTGTGGAAGACCTCGCACACCCGGTTGACAACAATTTCCAGCATTTCAATCAACGATGGAGCTCCGATGGCTGCGCGGGTAATTTCATTCAACATGGCAATCTGTCTGGCATTTTCCCGGGATTGTTCAAACAGCCAGGCATTTTGCAGTGCCAAAGCCGCCTGGTCTGCAAACGCTTCCATCATCTCGAGTTGACTGGGTTGAAAAGCCTCCGGGTTTGTACTTTGAAGGTTGATAAACCCCAGCGTACGATCAGCATGAATAATCGGAATGACACAGAACGACCGGATCCATTCCAGCCCCTCAACCTCACCCCCATTTGATTCTGCTTTGAGGTCGGTCACAATGACCGGACGCCGGCTGTTGGCAGCCCGATCCAACCAGGGCGATTGATGAACAGCTAATTTTTGCTGCATTCCAGGCAGCTTCATCTCTTCCTGTGAATATCCATATGCACGCTGTACCTTGGCACGCCCATCTTCCACCAACATCACGTTCGCAGCATCATGCGGCAGGAACTTGTCAAGATGTGAAAGGATATGATCCAGAACTGCACCGGTTTGCAGGGAGGCATTCAAAGTTGCAGCTGAAACAGTCAGAGCCTCAGCCAGCTGACGAGCCTGGCGTTCCGCCCCATAAAGGCGGTTGATTTGATCCTGCACCTGTCGGTGTTGGACAGCCATGCCCAGCACACCGGCAGCAACCCGCAGCGCTTCCTCCTCGCCGTCTGTCCACCGCCGGTCCGCCATCTGGTCTTCCAACAGGATTATTCCCCACCACCTGTCATCCACAAAGATGGGAACCAGCATGAGCGAATGTACATACTGGAAGATCGGTGTGCCTGGAAAATCCTTCTTTTCCAACCGGATAGTCTGATTATTTCGCAGCCGTTGTTCCCAATCCGTAAATCCTGGTTCAGCAAAGATTGCATCCGGATTCAAAGCCATTCCCTTGCTGTGTGCCATACCTGGAGCCATCCAGGAATAGCTGTTGGCAGCTCTTACCCTGCCGCCTGAATCGGGTATGGTCTCGAGGATGACCACCCTGCTGACATTGGTTGCCCAACCCAGGGCTTCAATCGCTGCCAGGATGCTTTTATCCCAATCCCCCACTGCCAAAAATCTCTCGGCAGCTGCGGCAACCGCTTCCAGAATTGCCTGTCGTTGGTGCAGGTTGGCTTCTGATTGTTTACGCGAGGAAATATCCTCCATGGAACCGATGATCATGGTCTGACGATGTTGTACATCCCGCACAAAGGAAAGGGTCGTTCGCACCCAGACCAATTGACCATTTTTTCTTAAAATTCGTTTTTCGAAAATCAACGGCTCATCCGATGTTGCCGGTAAATTGCGAATCAATTCGCGCTCGCGTGGATAATCACCAGGATGGGTGATTGCCTGTATGGAATTCCCAACCAGCTCGCCAGGCTTGTATCCCAGCATCCTGTCAAGAAATTTATTGGTCTCCAGGATTTTTCCGGAAGGTTCCGTGATCACCATGCCAATCCCCGCCTGGGTAAAAATATCCCTCAGGCGTTGTTGTAGATCCCTGGATGCCAGCAGGTCATCGCGGTGTTCCAAAAGCTGCGCCACCAAATTAACCACTGTTCTTAATAACCGGATATCTTCATCATTCCATGCTTTGGTGGAGGTTCGGGTACTCAGACCCAGGTAACCAGCCAGCCGGGAGTGCACCGCCACCGGAATTGCCAGAACAGATCGTTCACCCATTTCCATCCAAAGGCTTCGTTCGGGAGCTGCCTCCCCGGGTAGTTTTTCCACCTCGGGAACCTGAACAATCTCCAACCGGCGTAATTTTGCCATGGACCATTGGTAATAATGCAAATTATCCATTGGCTGACCAACGACCTCAACTTCACCGGAGAGCCACCACTCATATTGTTCAGCCACCGTTCTGCCGTCCGGAGAGAATAGGTGCAGGTAGGTCCTATCCACACCGGTAAACGAACCGATCTGCTGAAGGATGCAGCGAATTTGAACCTCCACCTCATCCAGGGGAACGTTGATAAGCCCCCGTGAAATTTCCGCGACCAGATTTTCCATCCGGATGCGCTCTTCCATCCTTTTCGCCATCCGGATTCGGACTGCCTGTTCCTTGTCCACCTTTTTTTGCAGCGAACGCAAACCACCCACCAGCCAACCCATCACAGGCAGCATGATCGAAACAATCAATCCCACACCGGAAAGGAATTGCTGGACAAGGATTGGATGATTTCGATTCAGGAGTAAATAATTTACAGCCCCAATAAATAACCCCCCCAGCAGCCCCCCCACTGTCCCCAAAAATAGACCTGAAAAGATTGCTGCCGTCAGGGAGAAGAAAATGGCTGCATCTCCAAACAGGCGATACAGTTCTTCAAAACAGACAGCATAGATGGTTATCACCAGGATAATGGCGAACAAGCGCCATCCCAACGGCAGGTTGAACTGGCGCATCAGCCAGGTTGGCTTATGAGCATGTGAAGTGGGCTGCTCCATTTATCTCCTCCCCCACCTGCTCATTTCCTTCTTGTGAGCCGGACCACACCATTAAATCCTTCCTCCATCGACAGGCTTTAATAGGATGTACTTAAAGTATAGCTGGATTGTAGAGGGTGTCAAGCTTGCCTGCATGAAAAAAGTGTAAAATAATTAACAACCCGTGCCTCGGAAGGGATTACCATGGATATTCGAAACATATTCAGCCGCAAACCCGAAAAAATCCTGCAGCTACTCTTGAACCAATCCAGCCTGACCATGAAAGGGCTTGATTGGTTGAAAACCTATATGGGAAAGCACGGTACCACCGTCGCACTGGAGATATCCAACGTGGAACGGGAAGCGGACGAAGTGCGCCGCATCCTCATCGAGGAACTGATGCGTACTTCCATCACTCCGTTTGATCGCGAAGACATCTTTTCACTCTCCCGGGAAATCGACGATGTGATCGACTATGCGAATACCACGGTTGACGAGATGGAAATCCTGGGTGTCTCCCCCACCCCTTTCATGGCGCGAATGGCATCCCTGTTGTACGATGCCTCCGTGGAGATCAACTTTGCCATCCTCCGCCTGCAGGATAGACACCTCTCGGTCGCCAGCAACCACTGCCAGCGTGCCAAGACATTGGAAAACAGCGTGGAGGCTCTGTACCGGGAAGCCATCGCGGATCTCTTCCAGGAGCCGAAGTCCATGAAACAGGTTGTCAATATCCTCAAGGTGCGGGAAATATACCGCCATCTCAGTAATGCTGCAGATCGTGAGGATATGGCAGCCAATGTAATCTCAAATATTATTATGAAGATGAGTTAATTATTTCGGTAATCAACCAGCCAGATTAAATTATGGAAATTAATAATCTTAACGAAAAATATTATATTTTGATTCCCCCCTTTTGTGGTACACTTTGACCGCATTCTAAAGATACAGGAACTACTGATTCATGCCAGTCATTTACCCATTTACAGCCATTGTTGGTCAGGAACGCATGCGGCGCGCCCTCGTGCTCAATGCAGTCAACCCGCGCATTGGAGGTGTACTGATCCGTGGTGAACGCGGAACCGCCAAATCCACGGCTGCACGTGCCCTGGCTGCGCTCCTTCCACAGGTGAAAATCGTCAGCGATTGCCGTTTTAATTGTGACCCGGATTCCCCCTCCACCTGGTGCACGGAATGCCGTGAACGGGTGGAACACGGTGAAACCCTGCCCTCCTCCGTGGTGACTACTTCTTTCGTCAACCTGCCGGTGTCGGCTACCGAAGACCGCGTGGTTGGCACCCTGGATATCGAGCGCGCCATTCAGAAAGGTGAACGCCACTTTGATGCCGGCGTTCTGGCTGCCGCCAACCGCGGTTTGCTATACATTGACGAGGTCAACCTTCTGGATGACCACGTGGTGGATGTTCTTTTGGATTCAGCCGCCATGGGAATGAATATTGTCGAACGGGAGGGTATTTCCTTCTCCCATCCCGCCCGGTTTATCCTCGTTGGAACCATGAACCCCGAAGAAGGCGACCTGCGCCCGCAACTGTTGGACCGTTTTGCCCTCAGTGTGGATATTTTTGGCATCCACGAAACACGGGAACGTGTGCTGATCATGGAACGCAACCTGGAATTTGAAAAAGATGCCGCCGGTTTCCGCGACCTGTGGCTCCCCAAGGAACAGGAACTGTCCCGCCAGATCGAAGCCGCCCGCCGGATTTTGGATGACGTCACTCACTCCCGCCGCGACCTGCTGGCGATTGCTTCTTTGACTGCTTCATTAAACGTGGACGGTCACCGCGCCGACCTGGTCATCCTCAAGGCGGCTCGTGCCCAGGCAGCATTTGAAGGGCGCACCGCCATCACCGACCGGGACATTGCCCTGGCTGCAGAACTTGCCCTCCCCCATCGCATCAAGCGGGGACCCTTCCAACAATCTGAAATGTCCATGGAAGAATTGCAGGACAGGATTGAACAGTTGCAGGGAGAATCCCAGTCCACCGGTAGAAAATCAGAAGAAACCGGCGAAGAAGAGGACGAAGCCTTCGGGCAAAAAAAAAAGTAGATGACATTGTGGAGACGGAAGAGGATAATCCCTCGGTGGACGAACCTGAATCCAATCCGCAATCCGTTTTTGACCAGCGTGCCGCCCATTGGTGGGATGGCGGCAAGAAAGTACGCTCAGATCCGGCGTTTACCCCCCGAAAACTGGATACTCCGCTGGATAAAATCGTCAGGCATGTTGCCGGTCGCCGCTCCCGCACGCGTACTGAACGAAAACGGGGACGGTACGTCCAGTCCCGCTGGGCAAATGGAAACCCCTACGACCTGGCATTTGATGCCACTCTGCGAGCTGCCGCCCCCTACCAGAGACGCCGCAGTGAACAGCGCAAGCGGGTGGCATTTGCCATTCTCCCCAGTGACTACATGCGAAAAATCCGGGTTCGACGTTCAGCCAACCTGATTTTATTCCTGGTGGATGCTTCCTGGTCCATGGCAGTTGCTGAACGCATGGCGGCAACCAAGGGCGCAATTTTATCCTTGTTGACGGATGCCTATCAACGACGCGACCGCGTGGGTTTGATTGTTTTTCAAAAGGATCGCGCCACCCTGGTTCTGCCGCCGACCAACTCGGTCATCCTGGCGCAACGGGCATTGACCAATATCCCCATCGGTGGGAAGACTCCCCTTTCAGCAGGCTTGCAGATGGCATATGACATCCTGCGCCAGGAAAAGTTACTCCATCCGGATGTGATGCCGCTGCTGATTGTACTCACTGACGGTGCCGGCAATGTATCGATGGGTCACCTGCCCCCCCTGGAGGAAACCCATCGAATCGCTCAGCAGATAGCCGAGGAAAAGATCCACTGTGTGGTAATCAACATGGAACACACCGCATTTGACCAGGGGCTGGCTCAGGCTCTGGCAGATCATCTCAATTCGCCCTGCTATACCATCACCGAATTGCATGCTGACAATTTGTATCAAACTGTCCGGCAGGAGATGGTACAGCATCCGAACCTGCATCACGCCACTGAATTGAGAACACCGTAAGATATTGGCTGACGTGGATTGATCCCTGATTTTTGGTTTACAGGAATCAATTCCCCGCCTGGATGGTTCGCAGATCCAGAATCACGCTACAATGTTAGCATGAAGGATGAATACCAAGATCTGCGGGATGAAATGGTCACCAGGCAGATTATGCGGCGTGGAATTCGCACCCCGCATCTTCTGGAGGTGCTGCGACAGGTGCCGCGCCATCGCTTTGTACCTCCGGATATGCACAACTGGGCGTATGAGGATGGTCCGCTTTCCATCGGGTTGGGACAGACGATTTCACAACCTTACATCGTGGCATTGATGACTGATTTGTGCAATTTGCAGGGGGATGAAACCGTTCTTGAAATTGGCACCGGATCAGGTTACCAGGCGGCTATCCTGGCAGGAATGGCAGCCCTCGTGCACACCGTGGAGCGCCATGCCGAGCTTGCCAAACGTGCCCGGCGCACCTTGGATGAATTAAAAATTACCAATGTTCACATTCATGTAGGGGATGGCACCCTGGGCTGGCAGGATGCGGCGCCCTATGCGGCAATCATGGTTACTGCAGCTGCTCCCCGCGTCCCTCCAATCCTATTCAAACAACTGGCTCCCGGGGGCAGGCTGGTGATACCAGTCGGATCGCGCTGGTCACAAGTCCTGCAGCGGTGGGTTCGCACCGGTGAGGAATTTGATTCCGAGGATATTCTTCCGGTTGCATTCGTTCCGCTCAGGGGCAGGGATGGCTGGGAAACCAACGGCATGAACAACGGTGACTGGTGAAGTATAATCAGATCAAACCTGTCCCCCAATGAGATGAATTCATGCCCGATCTGGAACATACCCTCCAGGGTCAAGACCTGGCTTTTTTAAAAATGGTTGCGGATGCCTGGGGATTGGAATTATCCGCCCCGGATGCCCGCTCCGCCCTTCCCATCCTGCTGGAAGCTCTTCACGATCCAACCCTGGTGCAGGAAATGCTTGATGTTCTGCCCGTTGAGGCGCGGGAAGCCCTGGCAGCTTTGTTGGAATCGGATGGGCGAATGAGCTGGGCATTATTCAGCCGTCGTTTTGGAAATATACGGCAGATGGGTGCCGGGAAGCGCGATCGTGAACGACCTGACTTGAATCCCATATCCACTTCTGAAATTCTCTGGTATCGCGCCCTCATAGGACGTGTCTTTCTTGACATCCCTCCAGAGTTGCAAGAAGCTGCCTATATCCCGGATGATTTACCGCTGCACGGTTTGCGGGTTTTTCAGTCTGCTTCCATTGAAACACCGCCTGGTCGTCCGGCAACACCCCGCGAGTCAGCCATCCATATTCCAGCCACGGACCGCATTTTGGATGATGCCTGTACTTATCTGGCTGCCTCCCGGTTGGGAATGGAACCCCCGCAATTTACCGTGACCGGTGCCGCTGTCCCGCCATCCGTATTTAGGGAT
>ERZ1026805.1150-NODE-1150-length-15264-cov-6.659544_pt1 | contig 15264 bp, 10 predicted proteins | sample MGYA00520883_ERZ1026805 | MGnify/ENA primary metagenome ERZ1026805 (study PRJEB33270, sample SAMEA104284476) | anaerobic digester metagenome | biome: Anaerobic digester microbiome; feature: mesophilic sludge digester; material: Anaerobic digester biomass... | reverse complement strand
ATCGACGGAGATGCCGAAGCGCTGGGCCACCGTCTCGGTGAGGAACGGGCCGTGGGTGCGCGCGTAGCGGGCGACGAGCGACTCCAGGGGGAGTGGAACGGGCTCGGTGAACTCGCGCGGCAGGCCGAGTGGCACATTGCAGCCGAACGCGTCGCGGTAACGGGCGGCGTCTTCGGCGGCGATGTGGCGCGTCTGTCCGGCGACGCTCACGGTGACGGCGCGCCGCTGGTGCACGAGCTCCGCGAGCCACACCGCGGCCTCGCCGCCCCCTTCGGACGACACAGCCCCTTCGCAGCGGATCTCGAGCTCGTCGTCGGCCAGGTCGCCAAGGCGGCGCAGCACGTCGTGCAGCTCGTCGGCGCTGCGGGCGCGGCGGCCGTCGGCCAGCAACTGCAGCTCGAGCTCCAGGTCGGCGAGCGCCCCGGGGTCGAGCAGCTCGCGCAGCTCCTCGGCGCCGAGCAGGTCGCGCAGCAGATCGCGATCGAGCGACAGCGCCGCGGCACGACGCTCGGCAAGCGGGCTGTCGCCTTCGTACATGAACGCGGCGATCCAGTTGAACAGCAGGCTCTGGGCGAACGGCGACGCCTTGGCGGTGTCGACGCTGACGACCCTGATGGCCCGACTGCGCAACTGGCCCAACACCTCGCGCAGCGCAGGCAGGTCGAACACGTCTTGCAGGCACTCGCGCGACGTCTCCAGCAGCATCGGGAAGGTGGGGTACTTCGACGCGACGGCCAGCAGGTCGGCCGCCCGCTGGCGCTGCTGCCACAGCGGCGTGCGCTGGTCGGGACGCCGGCGAGGCAGCAGCAGCGCCCGCGCAGAGCACTCGCGGAAGCGGGCGGAGAACAGCGACGTCTGCGGCAGCGACGCCATCACCAGCTCGTCGATGTCGTCGGGGTCGATGATGAGATCGGCCAACGGCAGCTCGTCGGCGGCCTCGGGCAGGCGCAGCACGATGCCGTCGTCGGTGTACATCGTCTCCACCGGGATGTCGTAGCGCTCGAGCAACCGGCGTTCGATGGCCATCGCCCACGGAGCGTGCACCGGCACACCGAACGGGCTGAGGATGCACACCCGCCAGTCGCCGATCTCGTCGCGGAAGCGCTCGACCACGATGGTGCGATCATCGGGCACCGCACCCGTTGCCTGCGCCTGCTCCTCCAAGTAGAGCAGCACGTTGTGCGCGGCCAGGGCATCGAGCGAGTAGTCGGCCATCAGCGACGCCAGCGCACCCTCGGCAGGCAGCGCACGCGCCTCGCGCTGGAACGCACCCAGTGCGCGACCCAGCTCGAGTGGCCGGCCGGGTCGATCGCCGTGCCAGAACGGCATCTTCCCCGGCTCACCGGGAGCGGGCGTGACCACCACCCGCTCGAACGTGATGTCCTCGATGCGCCAGGTGCTGGCGCCGAGCAGGAAGGTCTCGCCAGGCCGGCTCTCGTAGACCATCTCCTCGTCGAGCTCGCCCACGCGCGTGCCGTCGGGCAGGAAGACCCCGAACAGACCGCGATCGGGAATGGTGCCACCGCTCATGATGGCCAACCGCTTGCTGCCGTCGCGCGCACGCAGCGTGCCGGCAACGCGATCCCACACCAGGCGCGGGCGGAGCTCGTTGAACTCCTCACTGGGGTAGCGGCCCGACAGCAGGTCGAGCACGTTGTACAGCAGCTCGTCGCTGAGCTCGGCGAAGCAGGCGGCACCGCGCACCATCGCGCTCAGCTGGTGCACCGGCAGATCGGGCTGCATCGCCACGTGCGCGACGATCTGCTGGGCCAGCACATCGAGTGGGTTGCGCAAGAAGCGGCTGCTCTCGATGAGGCCCTCGCGCATGCGCCGCACCACCACCGCGGCCTCCAGCAGGTCGCCGCGATGCTTGGGGTACATGGTGCCCTTGCTGGGCTCGCCGACGCTGTGGCCGGCACGCCCGATGCGCTGCAGACCTCGGGATACAGCGCCGGGCGACTCGACCTGGATGACGAGATCTACCGCGCCCATGTCGATGCCCAGCTCGAGGCTGCTGGTGGCGACGATGGCGCGCAGCTCGCCGCGCTTGAGCTGGTCTTCGATGACCACTCGCTGCTCGCGAGCCAACGACCCGTGGTGCGCTTTCACCAGGTCGCCCGCGACCCCGGCGGCCCCGGTTGCGTCGACGCCTGCCTCGGCAGCGAGCTCGTTGAGCCGGGCCGCGAGCCGCTCGGTGAGGCGGCGACCGTTGCAGAAGATGATGGTGCTGCGGTGCGCCAGCACCTGTTGCAGGATGCGCGGGTAGATGCTGGGCCAGATGCTGCTGCGTTGGCCCTGCAAGGCGGCCTGCGCCGGCCCGCTGCGCAGCTCGTTGGTGACCTGCCCCATCGCGCCCATGTCGTCGACGGGCACCACCACCTCGACTTCCAGTGGCTTGCGGATGCCCGAGTCGATGATGGTGACCGGGCGGCGCGGGCCCGCTGCGCCGTTGACTCCCGCGCTGTGGCCACCCAGGAAGTGCGCGATCTCTTCCAGCGGCCGTTGCGTGGCGCTGAGGCCGATGCGCTGCGGCGGGCGCACGGTGAGTGCTTCGAGCCGCTCGAGGCTGAGCATGAGGTGCGCCCCTCGTTTGGTGGTGGCCATCGCGTGGATCTCGTCGATGATGACGGTGTGCACGTTGACCAGCGTGTTGCGCACCTCGCTGGTGAGCATCAGGTACAGGCTCTCGGGCGTGGTGATGAGCAGGTCGACCGGGCGCCGGGCCAGTGCCTGGCGATCCTTCGGCGAGGTGTCGCCGGTGCGCATGGCCACTGTGGGCTCGACGAACGGCACACCGAGCCGCTCGGCCGCCAACCGGATGCCCATCAGCGGCGAGCGCAGGTTCTTCTCGATGTCGAACGCCAGCGCCCGCAACGGGGAGATGTACAGCACCTGCGTGCGCGCCTTGGGATCGACCGGCGTTGCAGACGGCGTGACCAGGCGATCGAGGCTGGAAAGGAACGCGGTGAGGGTCTTGCCGCTACCGGTGGGTGCGCAGACCAGCGTGTGCTGCCCGCTGCGGATGGCCGGCCAGCCCTGGATCTGCGGTGGCGTGGGGGTGGGGAACGACGCGGCGAACCACTCGCGCACGGCGGGCGAGAAGCCCTCGAGCACCGGATGGTCGGCCATGCGTGCAGGCTACGCCAGGGGTGTGACGAGGCGGCCCGGGCGCGGGCGGGCCGAGACCGGTTGGACGCGGTTCGCAGGTTGCAGGTCGCGGCGAGCCGCCAGTGTCATCTGCTCAGCACCCGCCCCCCGGAGACGGGCCGAAACCAGAGCCGCCTCACCAGGCTTCGACGTCGTGGCCGTCGTCGGCGAACGATTCGAACCGTTGGCGGCGGCGGGCATCCGCACCCGACTCGATGATCGCCGCGTGCTGCTGCTGCCAGGGGGTGCGGCCCCTCACGTGTGGCGGCAGCGGGCCGACCAGCGGTGCAAGGCGTTCGAAGCGCTGCCGTGCCGCCTGTCGCGACACCCCCAGCAGCCGGCCGATGCGAGCCCAGTCGTAGTGCTCGGCCCGCGCCAGGTGCACGGCTCGCACGAGCAGCCAGTCGAGCTCGTCGGCAAGGGCCTTCACCGAGGCGAGCGCGAGCCGAGGGTTGGGGCCACCTGCGTCGGCGAGCAACTGTCGTACGTCGGGCATGGCTTCCTCCGGGCTCCGATGCGCACACCGGTGGGGAAGCCGTGCCGGCACCATACCGACCTTCGGCCCTGCACGGCGGGTGTCAGCGTCCGTACGGTGTGACCATGACTCTCGACGTTTCTGGCGACAACGAGTTCGAGGCTCGCGCTCGCGCGCTGGTGCAGGACGGCTCGCTGGGCTACGACCAGAAGGTGCGCCGACTGGCTGCGCTCGCCACCGAGATGTTGCCCTACCCGCTCATCTCCGCCGCCTGCGAGGAGGCGCTGAGCAAGCGGGTGATCTGCGACATGTACGAGGGCAATGCCCCGTTCACCGCTCGCTACATCCTGCCCGACTACGAGAAGGCCATCCGGCAGGGCCTGGCGCACCTGGAGATGCCGCCGCCCACCACCCTCGCCGACGCGCTGGCGTTCCTGCAGATCATGTACTCGCAGGTACCCAGCGTCACCACCTATCCCGTGTACTTGGGCGACCTCGACAAGGTGCTCGCCCCGTTCGTCGACGACCGGATCAGTGACGCGCAGCTCGACGATGCGCTGCGCCGCTTCTGGATCGGCATCGACCGCATGCTGCCCGACGCCTTCGTGCACCTCGATCTGGGGCCGCACGACAGCCGCATCACCCGCTCGATCCTGCGCGTGGAGCGCTCACTTCGGCAGGCCGTGCCCAACATCACGCTGAAGGTCGACCCGTCGGTGACGCCCGACGACCTCATCGAGGATGCGGTGCTCACCGTCTTCCAGACCGGCAAACCACACTTCGTCAACCACCCGATGATGGTGGGCGATCACGGCGACCAGTACGCCGCCGTCAGCTGCTACAACTCGTTGAAGATCGGCGGCGGGGCACACACGCTGGTGCGCGTCAACCTCAAGGAGGTGGCCCTGCGCCACACCGGCAGCACCGACGAGTTCCTCGCCACCACGCTCCCCCACTACGTGGAGCTCACCGCCGAGCTGGCCGAAGCCCGCGTGCGCAGCCTCGTCGAGCAACAGCACTTCTTCGACACGCACTGGCTCGCCACGGAAGGGCTCATCGACATCGATCGTTTCTCGGCGATGTTCGGCATCTTCGGCCTCGCCGAGTGCGTCAACCTCTTGATGGCATACGAGCACGCCGGCAGTGAGGCCCGCTACGGCCACGATGCGGCCGCCGACGCGCTCGGCCGCCGGGTCGTGGAACGGGTCGCCGAGCTCGTCGCCCAGCGGCCGATGCCGTACTGCGAAGGCGGCAACGGCTTCTGCTACCTGCACAGCCAGAGCGGCATCGATCTCGACAACGACGTCACGGCCGGCACTCGCATTCCGGTGGGCGACGAGCCGAGCATGTTCGAGCACATCAACACCTGTGCGCCGCATCACCGGTTCTTCGCGTCGGGCATCAGCGACATCTTCCACGTCGACGAGACAGCGGTGCGCAACCCCAGAGCCGTGGTCGACATCATCCGCGGCGCGTTCGCCAGCGGCATGCGCGACTTCACCTTCAACCTCGACGGCAACGAGTTCGTGCGCATCACGGGCTACCTGGTGCGCAAGAGCGACCTGGCCAAGATCGCCGACGGCGAGGGTGCCCGCCACAGCAGCGACTACCTGGCCGCGGGCAGCGAGAACGCCTACCACCTCACGCAGCGAGCCGTGAAGCGAATCGGATGCCACGAGCGGGCACCCCGCTGACCCGATGAAGGACACTGCCCGATGAAGGACACTGCCCGATGAAGGACCATGCGACCGGTCTCGTCGCCAGCACCATCGCGTTCAGCAACGTCGACGGGCCGGGCAATCGCTTCGTCGTGTTCCTCCAGGGCTGCAACTTCGACTGCGTCGCGTGCCACAACCCGCAGACCATTCCTGGCCATGCCGTCGACGGCGACCACGCGCCACTGCGCATGACCGTGCCCGAGTTGCTGACGCAGATCCGCCGCGCGGCCCCTTTTCTGAGCGGCATCACGGTCTCGGGCGGTGAGGCCACCCAGCAGGCCGGCTTCGTCCACGCGCTGTTCACCGCCGTCAAGGACGACCTGTCGCTTGCTCATCTCACCTGCTTCGTCGACTCCAACGGTGCCTGCGGCCCCGACACATGGGCCGGCCTCTCGCCGGTGATGGATGGTGCGATGATCGACCTCAAGTGCCTCGACGCGCAGATCCACCAGCAGATGACCGGCCAACCCAACGACGAGGTGCTGGCCAGCATCCGCCAGCTCCACGCCCTCGGCCTGCTCTACGAAGTCCGTCTCCTGATCCTGGCTGGCGTCAACAACGGCACCGAACTGGTGGAGCGCACCGCCGAATGGCTGGCAGCAGTCGATCCTGCGATGCGCGTGAAGGTGATCGGCTTCCGCCAGCACGGTGTGCGCCCTCGCACCCCGGCGTTGGTGGAGCCGAACGCGCACGAGCTGCAGGCCGTCGCGACGATGCTGCAGGCGGCCGCCGGCTTCGACATCTGCGTGATCTGACCGAGTGGTCGTGTGTGCGCTTGTGCGCCGCCAGACTGAGCAGTCCCCATGTCCGAACGAGCGAGCGACCGTGTGCAACTCCGCCCGTGGCAACGCGCCGCGTTCGACAAGTTCGCGGCCAGCGAGCAACCCGACTTCCTGGCGGTCGCCACGCCCGGGGCCGGCAAGACCACGTTCGCCCTGGCGTGCGCACGCTGGGCGCTGGCCGGTGAGCGTCGGCGGCTGGTGGTGGTGGCGCCGACCACCCACCTCAAGACCCAGTGGGTGCACGCGGCGCATCGCATGGGCCTGCACCTCGACCACCAGTGGTCGCCGGCCGATGGCATCGCCAAGGACGTGCACGGCATCGTCACCACCTACCAGCAGGTGTCGACCAAGGCGTCCAACGGTGCCGACACCGCGAAGAAGCTGCGCGGGCTGGCCAACGACGCGTTCGTGATCCTCGACGAGGTGCACCACGCCGGCGACGAACGAGCGTGGGGCGACGGCGTGCGCACTGCGTTCGAGCTGGCCAACCGACGCCTCAGCCTCAGCGGTACACCGTTTCGCAGCGACACGGCCAGCATCCCGTTCGTGCGCTACGAGGAGACCGGCGTGGGTGGCGAGGCGCAGCCCGACTTCACCTACGGCTACGCCGATGCGCTGCGCGACGGCGGCGTCGTACGGCCGGTGTACTTCCCCCGGTTCGACGGCCTGATGGAGTGGAGCGCCCCCGACGGCAGCATCATCAGCGCCAACTTCCACGACGACCTCGACCGCGCCGGCTCGTCGCACCGGCTGCGAGCCGCGCTCAGCCTGGAGGGCGACTGGCTGGCAGTGGTGATGACCCAGGCGCACGACCGCCTGCTGCAGATCCGCCGCAGCCAGCCCGATGCGGGCGCGCTCGCGATCTGCATGGACCAGGACCATGCGCGCGACATCGTGCGCTTCATCCGCAATCGCTTCCAGGTCGAGGCCGACGTGGTGGTGAGCGACGATCCCGATGCCAGCCGCAAGATCGCAGCGTTCGCCACCAGCAGCCGTCCGTGGCTGGTCGCGGTGCGGATGGTGAGCGAAGGTGTCGACATCCCACGCCTGCGGGTGGGCGTGTTCGCCAGCACCGTGGTCACCGAGCTGTTCTTCCGCCAGGCCGTCGGCCGCTTCGTGCGCTGGACGCGCGGGCTGCCGAACCAGAAGGCGTACGTCTACCTGCCCGACGATCCGCGGTTGCGCCAGCATGCCTTCCAGATCGCCGAGGCCCGCCGGCACGTGCTGCGACCCCCGGCCGACCGCGACGACGAGTTCTCCCAGGAGCAACTGGAGCGCGAAGCCAAGCAAGAGCTCGACCTGTTGCCCGAGCAGCTCTCGTTGTTCAGCGTGCTCTCCTCCACCGCCACCGGCATGAGCGTGCACGCGTTCACCGAGGACGGCCTCACGCTGCTGCACGGGGGCGTGTCGCAACCACTGTTCGACGACGAACCCGAGGTCCCCGAGCCCGACGAGGCACGCGTGGCCGACGATGCGCTCGACCTCCCCGAGGTGCCCACCGACGCAGGCTTCCCGCTGGTCGGTGCGAAGAGCATCGCCGAACGCAAAGAAGAGCTGCGCGAGCAGAACATGGAGCTCGCCAAGCGCATCGTCGATCTCACCGGCTTCGGCCATGCCAAGGTGCAGGTCGAGCTGAACCGGCTGGTCGGCATCATGTCGGTCGGCAGTGCCACCAACAGCGAGCTCGAACGGCGCCTGCGCCACGGCCAAGCCTGGCTGCGCCGACGCTAGCCTTGGCGACATGCCTGCTGTCGGAGAGCACCACCCTGCTTTCGAGGAGTACTGCGAGTGCATCTTCGAGCTCGACGAAGACGACGTCGCAGTCATCCAAGCCCGCATCGCCGAGCGCTTGCAGGTCAGTCGGCCGGCCGTCAGCGAGATGATCCGTCGGCTCGAGACCGAAGGCCTCATCACCACCGACCGCGCCATTCGCCTCACCACCGCCGGCCAGGCGTTGGCGCAGCGCGTCGTGCGCCGCCATCGGTTGGCTGAGCGGTTCCTCACCGACATGCTCGGCCTGTCGTGGGCCGATGCCCATCACGAGGCGGGCAAGTGGGAGCACGTGATGAGCGACGCAGTGGAAGCAGCGATGGATCGCGTGCTCGGCAACCCCACCACCTGCCCGCACGGCAACCCCATTCCCGGCTCGCTGTACGACGCGCCCACGATGGTGCCGCTGTCCGACATCCTGGTCGGCCACTCGTTCACCATCGCGCGCATTCCCGAAGAGCTCGAGTTCGCCCCCGGCGTGCTCGACTTCCTCGAGGAAGCCAGCATCCTCCCCGGCCACGTCGGCATGCTCCTGGGCACCTCGCCCGATGGCACGGTCACCATCGAGATCGCCGGCCATCCGGTGGGGGTCGGCTCGTTCGCCAGCACCCGCATCCTCGTCACGGCATGAGACACCACCGCCTCCCCACCATCGCCGCGGTGTGCGTGGCGGCTGTGCTCGCTGCGTGCAGCCCCACCACCTACGACTCCACTGCCGACACTCAGCCGCGCGAGGCAACCTCCACCACACTGCCCACGGGCACGGCCGCCGAGTTGCTGCCGCTGCTGCTCGCCGAGGTGCAGGGCCTGCCCACGAGAGTGATGAACGCCGACGGCGACGGTGCGGCCGCCACTCGCATCGAGCAGCTGTGGGCTGCAGTGAGCCCAGAGATCGAGGCAACACAACCCGAGCTGGTCCCCGATTTCGAGTTCGTCATCCGCCGTTGCCGCGCTGCGGCCGACCGCAACCGCCCCGCCGACGCCGACCGAGCGTTCAAGAACCTCACCACCCTGGTGCAGGCCTACCTCGGCTGAGCCTTCCCGTGCCGAGCACGGGGATGGTGCTACTGCATTGCTGCGGGCAGCGGCTTGGCGTGCACGATGGTGAGCCGCTTGGTGCTGCGCGTGAGTGCCACGTACAGCGCGCGCAGGCCCTGCTGCTCGCCGGCAACGATGTCGGCGGGTTCCACCACCACCACGCCGTCGAGCTCGAGACCCTTGACGACGCTGACCGGCACCACGGTGATGCCCATCTCCAAGCCGGTGCGAGTGGCCTTGCCGTGCTCGATGCCGGCTGCAGCGAGCGCGCCCGACACTGCCTCGAACATCGCGTCGGGCACCACGATGGCGATGTTGCCTTCGCCGACGTCGGCGTCGAGATCCTTGGTGGCGGCGACCACTGCGGTGAGCAGCTCGCTACCCGCCACGTGCACGTACTCGGGGTGCTCGTCACCCGCCCGCACGCTGGTGGGCGCACGCAGCGAGGGCGTGGCGGCCATCATCACCTTGTTGGCCAGCTCCATGATCTGCGCGGGAATGCGATACCCGACGCTGAGGCCGATGACCCGTGCACCACGGGTGGCGGGCAGGTGGCGCAGGATGTCGTCCCAATCGTCGGGGGCCAGGGCGCCAGTGGCCTGGGCGATGTCGCCCACCACGGTCATGCTGCCGTTGAGCGAACGGCGCGACACCATGCGCAGCTGCATCGGCGTGAGGTCTTGCACTTCGTCGACCACGATGTGGCCGTAGGTGCGGATCTCGTCGGCCTCGTCAGGCTTCAGCGTGCCCTTCGCCGGGCGGGCGCCGAGGTAGCTGCGGGCTTCGTCGAGGATGGCGACGTCGTGCTCGGTCCAGCGCACATCGGCAACGTCGGCCTCGCGATCGCGGTACAGCGACAGGTACTCGGCTTCGCTGAGGTGCTTCGCGCCGGCCAACTTCAGCAGGGCCCTGCTGCCGTACAGGTCGTGCAGCAGTTGCGCCGGCGAGAGCACCGGCCACATGCGTTCCAGCGCGGCGCGCACCTCGGGCAGCGCGCGCACCGCTTCCTTCACGTGTGCAACGGTGACCGCTTCGTCGTGCCAGCCGGCGGCCATCGCCGCCCACACTTCGCCCTCGACCCAACGGCGAGCGGCGTTGTGCTTGCGGAACCGGCGCTGTGCGGCGCGCACGATGCGGGCGGACTCGGCGGCACGCAGGCGCACGTAGCCGGTGCGGAACGGCACCACCAGGTCGTCGCGCAGCGGGCGCTCGCGGTCGGTGACGGCCTTGTCGATGACCAGGCTGATACGTAGGTCGCCCTTCACGCGCGCAGCCATCTGGTTGTCGGGAGGGTCGATCGCGTAACGGGCCCACTGCACGTCGTGCACCAGATCGGCGAGCACCACCTGCTCGACGCCGGCTTCACCCAACGACGGCAGCACGCGCTCGATGTACCGCAGGAACACGCGGTTGGGGCCGATGACCAGCACGCCTTGATCTTCCAGCGGGAAGCGGAAGGTGTACAGCAAGTAGGCGGCACGGTGCAACGCCACCACGGTCTTGCCGGTGCCAGGCCCACCTTGCACGACCAGCACACCGGCTTGCGGGCTGCGGATGATCTCGTCCTGCTCGCCTTGAATGGTGGCGACGATGTCGCCCAGTTGCCCGGTGCGACCTCGCTCGAGCGCGGCCAGCAGGGTGCTGTAGCCCCTGATGCCATCCGGCCGAGGAGCTGTGCCGACCACGGGGTCGCCTTCCGCTCCGATGCCCAGATGCCCGTCGCCGAACAGCTCGTCCTCCAGGCCCAGCAGCTGGCGGCCCTGCACGTGGAAGTGGCGCCGGCGAACCAGACCGAGTGGATCACGACCGGTGGCGCGGTAGAACGGCTCGGCCACCGGCGCCCGCCAATCGACCACCACCGGGTCGCTGTTCTCATCGGCCACGGCGAGGCGACCGATGTGGAAGCTCTCCACCCCGGCTCCTTCGACGTCGACACCGCCGGCTGCACGCGCGTCGGCCCGGTCGTCGTCGGTGCGGTCGCCCTCGGTGCGGTCGATGCGACCGAACACCAGCGCAGCCGTGCCCAGATCCAGCTGGGTGAGCCGGTTGAACACGGCCTCGTCGAACACGTCGCGCTCGTAGCGGGCCTGGAAGGTGCCCCCGAGGGTGCCTTCGTGGAGCCCACGCATCTTCCACGCGTCGACTTTGCTCTGCTCGAGGCAGTGGTAGGCGTGGTCGATGAACGCCTGCTCGGTAGCGAGATCGGGGTGATGTTGCGACATGGTGGTGTGAGGTGCCACGCCCTTCAGGACCCGGAAACGTGGTCTGAAAACTCTATCGGCAGCCGCAGGTACGCCAACCGGCAGCGCGCAGATGCCGCATGCGCCGCTGTGGGTGGGGTGCGCTGGCGCTCAGGCGGTGGTGGCGATGCCGCCGTCGACGGCGATGACCGAGCCGGTGACGTACGAGCCGGCCCGGCTGGCGAGGAAGACAGCGACACCCGCCATGTCGTCGGGTCGCCCGATGCGCCCCAGCGGCGACGACTTGGCGATCGACTCGCCGAACGCCTGCAGCGTCGCAGCCATCATCTTGCTCTCGAACGGGCCCGGAGCAATTGCGTTGACCGTGATGTGCTGAGGGCCGAGCTTGCGCGCCAGCGCGCGAGTGAGGTGGTGCACGCCGGCCTTGCTGGCGGCGTAGCTGTAGGTGTCCATCGGGTTCACGTGCAGCCCGTCGATGGAGCCGACGTTGATCACGCGGCTCGGGTCGTCGGCCGTCGCACCGGCGCGCAGGTTGGGCAGCAGCCGCTGCGTGAGGAAGAACACTCCCTTCACGTTCGTGTCCATCACCTTGTCCCAGGCGTGCTCGCTGAAGTCGTCGAGCGGCATGCCCCAGGTGGCACCTGCGTTGTTGACGAGGATGTTCAGCGTGGGGAAGTGCGCCGCCACCTCGGCAGCCAGCTTCTCCACGCCTTCCAGCGTGCTCACGTCGGCACGGATCGCGTGCACGTCGCCGAACGCGGACAGTGCGATGCGAGCATCGTCGAGCTCGCTCTGCTTGCGCGAGGAGATCACCACGCTGGCACCTGCATCGAGCAAACCGCGAGCGATCATGGCCCCGATGCCACGGCTGCCGCCGGTGACGACCGCGGTCTTTCCCTCCAGGGAGAACAGACGAGGGTGCGGGGACTGGTCAGCTGCCATCCCGCGATCCTGCTACACCGCAGCGAGTCGCAACAGCACCGGACCGAGGAACTCGTCCATCACCCACAGCGCGCCGGCGGCGCTGAGGTGCAAGCCATCACTGCGCACGGCATCGTCGTCGTCCGCGCCGAGCTCGCCGAACCACGAGTCGAGGTGCACCACGTCGACAACACCCGGGAACTCGCCGGCGACGGTGTCGATCACCTCGGTCAGCAACCGCCAGCCCTCCGGCGTGTAGATCTCGGACTCCCAGCCGACCCACCAGTCGCTCGGCGCCGGCGGCACGACCCATGCGATGCGCTGCACGCCACCGGCCACCAGCGTGAGTGCCGCGGCGCGATAGTCGTCGAGCATGCGCGCCCGATAGCGGTCGTCGGTCGGCAGCAACATGCCCTCGTCGCCACGCCACTCGCGCATCGTCAGGTCGGGGATGGTCACCATGATCAACGCGAGTTGCGGACCGTTGGTGCGCAACACGTGTGGCAGGTCACTGCCGAACACCTCGTCGCACTGCTCGCCGAACTCGTTGCTCACATCCCCCAACAGCGTGGCGCCCCTGATCAACCCGCAACCGAGGCTGGCGATCGACGCCACGGTTCGCCCAGGGGCCTCACCCGCCCACGCGGTGAGGCCGTCGTTGAGCGCGACCGCCGTCGAGTCGCCGATCAACACCACGTTCAACGAGTCGACCCGCAAGGCCGCTGCCGTTGCCGCTGTCGTCGACGCTGCCGTTGTCGTTGTCGTTGCGTGTGACGTTGACGTTGACGTGGACGTTGCCGGTGACGTTGCCGTTGCCGTTGACGGCTGCGCCACCGACGTCGGCGTGACGGACCGTGCGACCGCGACCTTGCGGCGCCCCGGCGCCGCCGGCACCAGCAGCACGGCCAGCACGACCACTGCCGCGGTGATCGGCATGGCCAGCGTCAGCGCACGGCGCGGCGAGAACCCACCGCGGCGTACCGGCTGCTCCACCACGACGAACGACAGCACAGCAACGAGCACCGTGGCGGCGATGCGCAGTGCGAACAACGACCAACCGGTCAACCCCACAGTTCGCCGCGTGAGCAGCAGGAAGATCGGCCAGTGGTACACGTACACCCCGTAACTGATGCGCCCCAACCACACCAGCGGCTGCACCGAGAGGGCCGTGCGCAGCACCCCCGGAGCCTGCAGACCGAGGATCAGGGCCGCCGAGGCGAGGCTGAACACACCCAACCACCCGGCGTACGCCGGCCCTCCTCGTGTCGGCCACTCGACAGCCGCCCACAGCACCACACCCAGCCCGCCGACCCCCAGCGCACCGAGCCAGCGGGGTCGGCGCTGCCACACCACGCAACCGGCGGCGAGCGCCGCGCCACTGAGGATCTCACCGACCCGTGCCGGTGTCGCCCAGTACGCCTCGTCGGGCCCCCAGTGCACGGCGATGACTCGAGCGGCGACGACCCCCGTCGCGGCCAGCGCCGCGAGCGACATGAAGAGCCGCATGCGCCCCTTCGAGACGCGCCGCAGCAGCATGAACGCGAGCGGCCAGACCCAGTAGAACTGCTCCTCCACCGCCAGCGACCAGTAGTGCTCGACCGGGCTGGTCACGCCGGCCGACCGACTCAACAGATCCGCGTACGACCCCGAGCCGTGCAACGCGTTCCAGTTGGCCACCTGCATCGCCGCGCTGACGATGTCGCGCCGCAGGTGCGGCACGCCGGCGAACTGGCCGCTCCACGCCAGCAACGCAATCGCCACCAAGCACAGCAGGCTTGCCGGCAACAACCGCTTCGCTCGCCGTACCACGAAGGCCGACCACGACACGCGGCCGGTGCGCTGGTGCTCGAGGATGAGCAACGACGTGATGAGGAAGCCCGACAACGTGAAGAACACCGACACGCCCACGTAGCCGCCCGACATCCAGGAGAAGCCGCTGTGGAAGCACAGCACCAGGGCCACCGCCACGCCACGCACACCATCCAGCGCCGGCTGGTACCCGAACTGCTGGTCGCCGGGCACCGAAGGTTGATGCACAGGACGCAACACGGCGACGCACGGTAACGTGCCCGGGCGATGGCGTCCACCCCCTTCCTCGACGCGGCCTCGGGCCGCCCGGCCGCGCACACCCCTGTGTGGTTCATGCGGCAGGCGGGCCGCAGCCTGCCCGAGTACCGGGCACTGCGTGGCGAAGGCAGCATCCTCGATGCGATCAAGGTGCCCGACCTCGCCACCGAGCTCACGCTGCAGCCCGTGCGCCGCTATGGCGTCGATGCCGCCGTGCTCTACAGCGACATCGTGGTTCCCGCGCACGCCGTCGGCTTCGGCATCGACGTGGCACCGGGCACCGGGCCGGTGTGCGCCACACCGTTCCGCACGGCCGCCGACCTCGCCCGCCTGCGCGAGTTCGAGCCCGAAGCCGACACGCCCTACGTGCTCGACACCGTGCGGCAGATGGTGGCCGAGCTCCCCGAGCAGGTGCCGCTGCTCGGTTTTGCCGGCGCCCCCTTCACCGTTGCCAGCTACCTCGTGGAAGGGCGCCCCAGCCGCACCTACGAGCACACCAAGCGACTGATGCACACCGAGCCGGTGTTGTGGCACTCGCTGATGGCCCGCCTCGTGCAACACGCCGTCGCCTCCATCAGCAGCCAGCTGGCCAACGGCGCACGCGCCTTCCAACTGTTCGACTCATGGGCGGGCGCGCTCAGTGCCGTCGACTACGAGCGGTTCGTACTGCCACATTCGAGGTCGGTGTTCCAGCAGCTGCGGGCGCTGCATCCCGAGGCGCCGGGCATCCACTTCGGCATCGGCTGCGACCACCTGCTCGAGCACATGCTCGCCGCCGGGCCCAAGGTGCTCGGGCTCGATTGGCGCACATCCATCCTCGGCGCGCGTGTGCGCATGGGCCCAGACCTGGTGGTGCAAGGCAACCTCGACCCAGCACTGGTGCTCGCCGGCACTGACGTTGCACTCGACGGCACCGATGCGGTGCTTGCCGACAACCGCTTGGCCGACGGCACCCAACACCCCGGCCACATCTTCAACCTCGGCCACGGCGTGCAACCCAACACCGACCCAGAGGTGCTCACCGCCGTGGCCGCTCGCGTGCACGAGGCGACACGACGATGACCTCCACGACGGCGGTGCTGCTGATGGCGTACGGCACCCCGCGCACACGCGACGAGATCGAGCCCTACTACACCGACATCCGC